>Ga0209465_10000380_pt1 | contig 21119 bp, 21 predicted proteins | sample PanSoiPlot1MoBio_FD_188321 | JGI IMG/M metagenome (GOLD analysis project Ga0209465, IMG submission 188321) | Tropical forest soil microbial communities from Panama analyzed to predict greenhouse gas emissions - Panama Soil Plot 1 MoBio (SPAdes)... | ecosystem: Environmental > Terrestrial > Soil...
CCTTGCCGCGTAACATCGTCATCACCGGCCAGGCAAATATCTCATGGCCCTCCCAGGGCGTATAATCGGTTTCGTGCAGTGCCGATGCGGTGATCTTGCCGCGCCGGGTCGGATCGAGAATTATGATGTCGGCGTCGCTGCCCGCTGCGATCGCCCCCTTCCGCGGATAAAGCCCCATGATCCTGGCCGCGTTGCTGGAGACGAGGTCGACATATCGCGACAGAGTATATCCGCGGCGCACGACCATCTCGGTGTACATGACGGAGAGGCGCGGCTCGACTCCCGAATTGCCGCCGGTTGTGTCATCGATGCGGCTGCCGATGGTCTTGTCCTTCAGCGTACAGCACAGCTCGTCAGTCGCGATGCAATGGATAGAGTCTCGCATCGTTCCGTCCCAGAGCGCCTTCTGATCCTCCGCTGACTTCAATGACGGATAGGTGTGATAGATTTGCCCATTGGGGCGCTTGTAGTCTTCGGCCGTGTAGCCCAGGTACTGGTGAAGCGTCTCGCCATATACGGGCAGTTCTTTCCGGCGGGCCTCGGCGATAGCGGCGACGCCAGTCGCGGCGGAGACATGCATCATGTACAGAGCGGTACCGGGGACGCTTTCGGCAAGTCGGAGGATGCGGCGGAAACTCAGGTCCTCCGACAGGCGATTGTGAACGTCGGCGAGATGCTCGAAGCCGACCCGGCCTTCACGGATCAGCTTAGCATACATATGCATGACAATGTCGTTGTCCTCTGCATGGATGACGCCGAGCCCGCCCGACTTCGCCAAAACTTGGAATGCCTCCCAGATATCGCCGAAATCGACCATGCGTCCGCTACGCGAGGGAAGGATGTTGGTGGTGAATATCTTCAAGGTCGGATAGCCGGCTTGAATTGCCTCGGCGAGTTGGCTGGCGAATTCAGGGGGCGGCTCGGAATGTAACATGATGTGGTAGGCCCAGTCGCACGGACTCTTGCCGACAAAGTCCCGGTCGCGCGCCTCGATGGCCTCAAGCGCCGACGCGCCATCCCGCCAATAAGCGAAATCGATGAAGGTGGTCGTGCCTCCAAACAGCGCGGCGCGCCCCACTTGCTCGGGCCCGGCAGTCGTCAACGGCGTGCCGTCGGGCTTGATCCATACATGATGCAGATGGACGTGCGGGTCGATGCCGCCCGGCATGACGATGCGACCGCTCGCGTCGATGATGCGCCCGGCTGTCTCCACCGGCAGCGCACCCGGAGCCGTAACTGCCGCGATTGTCTCGCCGAGAATCGCGACATCGGCTTGAAGAACGCCCTGGGGCATGACCACGTCGCCACCACGAATGATCGTATCGAGCAATACTGCCTCCCAAAGGTCGTTTTGCTTCACTCGCTTGCCAACCCGCATTGCGGGAGCGTCACCGCCATCGGTGCGTAGTGAGATGCCGTCCTTGGTCCGGCAAGCCGATGCTAGTAGAGCGCGTCAACTGAATTGAAGGTCTGCAAGACATTCACCTTTGTAGGGGCGGCCCTTGTGGCCGCCCGGCCAGGCCACAGCCTGCGGCAACGCGCGGGCGGGCACAAGGCCCGCCCCTACGCAATGCGCTTCCCCTCAACTGGAGAGGTTCCACTCAATACAGGCTTTGATCCACGCAGTCCTCATACGCATGCATGCGGGAGATGAAGCCGCCCGACAGCAGGCCTGCGGACAGTCGCGCGAACCCTTCTCGCGACACTTCGGGAAATCGCGTCCAAAGGCCAGCATTGTGGTAGCGCTGGAGCGAGCTTGCCAAAAGCTCGCTCGCCACGTTTGGGTAAAAGGGTTGGACGACCGCGGCCAGTTCCTCCGGGCCGTGATCGACGAGCCAAGACTGCATGCGGCGAACAGCCCGCACCACAGCGGCAAAGGACGTGCGGTTGCGCTCGATACTGTCACGGGTTGCCAAGAAGGTCGTATAGACAGTGGGCCCGCGCGTGCTTGCCGCATAAAGGATATTGCCGATGCCCAACTTCAGCGCCATCGAAGCGTAGGGCTCGAACATCTGCGCAACGTCGACTTCTCCACGGCGCAGGGCCTCCAGATTTTCCGCCATGGTCCTGTTGGTCACGCGTTCAAGCCGATCCGGATCGATGCCGTGTTGGCGCAGATCCTCCTGCAGACACAACCATGGGGTCGGCACCTCCGAAACGGTCGCCAATCTCAGCCGCGTCAGATCAGTGAGCCGGAACTCCGGTCGATCTCCTCTGCCGACCAGAAAGAAGGGATCACGCGCTACCACCTCGCAGAAGCAGACGAGCGGCGAGTTCGGGTTGTTTTCGCGCGCCTTCATCACGCGCATCGGCCCACCCCATGATAGATCGATTATACCTTTGAGGAGGTCAGATACGGCTGCTGCCGGTGTGGGCGAATTTATCAACTCGACCTCGATGCCTTCCTGTGCGTAGAAACCGAGCGCCTGCGTGGCATAGAATGGCGCATAGGATACCGCGCGAAAATTCTCGGCGAGCTTGATCGGCATGGCGGAGGAAATTCCGGGAGTTCTCTATTCGATCCAAAACGGACGGTGGGTGCGTATATGCGGACCTTGCGACGCCTTGTACTCTGCTTCGCGGCCTTTGTCTGGACGAATCCGGCATGTGCGGAGCCCGCGTACCCGACTCGTCCGATCCAGCTCGTCGTCACGGTTCCTCCCGGCGGCGCGGCCGACTTCGTGGCCAGGATCATCGCGGCGAAGCTCGCCGACGCCCTGGGGCAGTCGGTCATTGTCGTGAACCGCGGCGGTGCCGCCGGAACGACAGCGGCAGCCAGCGTCGCCAAATCGGAGCCCGACGGTTACACGCTGCTGCTGAATACGATCGCAACCCACGGCATCGGTCCACACCTTTATGCGAACCTGCCATACGATCCGGCGAAGGATTTTGCGCCGGTCATCCTGGTGGCCAAGCTGCCATTGATCATGACCGTCACAGCGATGCTGCCGGCGCAGTCGGTCGCCGAGGTGGTCGCGGTCGCGAAGGCGCGCCCCGGGCAACTTGCATTCGCGTCGGCCGGCACCGGCGGCGCGCCTCACCTTGCCGGCGAACTGTTCAAGACTCTTGCGGGAATCGAACTCCTGCACGTTCCGTATCGAGGCAGCGGCCCTGCGGTTGTCGATCTCATCGCCGGGCGCGTTGCGATCATGTTCGATGCGGCGCCGTCGCTGTTGCCCTTCATCATGTCGGGCCAGCTTCGGCCGCTGGCTGCCGCAAGCTGGCAGCGCCATCGCCTGCTTCCGGACATCCCTACGTTCACCGAGCTTGGCTACGACCGCATGGACATCTCACTCTGGTACGGCGTCGTGACTCCGGCCGCCACGCCGCCGGCCATCTTGCAACGGCTGAATGCTGAGCTCGTCAGGATCCTGGATATGGCGGACGTCCGCAAGAGTTTTGCCGAACAGGGGGCCGACATCGAAGGCGGCACAGCCGCCGCATTCGATGCGTTCATGCGTGAAGAACAAGCTCGCTGGGGCGCGGTCATCAGGCAGACCGGCATAAAACCGGAATGATCGAACCTGCGCCAACCGGTTCCGCGTGGCTGCAGCGAAGGACCTCCGCCTTCTTGTAGGACTGACGCATGCGTTTAGCAATCACCAACATCGGCACCATCGTTTCCGGCGATTGGCCCACCCCGTTGGCCCCAGGCGATACGATCATTGCCGCAGATGGGAAAATCCACAGCGTCGGCACTGTGTCGTCGAGGGAGGTTCAAGCGTGCGACGTCGTCATCGACGCCGATGGGACCACCGCGATCCCTGGCCTGATCGACTCGCACGTTCATGTCACATTCGGCGACTACACCCCGCGCCAGCAGACCGTCGGCTATCTCGAAAGTTACGTGCATGGCGGCGTCACCACGGCCATAAGCGCGTCCGAGGTGCATGTGCCTGGGCGCCCACGCGATCCCGAAGGGATCAAGGCGCTCGCGGTTGCCGCGCGGCGGTGTTTCGAGTACTACCGGCCCGGCGGCATGACCGTGCACGCAGGTTCGGTCATTCTTGAGCCCGGTCTGACGGGAAACGATCTCGGCGAGATCGCCAAGCAAGGCGTTTGGCTCGCCAAAGCGGGGTTCGGCGCCTTCGCGAGCGCATACGAATATGCGCCGTTGATCGCCGCGGCGCGCGCCCACGACATGATAACGACCATGCACACCGGCGGCTCGTCGATCCCAGGCTCCGGCGCCATCACCGGCGACCACCTGCTCGCTCTCAAACCGCATGTCTCCTTTCACATCAATGGCGGGCCGACCGCAATGCCGGACCGGGATTTTGAGCGCGTTATCCGGGAGAGCGACATTGCGCTACAGATCTGCACCGCCGGCAATCTGCGCACGGCGTTGATGTGCGCCAGCCTGGCTCAAAAGCTCGAAGCCTTCGACCGGTTAATCATCGGCACGGACACGCCGACCGGTAGCGGAATCATGCCTCTCGGCATGCTCTACACCATCGCACACCTCTCAAGTCTCGCCGGCATCGCGCCGGAGTTCGCCATCGCCGCAGCGACGGGCAGCAATGCCCGCATATACCGCCTCGATTGCGGTTTGTTGAGCGCCGGCAAGGCGGCGGACATCGTTCTGATCGACGCCCCCGACGGCGGCACGCAAAGCGATGCGCTTTCGGCGATCCGCAACGGCGACATTGCCGCCGTCGGGGCCGTCATCAGCGGCGGCGAGCCGCGCTTTGTCGGAAGAAGCCGCAACACGCCGGCGACGACGCGAAATATCCGCGTCACGGCATGCAGACTGCTACGCGATTTTTCCGGCGCAAACCATTGAAAACGTCTGGCGGGTGCCCGAGCGCAAATGCCTAACCAAGTGGCATGATCGACGATTGACCCCGATCGAAACCCATCGGCATACTGAGAATGCCCCGCATGCCGGAGCGCGATTGCCGAAAGTCGGGCCATGGCAACAATGACCAGCCGGTGTGCGATACCCCTAGGACGCGGCGCGGACTGGCAGGGAGGTAGTCGCTCTCTCAAGCCGCTCGAGCATGAAATCGATTTCGGCCGCGGTTTCGCGCGATATGTCCAGACTGGGTTTGCGCTGGGCATCGCTCTTCAGCACCCCGCGCCGCCGCAGCACGTACTTGCGTACAGCAAGCCCGACGCCGGGCTGTTGCTCGTAGCGGACCAACGGCAGATGGGCGTCAAACAAGTCGTGCGCCTCGCTGCGGCGTCCGGCGGCCATAAGCCTGCACACGCCTACCAGCATTTCCGGATAGGCATAACCAGTCATGGCGCCGTCGGCGCCCCGCGCCAGCTCGAACGGAAGAAAGATCCCGCAATTGCCCGACAGGATGGAGAGTCGCCGCATCCCGTGCTTCTCCCGCGCACGCACGGCGGTGATTTTGTCCAGTCCGGGCCAGTCTTCGTGCTTGAGCATGACGCAGGTCAGGCAGGTCGCCGCCACGCGCTCGATGACCGATACCGGAATGAAAAGTCCGTTGGCTTGCGGGAAGTCCTGCAGCGCGAACGGCACGTTGCCAATTGCCTCGACGCAGTTCTGGAAATAGGTGACGATCGCATCATCGCCCTTGAGTCCGCCGGGCGGCGCGATCATCACGCCAGCGGCGCCGAGGTCCATCACGGCTTTTGTGAGTGCCGCAAGCCAAGCAAGGCCTGGGGCGGACACGCCGACCACCACCGGCAGCTTGCCGGCGCGTGCTATGACGCGGTGCGCGAAGTCAACCGCCTCTTGATGAGCAAGTTTCGGCGCTTCGCCCATCATACCGAGGATGGTCAATCCGTTGACGCCGGCCTCGGCGTAAAAATCTATCAGCCGATCGGCGCCGTCGAGGTCGAGCGCGCCACGTTCGTCAAACGGCGTAACCGAGATGATGTAAACGCCGCGTGCGGATTCGTTCAGCATCAAAACCTCCTGCGAGAGTCAGGGCGTGTTCCGGCGATATCGAAATCACCTCTCCATCGTCATGCCCGCGCTTGTCGCGGGCATCCATGTCTTTCTTGCGGAGACTCGGCAAGGCGTGGATGGCTAGGACAAGCCCGGCCATGACTCCGGACAGAGTGGTTCAATATGACCGGAGCACGTTGTGGCATCACGATAACCGCACGCCAGCTGCCGGCAAAGAGAAATGGTCGCCGAGGCTTCGAAATCGGAGAAAAGCCCATGCATCGCGTACTCATCATTCTCATCGCCACCGTTGCCGCTTCGTCCGCGCTGGCGCAGGAAGCTCCGCTGCGGACCGGCGTCGACGGCACTTTCGCGCCGCACGCCATGCCCATTCTTTCCGGTGGCATTCAAGGCTTCAACGTGGATCTCGCCAACGAGGTCGCGAAGCGCCTCAACCGCAGGATCGAAATCGAGGCAACCCAGTTTTCCGGCCTCATTCCTGCTCTCCAGGCCGGCACCTATGATTTCCTCGCCGCCCCGGTCACGGTCACTAAGGAGCGCGCCGAGAACCTGCTTTTCACCGAAGGCTATCTAAACACCGATTTCCAGTTCGTGGTGAGAAAGGACGCGCCCGAGATCACCAGGCTGGAGGACTTTAAAGGCAAGGTGATCGCCGTCAACAAAGGTGCTGTCTACGACTCCTGGGCCCGGGAGCTTGCCGACAAGATCGGATGGACCATCGAATCTTTCGGCACCAACACGGATGCCGTGCAGGCGGTGATTTCGGGGCGCGCCTATGCCAACGTGGCGGGCAACACGGCGGTCGCCTGGGCGGCAAAGAACAACCCCGCCATCAAGCTGTCTTATCTGTATTCCACCGGCCTCGTCTGGGCCGCCCCGGTCCGCAAGGATAATGTGGAGCTGCGCCGCAAGCTCGACGTCGCGATCGAATGCATGAAACGGGATGGCACGCTGGCAAAAATGCACGAGAAGTGGTTCGGCACCAAGCCGGCACCAGGCTCGGCGGCGGCTACCATCTATCCGGGCTACGGCGTGCCCGACATGCCGGGCTATGATGCGTCGGAACACCCGGCAACGTGTTCGTGAGCCTTCGTCATTGCAGGGCGACCCCTCCCTATACCTTCCGCGTGTGCGAGAGAGGGTAGGGGGCCGTTGCCGATATGCGATGGAAGAATTCTGAGGAATCGCCGCTTATGAGGTCGGCGCAGCGCAACCTGATCCTTGAGGTACGGAGCTTGCGCAAATCCTTCGGTAGAACTGAAGTTCTCAAGGGAATCGATTTCGCCGTCGAGCCCCAGGAACTCGTGTTCATCATCGGCCCGTCTGGCGCCGGCAAGAGCACATTTCTGCGCTGCCTCAACCGCCTGGAGGAGCCAACCGGCGGCTCGATCTTCATCGACGGCATCGATATCCTGCATCCCAAGAACGACATCAATGCCACGCGCCGTCGCATCGGCATGGTGTTCCAGGCCTTCAACCTCTATCCCCACATGACGGCCCTCGGCAATGTCACGCTGGCATTGCGAAAGGTGATGGGTCTTGCCAATGCGCGGGCCGAGGCGATCGGGCTTGCGGCCCTTGAGCGGGTGGGGCTCAAGGACAAGGCGCGCGCCTATCCGAACGAACTTTCCGGCGGCCAGCAACAGCGTGTGGCCATTGCCCGCGCCATTGCGCTCGAGCCGAAAATCATGCTGTTCGATGAGCCCACCTCGGCGCTCGACCCGGAACTGGTAGGAAGCGTGCTCGCCGTGCTGCGCGGCCTGCAAGCCTCCGGAATGACCATGGTGGTGGTGAGTCACGAAATGCGCTTCGCCCGCGAAGCGGCACATCGCGTAGTGTTCATGGAGGATGGTCTCATATGCGACGAGGGGTCGCCCGCGAAGATTTTTGGCCCCGATGCGAATCCGCGGGCCCGCAAATTTCTTGCTGGGATTGCGGGCTAGAGCATGTCTCGACGAGGTAGGATCACTGCGCGGCGCCACGGCTGCTGCCTCTCCCCGCTTGCGGGGAGAGGGTCGGGCTGAGGGGGCCTTTCCACAGGCTCAGACTCGTGGAGAGCCCCCCTCACCCGGATCGCGCAAGCGCGATCCGACCTCTCCCCGCAAGCGGGGAGCGGTAAAGAAAGCCTCGCCAATTTCCTAGGAACGCGCTCCAAAGGTCAGACATGGACAACGGCAGCCTCTTCATCGACACCTTCTTCAAGCCCGAGCTGATCGTTCGCTATCTCCCGGACATCCTCAAGGGCATGGCGGTGACGATCGAGATCGCGGTGCTCGTGGTCCTTGCCGGCATTTCGCTCGGCCTTGCGCTCGCGCTCGTCCGCAGCTTGCGCTGGCGCCTCGTCAATATACCGATCGTCGTATTGGTCGACGTGGCCCGTGCGTTGCCGCCACTCGTGCTTGTCCTCATCGTGTATTTCGGCCTACCCAATGTCGGCATCCTGCTGCCGAGCTATGCGGTGCTCTGGCTCGTGCTGTCGCTCCTTCTCGCAGCCTTCGCGGAAGAGATCTTCTGGGCCGGTATCCTGTCGGTACGCAAAGGCCAGTGGGAGGCGGCCCGCTCGACCGGGCTCACATACTCACAAACGCTGTTGCACGTCATCCTGCCCCAGGCGGTGCGGCTCACTGTGCCCCCGCTGACGAACCGCACCATCGCCATCACGAAGAATACCGCGCTCGGGACTGTGATCGGCGTGCCGGAAATCCTCAACCAGGCGACCACGGCGGAAAGCTTCTCCTTTAACGCCACCCCGCTGATGATGGGGGCAATCGCGTATCTCGTTCTGTTCGTGCCGGTGGTGATCGCCGGGCGCTATATCGAGACACGATTTGCCTGGAGGCGCACCTGATGGACGCGATTCTCCTGCAGTTCTTCAACATCGACATCATGGTGCAAGCTGCGCCGCTGATTTTCAGGGGCCTCGGCATGACTCTGCTGGTCTGCGCCGCAGTGGTGCCGCTCGGCCTCGCCGGAGGCCTCATGGTGGCGCTCGCCGGGCGCGCCCACTCGCCTGGCGTTCGTTTCGTCGTGGCGCTTCTCATCGACGTTTTCCGCGCCGTACCGCCGCTTGTGCTACTCATCTTTGTTCACGCCGGGCTTCCGTTCGCCGGCCTGCGGCTATCGCCGTTCACGTCGGTCTGCCTCGCATTCTTTCTCAACAACTCGGCCTACTACGGAGAGATCTACCGCGCCGGCCTCGATAGCGTGGGTGCCGGCCAGCGTGAGGCTGCCCGCTCCACCGGTCTCACGGCGTGGCAAGCCCTGGCCTACGTTGTCATCCCCCAGGCGGTACGCAACGTGCTGCCGGACCTCGTGTCTAACACCGTGGAGGTGGTTAAGCTCACCTCGCTCGCGAGCGTGGTCGCCCTGCCGGAAATGCTCTACTCGGCCGACATGGCGCGTTCGCTCACATATAATTCGTCCCCTATCGTGCTTGCAGCGGTGGTCTATCTGGTGCTGCTGTGGCCAGTGGTGCGGCTGATAAGCCGGCTGGAACATCGGGTCGGCGGGTAGCCCGCATGGAGCGGAGCGTAATGCGGGGACGGCCGTCGGCATCAATGGCCCCGGATTAGCTGCGCTCGTCCGGCTACAAGAACGACGAATGAGGCACACACATGCGCAACGTCAAAGTGGCCGCCGCTCAGCTCGGCCCCATTCAGAAGGCCGACACGCGGCAAGCCGTGGTTGCTCGCATGCTCGACCTCATGCGGCAGGCCGAGGGCTGCGATCTCATCGTCTATCCGGAGCTGGCTTTGACCACCTTCTTCCCGCGCTGGTACTGGGAAGACCGCAGCGACGCCGACATCTGGTTCGAGCGCGAGATGCCAAGCGCCGCCACCGGGCCGCTGTTCGAGGAAGCGAAGCGCGCCGCCATCGCCATGAGCTTCGGCTACGCGGAACTCACGCCGGACGCGCGTCATTTCAACACTTCAATACTGGTGGACAAGGCGGGTACCATGGTCGGCAAGTACCGCAAGGTCCATCTGCCCGGCCACGACGAGTTCGAGCCGAAGCGCAGTCACCAGCATCTCGAGAAGCGCTATTTCGAGCCCGGTGATCTCGGCTTTCCGGCGTGGCAGATACTGGACGGCGTCTTCGGCATGTGCATCTGCAACGACCGGCGCTGGCCAGAGACGTTTCGCGTGCTGGGCCTGCAAGGCGTCGAGATGGTGGTGCTCGGTTTCAACACGCCTTCGGTCAACGCCCAAAACGGCCACGAAGGCCTGGAAAAGCGCATGTTCCACCACAAGCTTTCGCTACAGGCGGGCGCCTATCAGAACTCGACCTGGGTGGTAGCGGTGGCCAAGTGCGGCATCGAGGACGGACATCACTGCATGGGCGGCAGCGTGATCGTCAACCCGGACGGCGAGATCGTTGCGGAAACGACGACTGAGGAGGACGAACTCCTCGTGCACGATTGCGATCTCGATGCGACGCGGTTCGGCAAGGAAACCATGTTCGATTTCGCCCGCCACCGGCGCATCGAACATTATGGCTTGATCGCGAGCCAAATCGGCGTCGTTCCGCCGAACGCATAATGGAACAAGATCAGCCCCTTTGCTCGGAGCGGTCGTCGAGCGAACTAGCTAAACAACTGGTATAGCCTGTCCGTGTCGTGCCGCTAGCTCTTCTCGACCTGGCCGAATTCCAGTTCGACGGGCGTGGCGCGGCCGAAGATCGATACGGCGACCTTGAGACGCGAACGGGCCTCATCGACCTCCTCCACGGTGCCGTTGAATGATGCGAACGGACCATCGGACACGCGAACCTGCTCGCCCACTTCGAAGGATACCGACGGCTTCGGCCGCTCGATGCCCTCCTGGACCTGATGCAGGATGCGCGCGGCTTCCGCATCCGAGATCGGCATCGGCTTGTTGTCGGCGCCGAGGAAGCCCGTTACTTTCGGCGTGTTCTTGATGAGATGGAAAGCCTCGTCGGTGAGTTCCATCTTTGCCAGCACGTAACCTGGAAAGAACTTGCGTTCGGCATCGACTTTGCGGCCGCGACGCACCTCGACGACCTTTTCCTTCGGTACCATCACCTCTTCGAACAAATTGGAAAGGCCGCGTTGCTTGGCCTGGTCCCGGATCGATTCCGCGACCTTGTTTTCGAAATTCGAGTAGGCGTGGATGATGTACCAGCGTTTGGCCATGAAGGTCTTTCCGTTCAACTGCCGATTCCGAGCACCAATGTCACTGCCATCCGGATCACCTGATCCGCCATCAGGAAAAACAAGCCCGCAAGGGTCGCAAACACGAACACCATGATGGTGGTGATTGTGGTCTCGCGTCGGCTCGGCCACGTGATCTTGGCGGCTTCCTGGCGTACCTCCTGCAAAAACTTGAACGGGCTGACCTTTGCCATTGTTGCTGATCCCAATCGTATGAATTCGCGATGTCTCGTTCCGAATTCCCGTGTCTTAATCGCCGCGACTCCAGTTGCGCTGCGCGCTGCGGGAATCCGCACAAACCTCCTCGTCCCCAATCCTTGATGGATGAGACCGCTGCGGCTCCTTTTGTCGGGATACCATCGCCGCGGAAGTCCGAAACCGGGCCGCAGGCGATGACGCTTCCTACCGCTTGCCTGCAGCAAAATCAAGTCGCCGCCCGGGCGATACGTTCGGTCCGCGACCGTTGCCGTTAATCCCCCACCCATATCGGCACGACCAGACAAATTTTCCAGTCCAAGCCCGTCCGCCCAGGTGCATCAATATCAATCCACCCGGGCCTCCCGCGCAACCGAAAGCCGCGTCTCCCACGAGACGAGTTGGTCAAGGACACAATCTGACCGCACTCGGCGCGGCCATAAACTCGTGCGCGTCTAAGCCCAGATTGCGTAAAAGCAATGCGATTATGTCATGGTTCCGCAGGTATCGCGGTCATCGAACCGACCGCACACGGGCTGATGTTGCACAGGGTGCTGGGGAGGACTGGCCGGCCGACGCGCAGAGAGTCGCCGCGCCCAAAAATAAGCCTATCGCACCGAATCGAGGGGGATCCGGTCGTGCGCCCTGCGACGCGCCAAGCCATGCCTCTGAAAGCGTATTTCCTCTGCATCGTCGGCGCAGAATTCATCACAGAAGAATTGGCCGTTTGGAGCGCGCCACGGCTGCACCTGCCCATTCGCGATTGGCAGCGACTTGCCACAGAATGCACAGCGCGTCGTCACGTCGGTGCAGCGAGCGAATGCGTTCATCAAAGCCTCCTGGCATCGTAACGCCAATCTTCGTGTTTATACGTATCTGCTCTCTATGCGCATAACCGACAACGTACCAATGTCCTTGTACCGTCGTCCGTGCAGTGGCCGCCCTTCCATTGCCCCCGCGGGCGCCCCTTAGCACAGTAGGCAGCAGACAAAGGTTGCGCGAACGACACATTCAGTAGAAAAGCATGCGAACACAACCAGAACGCTGTCCAAAAAAGCAATGCTTTTCCCTTGCACTTGCCCGAGGACGGCAACGATGCAACAACCCGGCGGAACAACCTGAGAAAAACCGGAAAGAAACCGCCCCATGCGCACTGTTGCACTCGAGGAGCACTTCACGGTTCCGGCGCTGGTCGGCCGCATTGATCCGGACGCAATCAGGCGGCGCGGATTCCGGCCGAGAAAGCTGCCTCCCAACGGCCCGAATCCTCTGGAGCTTCTTCCCGAAATCGGCGAGCGACGTCTACAGTCGATGGACGAGGCCGGCATCACCATGCAGGTGCTCTCAAGCAGCGGCCCCGGCCCCGATCTCGTTCCCGGTCCGAACGGCATCGCGATGAGTCGCGAGATGAACTACCATCTGGCGGCGGCCATCGCCCGTCATCCCAATCGTTTCGCAGGTTTCGCCACACTGCCGATGCAGGAGCCGGACGCCGCCGCGGTCGAGCTCGCGCGGGCCGTGAAGGACCTGGGCTTCCTGGGTGCTGTCATCAACGGCACGACGGATGGCCGGTTCCTCGATCATCCGAGCTATGACCACATCCTGGCAGCCGCGGTGGAACTCGACGTGCCGATCTATATCCATCCGCACCTTCCGCCGGAACCCGTACGGCAGGCCTATTTCTCCGATCTGCCGGTGGGTGGGAGCCGGGTACTTGAGAGCGCCGGCTGGGGCTGGCACTCGGAGACGGCGATCCACGTGCTTCGCATGGTGGTTGCTGGAACGCTGGATCGACATCCGCGACTCAAGCTGATCATTGGCCACATGGGCGAAATGCTGCCGATGATGCTGGCTCGCGCCGACGAGGTTTTTGCGCTCGATATCGATCACCTCGATCGGCCCGTCAGCCGCACCATACTGGACCACGTCTGGCTCACGACCAGCGGAATTTTCAGCGAGCCGCCGTTTGTGGTGGCGCTCCAGACCTTCGGCATTGATCGCATCATGTTCTCGGTCGACTACCCTTTCGCGCCAAACGCGAAGGGGCGCGCCTTCCTGGAACAGCTCACGCTAACACCAGACGACAGGGCTAAGCTCACGCACCGCAATGCGGATGCGTTGCTCCGATTAAAGGTCGAATCAAAGTGACAGCAATCCAGGACCGCACGTCACGACGGTCAAGCAAGCGGGACCGCGAAACTGCGGATGCGATCAGCTGGTCGCTTGAGTCGAAAACGGCCTCACCGCCCGTGCGGCGAGGCCAACACTACAACAGCCTTGGCGAAAAAGAAGCGTCGAAGTGTGCCGCAGCTACCATATGGCTGTTTGCGGACCGTCGGTGGACGGCAGCTTCTCCAACTCGGCCTCCTCCTGGGCCAGTTGGACCCAACCGCGCGCAATCTGAAGCAAATCTCCCCGATATTGCTTATCGACCTGCTCCGCCATATCCAGACACTTGGCCGCACGATCAAGGTAGAAATTACATTCCGACTTCATGTCCCACCCTTCTGGTACCTGTGGCCTATACCCGGGACCTGGACTCCGGTTCAGCCGACACCGGGTTTCCAGTTCAACAAAGGTTCAAAGTGGAATGGCCGAGCCGGCGTGGGGGCAAGGCCAAACTTGAGCACCGTCAACGAACCAGTTGACCCTTTACCATTAACACGAAATTCTCGGCGGAATTACGTAAGAACCCGCCCAGGGTCTGCCGCAATTTGGCGTATCGCCGCAGCGCGCTGTTAATTAGAGCTGCGGTATGGGGTTTTTGCGAATCAGAGCGAATTGCAACTGCGTTGAAGCACACACTGTCGTCGCCGCGCATTGGTGATTCGGAATTTTGACGGACGGCGCAAGAAATCGGGGTGGCCGGGACGAGAACCCGGCTGCGCCCTGCGCAGGGTCCTTGCATCACGGGGCCGCAAGGCCCTTTAATCGAGCTGTCGAGGAAGTGAGACAATCACGGCCGCACTCAACCCGCGCCTCGTAGGCGTAGCCAGGTCTCGATGGGAGGGTTCTGTTCATGCTGACAAAGATCGGTCTGACGGCGGGCGCCATCGCGCTCGCTCTGATGCCCTGCGACGCAAACGCCCAGGTCCAAATGCAGCGCGACATCACATGGAAGTTGGGCCTCGCCATTGCGGAGGGCGCCATCGAGGAATGCGCGAAGACTAACGTCGCAATCTCGGTGGCCGTCGTCGACCGCGCCGGCCGGGTGCGGATCTTTATCGCATCCGATAATCCTTCGCCGCATAATTTCGAATTGGCACGGCGCAAGGCATATACGGCCCGAACATTCCGACGCCCGTCGCTTGAATGGGCTCAGCAAACCAAGGACGGCGCAGATCTGGCTGCACAGCGACAGCTCGCCGATGTGATAGCACTTGGCGGCGGCGTGCCGATCAATGTCGGCAACGATACCATCGGAGCCGTAGGTGTCAGCGGGTCGAGCCAGAGCGGCGATGAGGCCTGCGCCAAAGCCGGCATTGCGAAGGTGGCCGACCAGCTCAACACGAACTGACTCGCATAGCATGAGTAGGGCGGGTTCGCTTTAACCCGCCGTTTTCAGACTGGCGGACTATCTGCGCTAATCCGCGCTACAGGTTTGGTCGCCGCTATTTCTTGGGCGGCAACGGCATCGGGCCCAATACATATCCGGGCGGATCGTTGGGGAGGATGAACTGCGTCTGGTCATTGACGATCGGGCTGTGCTGGGTCTCGTTGCAGGCCACGTCACTCACAAAGGTATCGGACGGAAGCCGCCGGTAGCGCCGATTGACATGCCAGGGTGCCGTGAACGCGACCGGATCCTCAATGATCATGTCGTTCTCCAAGGTGTCCTTGTCGACCAAACGCATCCGTTCGATCAGGTGCACCTTATTGCTGTGAGGCGCGCCGGTGCGGTCATAGGGCGTATCGCCGCGCATGCTCACGGTGTCGACCATGAGCGTGTCGCCCTGCCAATGGCCGATCGAGTGTCCGGTCCAGGAATCAAAACGCTCCTCGACCGGTAGATGGTCGCGGCCATCGGTGTAGATCCGGCGCAGTTGCGGCCCGTATTCCCAGATGATGAAGGTCACTTCCGGCGTCACGACGAATTCGAGCGGCCCCGGAATGCCGCCCATCAGGCGCGGCATGCCGTGGGGCAGACAATTGGTGATCGGATCGGTGAAGTAGCCGGCCAGCGTGTGATCGAGCTTGGCTTTGTATTTGGCCTCCCATTCAGCTTTGTAGGGTGGATGTTCGCGATCGCCCGGCTGCTGCGCGTTGTTGCCCTTGGGGTCTGCTGTGCCGGGGTCGAAGATCAGACCGCCAACCGGGGTCCATAAGCCCGACCAGTTCGGCAACATCGCATTCACATTGGCCCGCTCCGCCTGCGGAATGCCAAACGGCGTGACGCCTTTCTGCTCTGTGAACGCGGGCGAAACCAAGCATGCAGTCAGCGCGACCGTGCGAGCCAGCAGCAGCGCAGTCGTGCCGCGGCTGCCGCGGCGGCGCTGCTCTCGCCCCACTGTCATATGTTCGTTCGTCGCCTTCGCGATCATCGCATCCTCCCGGTCAAAACGCGCGACGGCACACCGTCGAGACCGTGCACGATCCGGCGGTCATTATTTATCAGTTCGCGGGCGCCGAGGTCGGGATGGGGCCGGGGCGCGGATTGAGCACTGTGCCGTCCGATTTAGTGACGCTGACCCACGCACCCGCGGGACGGCCGTCGCGCAACGGGCGCGTCCGCACCGTGACCTTGTCACCGGGCAGGAGCGCATTCGCTTTGATCCCGGCCCGCATTAGCGCGCTCGGCCCTTCGGCCTCGATGCCCCACAATGTCTCCGTCCCCTGGTCGCCACGCACCACGACAAAGAGCCAGGAATGCGGATTAGTATATTCGAATTCCTTCACCGTGCCTTCAAGCGTTACGACCTTTTCGGGCTCGAACATCGCACCAGAATGATGCGATGACGCCGGCCCCACGTTCAGCACGATGCCGACGACACCGATGGCAGCAAAAATTGATGTCTTCATCGCGTTCGTCCTTATTGGGTTCACAGCTGCGCGCCGCCCTGGTTCGCATGACGGCGGCCGATCACCCATTCAATCATAGTCGGCCGGCCGTTTCCATCATCATGGGCCGCGCTTCGAGCGAACAGCGGCTGTTTTGTTGCGGGAAATCGCGCTGAGGGGAACCTTAAGCATTTGTAACCGGAACCGCGAAACCTCGTCCGCCGCGGCAGGTTACCCTTTAAAGAAAAATGACGGAAACGAGCAAGGCTGAAAGCAACAGCTGGGTGGACAACAAAGGGAACCTGATCATGACGAGAATCGTAGCCCTTCTCATGGGCGCTACCGTCACGCTTGGTACGCTTGCGATTGCATCCAGTGCAGATGCCCAGGTGATGCGGTACCGCGGCCCGCAGGGGTATTACGACTACTATGGTGGTCCTCCACAAAGGCACTATGAGAGCCCCACGTATGCTCCTGACCGGCCGGCCACGCGAAACTATAACAATCCGGGCATTCCGGACTTTCAGAACGGATCGCGCGGCTAAGCTGTAGGATCACTGACGATGCCGGGCGGCTGAATGCTGCCCGGCTTTTTATTCCGCCGGCTTTTTGTTACGGTGACCGAACATCCATTGAAGTCAGGAATTTCCGACGCCTGGCCGCGGTGCAGCTTACTGAACCGATCTCGTCGAGCACAATCATGAGCGCAAGCACCGTTTCGGTGTAATTTGAAAGCAGCGGCACGCTGCACAAAAATTGCCAAGCCGTCGCTGGCGTGACACAACATTTGCATGCGTGAGCGTATTTCCGATCGCCGCCTTTCCGGCAAATCGAGCCGGCGCGATCACAAGCAGTCCGGCGGCAAGCGCTTCGGCAGGTCCAAGGCCCCGCAGTGGCACGGTGCGCCACGCCATCGTATCGGGCCGGCGACCCTTTACGGCTGGCATACGGTCAAGGCCGCACTTGAGAACCCGAAGCGCCGATTCCACTGCCTGCTCGCTACCGAGAACGCGGCACGGCGGCTGGCCGAAGATAATGTCAAGCTTCCCATCGAACCCGCGCTGGTGCGACCTGAGGACATCGCGGCGATCGCCGGGGCGCAGGCCGTTCACCAGGGTCTTTATGCCGAGGCCGATCCGCTGACGTCGCCGCAATTGGAGGACGTGGCCACCGGCGGCGTCGTGCTGGTGCTCGACCGGATTACAGATCCGCACAATGTGGGCGCGATCCTGCGTTCGGCGGCGGCTTTTGCCGTGAGGGCCGTGGTGACGACAGAGCGTCACAGCCCGGAAGCGACGGGCGTGCTCGCGAAGGCGGCATCCGGCGCGCTTGAATACGTGCCGATCATAACGGTGGTTAACCTTGCCCGTGCCCTTGAGGAATTGCACGAATTCAACACGTTTCTGCTTGGCCTCGACAGCGACGGCGAGACCGATCTTGCGGCAGTGCCACTGTCCGACCCCCTCGCCCTGGTCATCGGCGCTGAAGGTAAGGGCCTGCGGCGCCTCACTCGCAGTCATTGCGATGTCATCGCGCGACTCGCGGTGCCCGGCAGGATCACAAGCCTCAACGTGTCGAACGCCGCTGCGGTCGCGCTCTACGTTGCGAGCGCAAGGCTCGCCACGTCGAATTGAAGACAGCGGCGCTGTAGAGGACGGTGCTGTAGCCTGGTTGAGCGGAAGCGAAATCCGGAGCCGGCTTTTTCACTTTTTTCACGTTGCGCGGATGTTGAGCGGGAGTCCCGGATGTCGCTTTGGTCGATCCGGGCTACGATTCCCATGTAAAGCTTAGCGCTCGGAGTCCTGGCGCGGGCCGCGCCGGCGGCTGGGCTGATTAATGTCCATTCCCACCAGCGGCACGGCATATCGCAGCATTTCGATATTTGCCGGGAGGTCGAGACTCCGACCGCCAGCAGCGCTGGGAATTTTCCGCTTTCAGTGGCACCACTCGATTGGCCGGCGGAATGATTTCGTCTCGGCCCTGCGTCGGCTTGCGGCCAGCGCCGGGAAAAAGGCTCCGCGCCGCAGTCCGTGCGGGGCTGACAACAGAAGGCGAGATCCGGGCGACCACGGGCGGCACGGGAATTGTCTTGCAGCGCACAATCGCAGCTGTATGCCCAACGGCTTTCGACTTTAGTTTTAAGACCACTAGAGCAGAGACATCCCCTCACAGGCCAAATATTTTTGCGGGTCACGACTCGCGGGACGCTCGGCGGCACGCTGGCGATCCACATAGACAATCCGAAATCGGGGGTGAACGCCTATGACGACAATGACACACACGTCGGCGGTCGGCGCCGGAATGACCAGCGAAGAGAAATTCGTCATCTTCGCCTCGTCGCTCGGGACGATCTTCGAATGGTACGACTTCTACCTTTATGCCGTCCTGGCGCCGTTCTTCGCGTCGCTGTTCTTCCCGGCCGGCAACGACACCGCAGCGCTGCTTTCGGCTTTTGCCACCTACGCCGCCGGATTCCTTGTGCGTCCGTTCGGCGCGATCATCTTCGGCCGCATCGGCGATCTGGTGGGCCGCAAATACACCTTCCTCGTTACCATCATGGTGATGGGTACCTCGACGTTCCTGGTGGGTCTGTTGCCCACCTACGCGAGTATCGGCTGGACCGCCCCGATCTTGCTGGTGACGCTACGCCTCCTGCAGGGTCTTGCGCTCGGCGGTGAATACGGGGGCGCCGCAACCTACGTCGCCGAGCACTCGCGTCCGGGCGAACGTGGCTATTCGACGAGTTGGATCCAGACCACCGCGACGGTGGGGCTGTTCCTGGCGTTGCTCGTCATCGGAATTTGCCGCGAATTCATGGATACCAAATCATTCGGCGAGAATGGCTGGCGCATTCCGTTCATCGCCTCGATCTTCCTGCTGATTTTCTCGGTCTACATCCGGCTCAAGCTGAACGAGTCGCCGATCTTCCAGAAGATGAAGGAGGAGGGGAAGGGCTCGAGAGCACCGCTGACCGAGAGCTTCTTCCGTTATCCTAATAACAAATACGTGCTGCTCGCGCTTCTCGGTGCGACCGCCGGTCAAGGCGTGGTGTGGTATACGGGCCAGTTCTACGCCCTGTTCTTCCTCACCATCACCCTCAAGCTCAACTACGTGCTCGCCTACGTGCTGATCGGTCTTTCGCTGATCATCGGAACGCCGTTCTTCATCTTCTTTGGCTGGCTGTCCGATCGCATCGGCCGGCTAAAGATCATTCTGGCGGGCTGTCTGATTGCGGCGCTGACCTACTTCCCGCTGTTCGGAGCGCTGACGCACTATGTCAATCCGGACCTAGAGGCGTTCGCGCAACGCAGTCCGATAACGCTCACCGCTGATACTGCGACCTGCGAGGTGCACGTCTTCGTCACCGCCTTCACCAAGTTCTCCACTTGTGACCGCGCCAAGGATTTCATCACCAAACTCGGCCTGTCGTTCAAGACCGAGAACGCGCCGGGCGCGGGTGATAAGGTGACGCTGACAATCGGCTCGACCAAAGTCGAAGGCTTCGACGCCGCCAAATGGAACCAGGCGTTCCTCGACGCCGGCTACCCGAACCTCCAGAAGAGCAGCGATGGCAGGATCGTCCCGAAGGATGCTGACCCGGCCAACGTGAACTGGTTCATGGCCACATTAATTCTGGTCATCATGGTGGTGTACGTCACCATGGTGTACGGCCCGATTGCGGCCTTCCTGGTCGAACTGTTCCCGACCAAGATCCGCTACACTTCGATGTCGCTGCCTTATCACATCGGCAATGGCTGGTTCGGCGGAATGTTGCCGTTGCTCGCCACGGCGTTTGTCGCGGCGACGGGCGACATCTATTTCGGGCTCTGGTATCCGATCGTCGTCGCTCTGATGACCACCGTGGTGGGCTGGCTGTTTCTACGCGACACCAAGGATATCGACATCCGGATCGGCTCGGGGGTTCAGGCGGCGAGCCGGGCCTGACCATCCGAGGCGCCTCACGCGCCATCCCGTAAGATCACACAAGCAACCGATTTTTGGGCTCCGCTCCGGCGGGGCCCTTTCTGTCAGCTAGAGTTGATTTCATTCGCCTTGAATCACAATACCAGCGTCGTGGCCGGCCTTGTCCAGCGACCCGGATTTTGAGGCACAGAGCCATAATGATCGGGTGGTCGCGACAAGCCGGGCCACGACCTCGGGAGAGGTGGCGTTTCAAGCAGACCGGAAGCCGCTCCAATAGCGCGGGTCTCGGATCGCCACCCTGATCTGCCAAGCTCTGCGCGCGCGGCGACATTCAAGCCGCCGCGTGTTCATCCGGCGCAAGTCAAAAGCAGCTCCAAGAAAAAAATGCCCCGGTATTTGGGGCAATACCGGGGCTGCCAAGCCCTGTGGTTTTGGGGGCAAGGACGTCGTGGGCTTAGCGTCCCTTTATCATCGCAAACGCAGTACGTGTCTTTGATAATCATCAAATCGCCGCGCTAGGTTGGGGCGGTGCCAGCGCACCTATGGCCGCCCACGCATCGTTCGGCGGTCCATGTGAAATGCCCATAAGGCCATTGGAAACCGGTGCCGGAGCGACTAGAACGAACCCCAGATTAACGGATTCCCGTAACAATCCGCGGGGAACATCCGCGGGTGTGCCGGCTTAGCTCAGCTGGTAGAGCACGTGATTTGTAATCACGGGGTCGGGGGTTCGAACCCCTCAGCCGGCACCAGTACTTAGCTTGGATTTCCGTAAGAGGGGCAAAACTCGTGGCGGTATGATTATAAGATTCCATTGGCGGCGCGAGTCGGATTCTTTGTGGGCATGTCGCCGCCCGATGATCTTGACCGCCTGTCGCCTGCCGCACTGAAGGGCTTGGTTGTCCAGCAGTGGGAGCAGATCGTCGAGTTGCAGCGCATGGTGGCGGCTCT
>Ga0209465_10000382_pt1 | contig 21091 bp, 14 predicted proteins | sample PanSoiPlot1MoBio_FD_188321 | JGI IMG/M metagenome (GOLD analysis project Ga0209465, IMG submission 188321) | Tropical forest soil microbial communities from Panama analyzed to predict greenhouse gas emissions - Panama Soil Plot 1 MoBio (SPAdes)... | ecosystem: Environmental > Terrestrial > Soil...
TGGCTCATATCCACCCCGATTTCGGCAATGACGCTCCAAGCCGTGGTCCGGTCAAAACCGGGGATCTCGGCTAACAAGCAAACAGCTTCTTCCATGGGGGCATTTTGTTTTTCGATTTCTACTTCCAACTCTGCAATCTGCCCATCAATAAAATCGATTCGCTCCAACTGTTGTTGCAAACGGAAACGATGTATGGCACGGACTCGGCCCCGTAGTGCTTCCACCAGTTGAGGAATCTTCAGCCGCAGCTGTCCTTGAGCTAAATCCGCCAACTCTTCCGGGTTTTCCTTGCCTTTCACCATCGCGGTCAGCATGGCCCGACCGCTCTTTCCCAGGATGTCGCTAGCCACCGATCCCAACTTGATGTTGGCGTCTTCCAGGATCTTTTGGATGCGGTTCTTCAGGCGTGATCGTTCGGCCACCAAACTGGTACGATCCCGGCTGAGTTCGCGCAAATCCCGCAGCACGGTGGCGGGCACAAAGCTGGGCTTCAGCAGTCCATGCTGCATCAGCTGAGCAATCCACTCGCTGTCTTTTACGTCCGTCTTTCGTCCCGGCACATTCTTGACATGGGTCGCATTGGCCAGCAGCAGCTCAAACTGTCCTTCCAACAGGTTCCAGACCGGTCGCCAATAGACCCCCGTGGATTCCATGGCCACGTGAGTCACTCCCAGATCGCGCAGCCAGTCCCCACAACTCAAAATCGCTGCCGTCGTGGTGCCGAACTCCCGTATCTGCTTCTCTTCCTTTCGCCCCGCTTCTCGGATCAGGACACAAACTGTGATGCTTTTCTTGTGAATGTCAATGCCACTGCAACGTGCATACAGTACGTCCATGCTTCCGTCTCCTCTGCAGCAGCGGCAGGGACACCTGATTCAGAATAGTCTCTCCTACGTGCTCCCCATCGGAGATGAGGGCTACAGTTCGTTGTTCATAACGGTGTCCGGGTTAAACTAAGACCGCGGGTTCTTGTAACTCCAATGCTAGACAACCTCTCCAACCGCTCCTGCAGCTCGAAACGATAAAACGTGTACGTCACGAGCTCAAGCCTCATCCCCGAACCCGTTTCATTGTTCGTTGTGCCTGAAGGGCATGAAAAACTAAGCTAGTCGCTAGAAATACAGAGGCACAGAGTTCCTGAGATTTGAATGCCGCAGCGCTCTGTGCCTGGGTGGTGAACCAAATAGCTAGTTGCTACTGAATGTCGAAGTGCTCCTGATGCAGCATCTGATCGCTCTTCACCAGGACAGCTTTGCCGATCATCTCTTCCATCTCGGTAATGAGTTTTCCGTTGTTGGCTTTTAGTCCCTTCGCCACTTCTGGATTCACGCGTAACGTCACATCGGTGCGGTCATGCGCCTTAATCATCTTCCGCATCTCGATATAGATCTCGTTGCAGATGGTAGGCACCGACTTCACGAATCCCGCACCCGTGCAGTAGGGGCAAGCCTCACTCAGCGTGCGCTCCAGCGATTGCTTCACCCGTTTGCGGGTAATCGCCACCAGTCCGAAGTCGTTAAACTGCAGCGCCTTTGAGGGCGCCCGATCATTGCGCAAAGCTTCTTCCAGCGCCTGCATGACTTTCTGACGGTTCTTGCGCTCGTCCATGTCGATGAAGTCGATCACGATAATGCCGCCCAGGTCACGCAGCCTTATTTGCCGCACGATCTCCTTGATGGCCTCGATGTTTGTCTTCACGATGGTGTCTTCGAGACGCTGTGTCTTACCAACATACTTGCCGGTATTAATGTCGATTGCCACCAGCGCCTCCGTCTGGTTGATGACAATGTATCCTCCGCTCTTCAGCCACACCTTCGACTTCAGGGCGTTGTTGATTTCGTCCTGGATTCCGAAGTTCTCGAACAGCGGCATGGACTTGGTGTATAGCTTGATGCGGCGCACCAGCGAAGGCTGGAATCGCTGCGCAAAGCGAACCACGCGTTCGTACTCTTCCTCGGTGTCCACCCAGATCTGCGAGAACTCAGCGTTGACCTGGTCGCGGAGCACGCGCTCCACCAGGTTCAGATCGTGATAGATCAGCGCCGGAGACTTGCTGTTGTCGGCGCGGTTCTTGATTTCTGCCCACAAGTGCTTCAGGAAGCGAATATCAGCACGAAGCTCATCTTCCTTAATGTTCGCAGCGGCGGTACGCACGATAAATCCGCCCACGCCGTTCTCGCGCTCGCTGGTCACAATGCGCTTCAGACGCTGGCGCTCTTCCTCCGAGTTGATCTTGCGCGATACGCCCACGTGGTTGACCGTCGGCATGTACACCAGGAACCGACCTGGCAATGCGATGTGACTGGTGATGCGCGCGCCTTTCTTGGCAATCGGTTCCTTAGCAATCTGTATCAGAATCTCCTGTCCTTCTTTCAGCAGATCGGAGATCAGCGGCGGCGGGCGATGCGCGTGCAGGCGCACGTTATTGCGGCGGCCGCGGAAACCGCGCCTTCCGCCTCGCTCGTAATCGCCGCGGCGCGGCTGGCGCTGTTGATAACTCGCAGTGGGAGGAGCCGCTCTGAGTTCGGCGCGGCCGTTCCTCTCGTCTTCGCCGTTCTCTTCCTCTTCGTAGTCTTCTTCGCGGGCCAGCAGACGAGTTTCGCCACGCTCTTCGGCGGCTACAACCTCGTCCTCATCGACATCCGCGACTTTGGGAATCCAGCGATCGGAATAATCGTTGTCGCTGTCTAGCGTCTCCTCTTCCAACTCAAGCTCGACGTCGCCAGCAACTTCGCGCATCGCCTCGAGGTTCTCGGGCATGGGATGAAATTCCATCTCGTCGTCTTCCAGCGTCTCGTGCTCAAGCGTGCGGCCTTCAGGCGCTTCCGACGGAGCTTCCTGATGCCGGAATCCCGCCGGTTCGGCTCCGGCCGCCGCTTCTTCACGCCACTCAACCCGACTGTCCGGCTCAGAGGCAACCTCGATAGTTCCATGCTCAGTCGTCTCGACAGGCTGAAATGTAGCAGCAGAACCGGGCTGCAGTTCCTCGAGAATCGCCGGCCTCGTCTCCACGGAAGGCTCGACTTGCGGAGGCTCGACAGACGAAACGTCGACAATTTCCTGCCGCTCTTCCTTGTGTTCTTCGGCGTGTCTTTCGCTGGCTGACTCCTCCGGGGCAACTTCGGCCGCCGTCGGAGAAATGACTTCTTCGCTCGCTTCGTATTCTTCTTCTTCGGGTGCAGGCGCCTGCACCGCGAGGGAGTCCTCCACAGGCGCTGACACCGTAGACACAGTTTGCACCCTAGCTTCCGGAGCCGCTGTAGTCAGGTTGCGATATTTGGAAATCGACTCGCCGGGCAGCACGATTGGAGCGTAGCGCTGCGGAACTGGTCGACTCTCGAAAGCAGGTCGATCACTTTCGGATTCCTCGGCCACATCAGCCGATTCTTTTTGAGACTCCGTCCGCTGGAAGCGCTCCTCGCGTCCCCCACGACGGCCGCCACGACGGCGGCGTCCGCGCCAGCGGCGCGCGCCTTCAACGCGAGGTGCTTCCGTTTCGCCTCGCTCCTCTTGGTTCTCACTGTCGATACGAGCGTTGGCAGCAAAATCCTGCGCTGCCGTATCCGAATCGCCCGTTTCTTCACCGTTGATCTCAGTGGCAGGCGAGTCGGCTTGCGGCTGCGATTGGCTACTCACCCTGGCTGCCACTGGGGGTGCCGGGATCTCGCCGAATTCCTCGGTCTCTTCTTCGCCGCCCAGTTCGAGGAAGTCGGAAACGTACAGGAATGCATCGCGCTCCAGTCCGATATCGACAAAGGCCGACTGCATTCCGGGAAGGACCCGCGTAACGCGGCCTTTGTAGATGGATCCTGCCAGGGTGTATTCATTTTCCCGCTCGTAAAATACTTCGGCGAGCTGATCATCTTCCACCAGCGCAACTTTGGTTTCGTGGGGGGTGGAAGACACATAAAGTTCTTTGTTCATGGAATGCTCCGCGGAACCGGGGCACACTAGAGAAAGCACGGAAAGGAAACCAACGGTGGTATCAGCCTATGACACACAGCAGTACACGCCCGGATGTGCTCCAGCCTGATGACTGCTACAGCAATAGATGGAGTTTGTCTGCACCGTTATCGGCAGGTGCCTGGGAGGTTTGTGACCACACCTTCACTTGGAAGGGGTCGTTACCCGCCGCCCATTCACCTGTTCTTGCAATCCTGTCCGGCCCACTCATCGTGCGACCGATTCAATGCCCCCGTTCGTGAGGGCGTTCGTAATCTTTTCGTCACTCTTCGAAGGTCCGGTCCCTGCGACCACCCTCCCGGCGAGTGAACCCGGGGTCTGCCGGCCCGCGTCCCGATGGCGCGGCTCCAACCGGCAAAAGCCTGATTAATTCACGAACCGGCGCATGCGGACATTCATCACAATCCCCAGCGCCAGAAACATAAACAGTACCGAAGATCCCCCATAACTCATTAACGGTAAGGGGATTCCCGTAACCGGCATGAACCCAACAACCATACCTACGTTAACCAGGATGTGGAACGCGAGAACCGCGACCACCCCCATGACCACGAAGGCACCCGCCCGGTCAGGGGCCGTCTGAGCGTTCTGAATTAGACGCATCAGTACTATAAAGTATAGCAGCAAAAGGCCCATAGCACCGATGAATCCATGTTCTTCGGCGAAAGCCGCGAAAATAAAGTCGGTGTGCGGGACTGGCAGGAATTGTCCCTGTGTCTGGCTGCCTTGCGCCGTGCCCTTGCCAAAGATTCCCCCCGCTCCCACGGCCACTAAGGACTGTATCAATTGGTAACCCTTGTGCTGCGGGTCGGCTTCCGGCTCGATAAACGTGGTCAGCCGATCCTTCTGGTAGGGTTTGAGAACATGCCAGGCTACAGGGGCTAACAACGCCGCCACCAACAAGATAGCCAGCGCATGTTTTGCTTTGATGCCGCCCAGAAATAGTCCCATGATGGCGATCGGCATATAGGTGAGTGCCGTCCCCAAGTCTGGTTGCGCCAGGACCATCAGCATGGGAATGCCCACCAGGGCGCCGGCCTTGACGATGTCCTGAGCGTCGCATCGTCCTTTGATGTCAGCAAAGTACTTGGCTATGGCCAGAATCAAAACCAGCTTCACCCACTCCGAAGGCTGGAAGTGGAATAAGCCTCCGACATCTACCCAGCGTCGCGCCCCAAGATACTTCTTGCCGAAGACCGCTACTGCCAGTAGGGACAGAATCGAGATCACGTAGAAGATCGGCACGCGTTCAATCAGCGCCTGATAGCTAATGAGGCTCATGGCGAACATCAGCGCCACACCGCCCATCACCCAGTAGACCTGCTTGATGTGGACACCCATGAACTTCGTGTTCAAGGTGGCGCTGTAAATTTCGACGACTCCAAGCGCGCAAATCAGCAGCACCAGCGCCAGAAGCACCCAGTCGAAATCGCGAAAGGAAACGTAACGGCTCACGGTTGGGTCCTGGGAAGAGCTGCGCCGCCTGCTGCAGGAGATAGCTGGGTATCTGGCTTTTTGGAGGCTATCCCCTTCGCCGCCACTGTCGGGGCAGCGCTCGGTCGCAGCGGAGGCTCAGTCGGCTGTGCCTGCGATGCATCCACCTCGGGATTGGCCATTTCGGTGTGCGACTCAACGACTTGCAGGGTCGAGGAATCCGCACGACGGTTGACTGTTGTCGCCCTGGCAGATTTCGTCTGCAGCTGCTTATTTGCATCCAGCGGCACGGTGAAGCGTCCGCCTTGCAGCTTGTTCTCGCCGGACTGCGCGTCGCCCTCGTGCCAGACTGCAGCCACTTCGGCTTTGTTGGTCGTCGCAGCCTTGGCTACTTGTGTCTGCTTGTTGCGCTGCTTCTCCACATAGGCCTTGATCACCTTGGTTGCGACCTGAGCCGCCAACGCGCCATGCTCGCCACCTTCGAAGAGGCAGGCCACGACAATTTCCGGGTTGCGTCGCGGCGTCACACCAACAAACCAGCCGTTGTCCTTATAGAGATTCTTTTCGCTGGCCGACATCTTCTTCTTGTATTCGTTGGAGACGGTTTGCGAACTGCCGGTCTTGCCTGCAATGTCCACTCCAGCAATCGCTGCCCTGCCTGCAGTTCCCACAGGCGAAACCACCTGCGCCATGGCATCGGTGATGATCGTCCAGTTCTTCGGGTCGATCGGAATCGCGGCATCGTCGTTGTAGTGAGCAACCTGTTTAAACTCCGGCGGGAACTGCTCCGGGAATGCCACGTGTGGCCGACGCAACGAACCGCCGGTGGTAATGGCCGCGACCGCACGCGCCAACTGAATTGGCGTGGTTGCCACTGCGCCCTGTCCGATGCCAACCGAGATGGTTTCGCCGGCATACCACTTCTGCTTGAAGTTCTTGATCTTCCACTCTTCCGATGGCATCACACCTGAAGCTTCCTGCGGCAAATCGATGCCGGTCTTCTGTCCCAATCCAAGCATCGTCGCGTATTTCGCGATGCGGCTGATGCCCAGCTTTTCCGCCAGCGTATAGAAGTACGAATCGCACGATTGGTAAATCGCCTTGGTAATCCCAACCTCGCCGTGCGAACGCGCTCCTCCCTTCGAGCCCGCAATCCAGCACTTGAAGAAGCGGCCGTAAAATGTCTTTCCGCCGCCGCAATTCACATGCAAATCTTGCGCGATGCCTTCCTGCATGCCGGCCGTCGCCATGATGGTCTTGAACACCGACCCCGGCGCGAGCTGCGCCTGAATCGATTTGTTGAGCAGCGGCTTGCCCGGATCTTTCAGCAGCGCATTCCACTCGTCGCGCGTGATCTTCACGGCAAACGCGTTGGGATCGAACGCCGGCCGGCTTACCATCGCGAGAATTTCGCCGTTGCGCGGGTCCATTGCCACAATCGCGCCCGGCTTCCCTTCCAGCGCTTGTTCGGCGGCAATCTGCAGGTCAAGATCGATGGTCAGCTTCAGCTGCTTACCTGGCACGGCCGGCACGTCGCTCAGTGTGCCGACTTCCTTTCCGCGGCTATTGACGATCACCTGCCGGGAGCCATTCTTGCCCATCAGGACATCGTTGTAGTACTGCTCGACTCCCGACATGCCGACCACATCGCCGGGGCTGTAGAGTTCCCATTGCGGCTGTGTCAGCATCTCTTCGCTCACCTGCCCGACATAGCCGATCACGTGCGCCATGAATCCGTTTTTGGGATACAAACGCCGATGCACGGTAATAATGTCGAGCTCAGGCAGGTCCGCGCGATGTGACTCGATAAACGCCAGCTCATCCGGCGTGATGTCATCTTTCAAAAACATCGGCTGGTAACCGGGTACCAGTTTCATTTTGCTGAGGCGCGTACGCAATTCATCCGGAGGAAGGTGCAGCCCCTCGGCAATCTTGTCGGCGTCGGCGTCGAGATTGCGATTCTGATCGCGTAGCAGAAGAACGGAAAACGACGGATAGTTATCGACGATGATGCGGCCTTCGCGGTCGAGCAACTTACCGCGTGGCGCAAGAATCGGAACTTGCTTGATGCGGTTCTGTTCGGCAAGTGAGGTGTAATAATCGCTGCGTGCTACCTGGAGCCGCCACAATCCGAAAGCCAGCAAAAGGAAGATCGCCAGCAGCACGTATTGCACTGCCGTGAGGCGGAACTGCGATACCTTTTCCTCGCGACCAAACATTCGCAACTACAGCCGGACTACCCTGCTGGTAACCTCTTCGCCTCGCTCGCGTAAACGGCTTACACACGAGAGCCTATCGTCTCAAGGCAAAACGATTGCCAAACTTCGAACACATGAGGGTACTAGCGCAAGCCTGTTACTACTATTGTATGCCCAACTGAACCGATGCGCTCCAGTTAACTTTAGGTCTCTGAGGCACTTTACGGCTAGCAACTAATTGGCGGAGCTGGGTTTGGCCGCGTAGCAACGGCGAGGCAATTCTAGCCGTTAGCCACTGAAAATTGAACCCCTAAGTTATTCGGCCCTGCAACGGCCAACCGAATCGCCGGGTGAGTATCACCTAAGGGCGAAGTACGCCTTCGGGCCTACAGCAACCGCTGTTCTGAATGAACTAAAACGGCTTTAGCCGCTGGGGGTAAGTCGTCCCTCGCGAAGATCTCACCTGCCCAACTCCCTCAGATACTGGGCCAGCAATCCTCGATCTTTGCGACTCTGCACCACCCGTCGCACCGCCGCTACTATCCGCTCGTTGCTCCGGTAGATCGTCAGCGATTCCAACGCATCCTGCGCTGTCCGCACATCGGCGCTCTCAATCACAGAAATTAGAAACGCTACTGCTTCGTCCAGCCGCGAAGCCGTCATAGCCGCCAACAGTACCTTACGCACAGGCGCTGCGACGGTCCGTTGCCATTTCTCTTTCAGCACTTCAAACCCCGCCGGCAGCCGCGACTCTCCAAGCGCCAGCATCGCGGCCTCGGCAACAGCGTCATCCGCGGCATCGAGGTACATCGCAACAAACGGAACCGCCTTTTCAGTCGCTGACAGAAGTCCTGCAAAACACTCCGCGAGGACCGTCACCTCTTCATCTCCCGCAAGCACCTTCAACCGCAACAGCAGCGCACCGGACTCGCCCCCGTTGGCGGCCAAGGCCCGTACCGCTCCCGCTCGCGCAGCGGGCTCGCGATCCACCAGCAACGGCACGACCTCGGCCAACGCGTCCGGATAACGCGTGCGTAATAGCCCTTGGGCGCTCACTGCCCGCAGCTTAGCTCCCTCGTCCACCGGGGGTCCGTAGGATCCCTCCATCTGCACGTGCTTTAAGCCCGTGAGATAAGGCTCCGGCTCGTCATAGTCCATCTCGTACAACGTGGTCACCAATTCGGTGACGGCGGCACAGCGCTTGTCTAGCTTAGGAGCATTGGTGATGAGCCGATTGAAGCCTATGACCATCTCTGGAAGCAACTCGGTCGCACACAGCTCGCGCGCCACCTTCGCCGCCTTCGCCACAACTAGGTTCGATCGGTTGCGCAACGCTCCTCGCAGCTCTTCCACAACCCTAGCAGTGGCCTTGTCATGACGCAGCTCACCCAGCCTCTCGAGCACCCGCTCAGTGGGATCTGCCTTAGCCATCTTCGTCTACGATCATTGCACAAGCTGTCCGACATTGGCGCCGGGACAAAGAATTCTTCGCAAAGCGCTTCTCGTCGCCCTCAAAATGGACTACATTCTTCTTGCGGGAATCTGCGGGAGGTGTTTATGCCCGTTTACGATTACGTCTGCAAGGACTGTCAGAAATCATTTGAATTGGTCCTTACTCTCGGCGAACATGACCAGAACAATATCAGCTGCCCCAAGTGCGGAAGCAGAAACGTTGAGCAGGATGCGGCCGCGTTTTACGCCGTGACCTCAAAGAAAAGCTAGCCGGATCCCCTACTTCTGTCCTGTGTCGGCCATACGAGGATCCGTTTGTCTTCTGCCACGGCTCTTAGCACCCGGTTTCCCAAAATGAGCCGATTTTGGTTTCTCGGCGGATAATCAAGCTGGCATGAGGCGGCTGCTGGCGGGGTAAAATCGGACTGGACTTGCCTATGTCCGAAACCGTCGAAAACCTCGTCTTACAGAAGAACGTACCTACCAGGAAAAGATGGATGCCTGGCGTACATCGTATCCCCAGCTAGCGGTGTGGGAGGAAGCGAATGAGCGCGGCTTAACTGGAAATAGCCTCCGACAAGCGCGACGGCTGTTGGTTCTCGTGACGTCTGCGGCCCTAGCCCTGATCACTGAGCATAAGCCGAAGTAGCGTGGTACCCACCCCTGTCGCCTTCGTTGGTGATAGGGTGGGATTGAAATCCGTCACAGCGAATAATTACTTCCCCCTAAACTCTGCCTGTCTCTTCTCTAAAAATGCCCTTGTCCCTTCACTCTTGTCCTCCGTGGTGCAGCAGACGGCGAACAGAGTCGCCTCGAGGTAGAGGCCTTCGGCGAGGGTCATGTCGAGGCCATGGTTGACCGCTTCCATAGCGTACTGCACGGCTAGCGGAGCGTTGGCAATGATCTTGGCGGCGATGGCTTCGGCGCGCGGGATAAGCTCGGCGGTTGGCACGACCTCATTGACCAGGCCGATGCGGAGGGCTTCGGCGGCGGAAATCACCTCGCCGGTGAGCACCAGTTGCATGGCAACGCCTTTGCCGACAAGGCGCGAGAGCCGCTGCGTGCCGCCGTAACCGGGGATGAGTCCAAGCTTGACCTCGGGCTGGCCGAGGCGTGCGTTCTCGCTGGCGAGGCGTAGGGTGCAGGCGAGGGCGAGCTCGCAGCCTCCACCGAGGGCAAAACCGTTGATGCAGGCGATAACCGGCTTGCCGAGGTTCTCGATGGCGTCGAGCACCGCCTGGCCGCGGTGCGTGTATTCCTTGGCGGCGATGGGCGTCTGCAGCGCCAGCTCGCTGATGTCGGCGCCGGCGACGAAAGCCTTCTCGCCCGCGCCGGTGAGAATGACCAAGCGGACTTCGGGGTCGTCCTTCGCGGCGGCAAAGGCGCGGCGGAGTTCGTCCATGACAGCCATGCTCAAGGCGTTAAGCACCTTGGGGCGGTCGATGGTGATGTAGGCGATGTGGTTTTTGGTTTCGCAGTGGAGGTTCTGGAAATCGGTCATGATGAATGCCTCGGATGATTAGCAACTAGCCGCCAGCAACTTGCTTCGGCGACTGGTAACTGGTGGTTAGTAGTGGTTAGTAATTAGCAATGAATTGTTGGCAATTCAGAATGTGTGGCTCCTATATCTCTATATAATCCGGCCAACCCCGCAATGATCACAGTCGGAACGATCAGCCACCATTTACTCCCCCGTGGGCCAGCGAGCAAGGCCAGGACGCAGGATATTCGAGCAGAGGCAAAACTCGCAGGCTCTCTCCATGTTTCGAATGGTGGAATGGAAAATGGTCGCGATTGGAAACACGCTTGCGATCCCCAAATTGGTAGACCTCTTGATTCCACTCAACTCACAGATCCCTTCTCCATAGCTACACGAACTTTCCCGGCACAGGCTTATTTGGATCCGTGTAATCGTAGAAGCCTTTGCCGGTTTTGCGGCCGTACCAGCCGGCGAGCACCATCCGCTTCAGCAGCGGGGGGGCAGCAAAGCGGCGCTCCTTGAACTCGTCGTACATGACGTGCGTGATGTAGTAGGTGGTGTCGAGACCGACGAAGTCGAGCAGCGTAAACGGCCCCATGGGATAGCCGCAGCCCAGCTTCATAGACTCGTCGATGTCGGCGATAGAACCCACGCCCTCTTCGTAGGCGCGGATAGCGTCGAGCAAGTAGGGCACCAGCAGGCGGTTGACGATGAATCCCGGCTTGTCCACTGTGCGGACTGGAAGCTTGCCCAACTTCTTGCCGAAGTCGACGGCGGTGTCGAAGACCTCGTCGCCAGTGGCGATGGTGCGCACGACCTCGACGAGCTTCATCATGGGCACTGGATTGAAGAAGTGCAGTCCGACGAAGCGTTCGGGGCGCTTGGTAGCGGTCATCAGTTCGGCCACGCAGATGGATGAGGTGTTGGTGGCGAAGATGCCGTCTTTTTTCACGATGCCATCGAGCTCGGTGTAGGTTTTGCGTTTCTCCCCGACATTTTCGATGATTGCCTCTACCACAATGTCGGAGTCAGCAAGGTCTTGCATTTTGGTGGTGCCCTTCAGCCGCGATTGCGCCGCTGTTCTTTGCTCCGCAGTGATTCCACCTTTTTCGACACCGCGTTCAACCAACCGCGAAAGCGACTTTTCGATAGTCGCGAAGCCCTTATCGAGAAACTTCTGCTCCTGCTCAAGTACTGTCACGTCGAAGCCCGCGGTGGCCGCGACCTGCGCAATGCCCGAACCCATCAGTCCACAACCCAGTACTCCGACTTTCTTGATTTCCATGAGAGCCTCGAATTAGTTGTCAGTCTTTAGCCCTTGCTCATTTTCTCAATCGGCGTGTCGCCCTTAATGGGGTGCACATCGGTCAACTTCTTTACCACATCCGGCGTTGGGCCTCCGGGCGTGATCAGGGTGTTCTGGAAGGCAACGATCTCCCATTGGCTGTTGTCCTTCTTCTGCACCACCAGCGTCGGACGCGCATCGATCTGCTGCTCAGCGCCGTTCAGGTACCACTTGAGGTGTGCACGGACGAATACAATGGCAACATCTGGCCGTACCGAGCGAACCTTCTCTACTGTGAACTTGTTGCGACTGCCTTTGTAGATGGTATCGAAGATCATGCGGTGCCCGCGTTCGATCTCAGTCCGTCCGTTAAAGTGGCCGCCGAGAATGTGGATGAAATCGGCATCTTCTGCAAACAGCGAGGCCCAAGCCATACTGTCGCCACTGTTCCATGCTGTTTTCAACTTCTCTACGACCTCGTGCAGCGCCCGCTCTTCCGTCGTCATGCCTTAGCTCCCTTGTCGTTTCGTTGGCCTTGCCTTAAGCGCAGCCAGCCTCCGGCGATCGTTGCGGGAGCCATGCACACCAGCGCCGTCACCGGTGACCAGTTAATTCCGGTCACGATCATAGAGGCGATCGCACCGGTGGCCATGATTGCTGCGATCGTGAATGCAATCCAGAGCCTTTGTTTGCCGCTGACTGCGGTTCCGAGATATCCGCCGAGCAGGGCGAAAACTATGCCGTAGACAACCGCAATCGCTTCAAATGCCGGCGAAGCCGGCACGTGCGGATCAACGTGCGTCAGCCGGAAAACTAGGAATGACGGCACGGCGAAGATCAGGTAACCGACGACGATTCCGGCGATAGCGCGCAGCATGAACGACAAGTTTCAAGTTTCTGGTTTCAAGTTTCAAGTAGGAGCTTACAGATTGTGTTGGAAATTCGTCTAAACTCGAAACTATCTTTGAAGGTTCTCGATGATGACCGCGATTCCTTGGCCGCCGCCGATGCAGGCGGTTGACAGGCCATAACGCCCCTTCCGACGGCGCAATTCGTTCATCAGCGTGATTAACAACCGCGTGCCGCTGGCGCCTAGCGGATGCCCCAGTGCAATCGCGCCCCCGTTGACGTTTGTATTCGCGTGGTCGAGGCCGAGTTCCTTCATCACCGAAAGGCACTGTGCGGCGAACGCCTCGTTCAACTCAATCAGGTCGATGTCCGACAGCGTCAGACTAGCCTTCTTCAGTGCGATGCGCGTCGCCGGAACTGGTCCGGAACCCATCAGCGTAGGCTCGACACCGGCAATGCCCCAGCTCACGATGCGGGCTTGCGACTTCAGCCCGCGTTTCTGCGCATCTTCCAGCGGCATCACCACGACCGCAGCACCGCCGTCCACGATGCCGCTGGCGTTCCCGGCGGTAACGGTTCCGTTCTTGCCAAAAGAGGGTTTCAGCTTCGCTAGTGATTCGATTGTCGTCTCGGGGCGACGATGGTCGTCTTCGGTGAACATCTCGCCTGTGGGCTCGCCGCGTTTGTTGCGCAGCGAAACCGGCGTTAATTCTTCCCGAATCCGCCCTGCCTTGTAAGCGGCATCGGCACGCTTTTGTGAGCACAGCGCATACTCGTCTTGCATTTCGCGCGTGACGCCCTGCTGGCTGGCGTATGCCTCAGCCGTCACGGCCATAGGCATGTTGCAGTAGCTGTCGGTGAGCGCGACGTAGAGCGAGTCTTCCAGCTTGCCTTCGCCTAAGCCCACACCCCAGCGCATGCCGCGGATGACATGCGGCGCCTGCGACATCGATTCCATGCCGCCCGCCAGCACGCACTTCGATTCCCCAAGCTGGATCATTTGCGCCGCGGTGACCACCGACTGCATGCCGGAACCACAAAGCCTGTTTACCGTAATCGCCGGCACTTCGATTGGCACGCCGGCTTTCAGCGCCACGTGCCGCGCGCCATAAATGGCATCACTCGACGTCTGCTGGGCGTTGCCCATGACGCAGTGATCGATCTCATCAGGCTCGACGCCGGAGCGTTTAATGGCCTCAACCGAGGCTATGGCGGCGAGTTCCTGGGCGGTGAAGTCGCGCAGCTTGCCGCAGTAGCGTCCCATGGGCGTGCGCGCGCCGTTGACGATTGCAATTTCGGGGAAAGAATTAGGCATAGGAGGGCCTTTCAACGACGAGGGCAAACGCACAAGTCTATCAGCGACAGGAAGTGGCGGCAAACTCAAAGATCTGTCGATTCGCAGTAAATTTCGGCCCTGAGGGGGCCTTCGTCCATTTTTTTCGGCGCAAACAGGGCAGCGGGTTGGCGAGCAGGGTCGAACCCGTCTGAATAATCAGAGAAGGCTGAAAAGACACCACGGTAACGCACGGGTCCCGCTGCAACATTCGGTGATTATTTACTGTTGAATGGCTTGGATGGCCTTAGGACGCACCACGTCGTTTTGAATCTGTGAGGCATCCCATCCACCCCCCAGTGCTTTGACCAAGTAAACCGAGGTGACCATCTGCTGACCAAGCAGCTGCGTAGCGAGCCGCTGACTGTTAAGTAGCGAAACCTGAGCGGTGATCACATCAAGATACGAGGCGACTCCGCCAATGTAGCGGTTGTTGGAAAGCTCCAAGGATCGGCGCGCTGAGTTGACAGCGTTGCTCTGGCTTGCTGCGGCCTGGGAAAGTGCGTCGAGGCTCGAGAGCCCGTCTTCCACCTGCTGGAAAGCCGTTAGTACGGATTGACGATAGTTGGCCACAGATTCGTCATAGGCTGACTGAGTTGCGGCTAAGTTGGCCCGATTGCGACCTCCATTCAAAATAGGCTGCAGCAGGTCACCCCCGACCGCCCAAAACGCGCTTGGCGCGGTTAGCAAGGAACTAATGCTGATGCTCTGGAATCCGCCGCCCGCGGCAATCGTAAACTGCGGATAAAAGGCGCTTTTGGCCACTCCTACCAGGGCATTCTGCTGCGCCATGTGGCGCTCGGCACTCGCCACATCGGGGCGGCGTTCCAACATGTCCGACGGCACTCCCAACGGAACCGGCGGAGGGACGAAATTCAGCGGAATGGCCGCAATCTTGAATGTGGGGGCTGGGATTCCAGTCAATACAGCGATGGCATGCTCGAAGCTTGCCCTCTGCTGCTGAACTAGATATAGCTGTGTCGTGGTCGAATCGAGTAGCGTCTGCTGCTGGGCCAAGTCCAATCCCGACGCAAGGCCCCCTTCGTGACGGCTGTTGACGAGGTCGAGACCCCTCTGCTCAATGGCGATTGAATCCTGCACCACCTGCGTTTCCGTATCCAGTTCGCGCAGGCTAAAATAGTCGGCCGCTAACTCCGCTGTGAGAACAAGCTGCACGCTCTGCAAATCAGCGGCGGTGGACTGGAGGTTCGCATTTGCGGCTTCCAAGGTCTTTCTGATTCGGCCGAACAGGTCGACTTCATAGTTCAGCGCGAATGGAATCGCGTACACACTCTGAGTCAGCGGACTGGTTGGTGTCGAGTTACCCGGCCGGTTTCCCGAATACCGCACCCCAGAAACCGCCGGGTCGACTGTCATTGTAGGAAACAGCCCGGCCGATGCAACTGTGGCTAACGAGCGCGCCTGGCTTAAGCGATCTTGTGCAGCAATCAACGATTGGTTGGCTCGCAACAGTTCCTGCTCGTACTGATTCAGCTGCTCATCGTGAAAGATTTCCCACCAGACACCTTTCGGAATCGCATCTTTAGGCGCAGCGGCGCGCCACGGGCCCTCGTTTGACCATTTCTCTGGGGCCTGAGCAACCGGCCGCTGGTACTTCGGACCAACCGTGCAGGCTGTCAGCCAGGTAGCGATGAGTGCCATAAGCGCGATGACCGACCACTTCATGAGTGGTCGGCTCCGGCCGTTTCGTCGCTGATGCGAACCTGTTGCCCTTCCTCGAGCGAGTCTGCTGGATTGATGATGATGCGGTCTTCGACACCGACACCCTGCAGGACTTCGAGAGTCGACCCATAATCGCGCCCAATGGTTATAGCCCGGAGATGCACCTTGTTGTCTGGCCCGACGACTGCGATGCGAGGGCCTTCCTGCCGAAAGAGCATCGAATTCACCGGGACCGTTAACTTGGCTGCATCAACTGCAACTTTAAAGTGCAATTCACCATAAGCACCCGGCAAAAGCCGCCCATCAGGGTTGGGCACATCTACCTCGGTCAGCAGTGTGCGCGTTGCCGGGTCAATCGCGTCGGCGGTGCGCGCGATCGTGCCGGAAAATCTCTGGCCAGGAAATTCCTGCAAGACTAGAAACGATTGCATTCCCACTTTGATTGCGGCCGAATACGCTTGCGGAACTTTCGCGAAAACGCGCAGTGGGTCCACGCGGGCCAGCTCGAAGAGAGCTTTACCGGTCGAACCGGCACTGATCAGCGCTCCTGGATCTACATTGCGGTTGGTCACAACTCCGGAAAACGGCGCATAGACGTGCTTAAACGATTCCAGTTGCTCCAGCCGACGTACGTTAGCATCGGCCGCCGCCAGATTCGCCACCGCCTGCTGATAATTGCTGACCTGCATGTCCGCTTCCTGCTGGGAAACAGAATCGGTCTTGCGCAAGTTCTGCCAGCGTTCGGCCGAGATTTTCGCGAGATCCAACTGAGCAGCCACTTGCTGACGCGTGGCACGTGCCTGCATGAGTTCCTGGTCGATTTCCGGCGTATCGATCTCTGCCAGCAACTCGCCTTTATTCACGTGGCTGCCGATGTCTTTATTCCAACGCAGCAGATATCCGTTGGTACGCGCGAAGATCGGCGACTCCTCATAGGCCTGGGCCGAAGCGGGCAATACGAGGTCTTCATCGGGATTCTCTGCCGAAGGATGCACGACCGCAACCACAGGTACCGCTTCGGCCTCGGTTTCCCGAGCGAGGGTTCGGCCAGCTCGAATTCGGGTGAACATGGTGACTGCGCCACTGACTAGGAGTACCAGTAGGACAAGGCCGATCATGCGCAATGCCGTACGCGGAGGCGCAGCTGGAAGCTCAGAGGGCGGCGTGATGCTCGAATCGCGACCGTGCTCTGGCGCCGTCGTTGTGTGTGCTGCTTCGGTTTCAGATTGCATGATGCTGTATTAACTCCAGGCGGCTACGGCCGCTCCGCCTCAATCTGTTTGCCGCGACGGCTGTGCACGATTACGAATACCGACGGCACAAAGAACAACGTCGCCACTGTGGCAAACAAAAGTCCTCCAATCACGGCGCGGCCAAGAGGAGCATTCTGTTCGCCGCCCTCCCCTAGTCCGAGGGCCATGGGTAACATACCGATGATCATTGCCAGGGCCGTCATCAGCACCGGACGAATCCGCGTATAGCCGGCCTCCAGAGCCGCCTGCAGTGCCGGGACACCCCCATCCATACGTTCACGAGCGAACGACACCAGCAGAATCGAATTGGCTGTGGCCACGCCCATGCACATAACAGCACCTGTAAGCGCAGGAACACTGAGCGTGGTATGCGTCAGCAGCAAAATCCATGTGATACCCGCCAGCGCACCGGGCAGCGCAGTAATAATGACGAACGGGTCGAGCCAGGACTGGAAGTTCACCACGATCAAAAAGTAGATAAGGACGATTGCTCCGAGCAGACCGAGTTCCAGCCCGGCAAAAGAAGTACGCATTGTGTCCACCTGCCCGCGCACCACGATGCGCGTGCCCCGCGGCAGATGGTCCGTGAAAGGCTGAAGAACTTTCGTCATGTCCTTTGCGACTGCTCCAAGGTCTCGCCCTTGCGTGCTGGCATAAACGTCCATCACCGGCTGCACATTGTAATGTGTTACAACGGCTGGACGAGCCACCGGACTTAACTGCACCAGGTTGCCCAGAATCTGCGCACCCGGTGCGGTCGAATCGTTCACCGGCGTATTCATCAGGTCTTGCATTGAAGTCACCCGATACTGCGGTGACTGCACTACGACGGAGTACGTAACCCCGTTCTTTGGATTAAGCCAGTAGCTAGGGGTGGTTTGGAAGCTGCCGCTTAAGCTGACCAGCACGCTCTGCGCCACGTCACGCGAACTCATACCCACCTGAGTGGCGCGGGTTCGGTCGATATCCAGGCGCAGAGTCGGCAGGTTGAGCATTTGTTGCACGTGCACATCAGCCGTGCCCGGAACATGCCGGAGGCGGTTGGCGATCTGCTGAGCAATCCCATAGTTCGACTGCAAATCGTTGCCGATCACTTGAATATCGATCGGCGCGGGTAGTCCAAAATTCAGGATCTGGGTCACGATATCGGCTGGCTGAAAGAAAAACTCGACCCCCGCAAAGCGGCGAGGCAATTCCTGACGCAGTGTTTTTACATATTCGGCGGTTGGACGATGATGCTCAGGGTTGAGTCCAACAAGTATTTCTGCATCGCTAGTTCCAATGACGCCCGAGTTGCTGTAAGACAGATTCAAGCCGGAATTCGGCAGGCCAATGTTGTCAAGTACATTCACGAACTCATCTTTCGGAATCGCCTCTTTCAGGTAGGCGTCGACCTGATCGCACAAGCGCGCTGTTTCTTCTACCCGCAGCCCGGATCGCGCTCGCAAGTGAAGTCGCATCAAGCCCGCATCCACGGATGGAAAGAAGTCTTGCCCTAGGTAGAACAGCCATCCCAACGACAACACACAGAAGGCCAGGAAGAACGTTGCGAACCAGGCCCGATGCTGCAGGGTGGTTTCCAGCATCTCATAATAGCTGTCTCGGAATTTCTCAAAACCACGCTGAAAGCCCTGTTGCATCCTGCCAAAAAACCCCTTCGGGCCCACAGCACGTTCCTCATGCCCCCGCATCAGGTACATCACCAAGGTCGGAACTAGCGAGCGCGACAGGAAGTACGAGGCCAACATGGCGAAAACCACAGCCTCTGCCAACGGCACGAACAAAAACTTTGCGACGCCTGTCAGGAAGAACATCGGGACGAACGCAATGCAGATACACAGCGTGGACACGAAAGCTGGCACAGCAATCTGCTGTGAACCTTCAAGAATGGCTGATTCGAGCTCCTTTCCCTGAGCCAACAGCCGTTCAATGTTCTCGATAGCTACGGTGGCATCGTCCACCAGGATGCCCACGGCAAGGGCCAATCCGCCAAGCGTCATGATGTTGATGGACTGCCCCAGCGCACTCAGCAGAATGATCGAAATGAAGATCGATAGCGGGATCGATATCGAGATAATGATCGTGGGCCGCCAGTCTCCAAGGAATATCAAAATCATGGCAGCCGTCAGGGCCGCGGCAATGAGTCCCTCGCGCACCACCCCGCCAATCGACGCCCGCACGAAGAGCGACTGATCAAATAACGAGGAGACTTTGAGTTCGGATGGTAATGACTGGGAGGCGAGGGAGACCATTCGCTTAACACCCTCCACAATCGTAAGCGTCGACGCGCTGCCAACCTTGAGGATGGACATTAGTGCACCACGCTCCCCGTTCATGCGAACGATGTTGGTTTGCGGTGCAAAGCCGTCGCGAACATGGGCCACATCGCGCATGTAGATCGTGGAGCCGTTCACGGTCTTAACCGGCAACGAATTCAACTCATCCACTGTTCGTGGCGAGCCATTCATCTCCACCTGGTACTCCAGAGAGCCCATTTTTGTGGTACCCGACGGCAAAATCAGGTTCTCGGCGTTTAACGCCGCGACGATATCGTTGGGCGATAACCCGTTTGCCTGCAGACTTGGAACGCTGATGTCCACCTGGATCTGGCGCATCTTGCCGCCATAAGGGTAAGGCGTCGCGGCGCCTCGTACGGTAGCCAACTGGGTCCGGAGGAAGTTCTGTCCTAGATCGAATAGCTGCTGTTCCGGCAGCGTCTTGCTGCTCAGCCCCAATTGCACGATCGGTATGGATGAAGCCGAGTACGTGATAATTAGCGGAGGCGTTGTGCCGGGAGGCATGGCTCGCAGTTGCGTCTGCACCATCGCAGTCGTCTGCGCAAGCGCCGTTTGGATGTTCGCTCCCGGCTGGAAGAAGATTTTGATGACCCCGATGCCTGCCAGTGACTGGGACTCGAGATGCTCGATGTCGTTCACCGTTATCGTGAGGCCGCGCTCGGAGTTAGTGATGATGCGGTCAGCCATCTCCGCCGGCGAAAGGCCGGCGTAAAACCAAACCACGCTGACAACAGGAATGTTGATATCAGGCAGCACGTCCACCGGCATGCGCATGATCACCAGCGGTGTCACGATCATGATGACGAGCGCCAGCACGATAAACGTGTACGGACGCTTCAAAGCCAGCCAAACTATCCACATTGCTGTAGCTTACCCCGAGTCGTTCTTTTCCCCGCACGAAGAACCAGCAGGCTTTTCGATTCGATACGGTGCGTATTGGATCCAATACCATGATACCTTAGGCACATGCCGGCGAAAGTGTCAGAAGAAGAGAAACGGCAAATCGACGGACCGGAGAATGGCAAGCGGTCACCGGGACGCCCTCGCAGCGAAGCAGCAAGACGCGCCATTCTGCGAAGTACGTTGCGCCTTCTGCGCACCGCCGGATTCGGTGAGTTGTCGATCGAGGCCATCGCCGCTGACGCCAACGTCGGTAAGGCTACCGTTTACCGCTGGTGGCCGAATAAGGGGGCGCTGGTGGTTGACGCCTTTTCCTCCAGCGTTCGAAGGCAGTTGTTGTTCCCTGATACGGGCTCTGTCTATTCCGACATGAGCCTGCAGATGTCCCATCTGGTTCAACTGATGCTGTCACCCCGCGGACAGATCGTCGCCGCTTTGATCGGGGGTGGGCAAACCGATCCGGACTTGATCAGTGCATTTCGCGAGCGTTTCGTAAGGCCGCGACGCAAAGAGGCCTATCAAACATTGCGCAAAGGAATCGAGCGAGGGGAACTACCTCCAGACGCTGACCTCGATCTCATCCTTGATTCGCTCTATGGCGCAATCTACATGCGGTTTCTGATCTGGAAAGTCGGCCTGAACGATGCGTTCATCCAAAACATCTCAAAGATGGTTCTGGACGGCGCGCGTCAGCGGTCAGATTCATCCGCGCGAGATCGCGAGCCCCAAACGGGCCTGTTGCCGACGTAGGCTGAACGACGAGTCTTCGCCTCCGACTCCTGCCATTGTCAACCGAATGGGAGTAGAGCTGCCTCAGTCGCGACGCATCCACTAGCTTACCGTGAATTTCGACTCCTTCTTCGCCATTAATCGCAGGGAAGACTTACATGTGCAGCAAACGACCAGTGCGAGCAGCAGTAAGGAGTGGTGGCAGAGGTAACTGCGACCGCGATACGATCACAAT
>Ga0209465_10000383_pt1:0-20000 | contig 21083 bp, 19 predicted proteins | sample PanSoiPlot1MoBio_FD_188321 | JGI IMG/M metagenome (GOLD analysis project Ga0209465, IMG submission 188321) | Tropical forest soil microbial communities from Panama analyzed to predict greenhouse gas emissions - Panama Soil Plot 1 MoBio (SPAdes)... | ecosystem: Environmental >...
AAAACGTCGATAATCCGCTACTGCAGGTCGATGGGTTGGTAATGCCCGGTCTCGTCGAGCTGTGGACCCCCACACCCTGTGCACACGCTGATGGTCCGACCGGCTGAAGATCACGGGCGTGCCGAGCCCAACATCGAGCCCCCGAAAGCGGACATCGCCGATTTAGGGATAAATTTATTAATCTCGCAAAATAAAAAACAAAAGCGGAACACCCCGTGGCGTGGTGATTGACTCAGGTCAATCACTCGGCAGGATTTGCCTTACCCCTCTATGGTGTCTCGTAGGAGTAGTGCCGTGGCCGCGCGTGCATATTGGAAAGGCTATTTGAAGTTGTCTCTTGTTTCGTGCCCGATCGCGCTGTTCCCAGCCACGTCTGAACGCGAAAAGATTAGCTTCCATCAGCTCAACAAAGAGACCGGCAACCGGATCAGGTATCGCAAGGTCGATGCCGAAACCGGCGATGAGGTGCCGCAGGACAACATCATCAAGGGCTATGAGGTGAGCAAGGGCGAGTATATCGAGCTCGATCCCGAAGAGCTCGAAGCCGTTGCCATCCACAGCAAGCATACCCTCGAAATCGAAGAATTCGTCCCAAAGAAGGACATCGACGAGCTCTACCTGCGTGATCCCTATTACATCGTTCCCGATGGTGAAGTGGGACAGCAGGCCTTTGCCGTCATCCGCGACGCCATCCGCAAAGAAGGCATGGTGGCCCTTGGCAAGGTGGTGTTCACCACGCGGGAACACATCATCGCGCTCGAAGCCCGTGACAAGGGCATGGTGGGCGTCACGCTCCGCTATCCCTATGAGGTTCGCCAAGCGAAAGACTATTTCGACGCGATCGAAGACGAAAAAGTCCCCAAGGATATGCTCGACCTGGCAGTTCACATTGTCGAAAGCAAGAAGGGAGAGTTCGAGCCTGAGAAATTTGAAGACGAGTACGATAACGCGCTGAAGGAGCTTCTGCGCAAGAAGCAGAAGGGCGAGCGGATCGAACGGCCGAAAGCGCCTTCTCGTACCAACGTCGTCAACCTGATGGATGCTTTGCGTCGCAGCGTCGCTCAGGAGAAGCGTGCGCCAGCTTCGGCAAAGAAAGGGCGTAAGCGCATCGCGGGTCAGACCGAAATGCTGCTCCCAATCACCGGCAAGAAGGGCAAGGAAGCTACGGCGAAGCCGACCGCGCGGCAGAAGAAAGCCGGATAGTTCTGCTACCGCATCTGTTACGCTATCTAACCAGTTTGAACTTGCATAAACGGGCACAAGAGTGGGAGGGTAACATGCTCGAAAAATCCAAAGGTTATGATCGAGACCCGTCATCGGTGCAGCAGATGCCACGCACTGCCGTTGTATCCACGGCGGCGCCCGAAGTCTCGTCCATCAGTTCCGGCCTTTCGATTGTCGGCAAGATTGTCGGCCACGGAGCCCTTACTATTTATGGTCACGTCGAGGGCGAGCTACACGCCTCGACGGTCGTGATCGCCGAAGGCGCACAGATGGAGGGCGACGTCGTCGCAGAGGAATTGACGGTCGGCGGCCACGTTAAGGGCACCATCCATGCCAATCGCGTCAAGCTAGATAGCACCGCTGTGGTTGAGGGCGATATCTTCCATCGATCTTTGGCGATCGAGGAGAATGCTCGATTTGAGGGAATGTCGCGACGAAACGAAAATACGATCGACACGCCGTCGCGCGCTCAAGCAGACCGCCACTAGCCTCAGGCCGGCTCGATTGACGGCAACGCTAACGCCAACGGCGCACCCGGCGGTCTCAAACGGTGAGCTAATCAGCGATCGGCCGCACATCACCCGCTTGGATTGCACGCGGACGTTTTCGGCGATGCCTAAGCGATGTCCGCTTTACCCCCGAAAGCGGACATCGCTGAGCACGACCGGAATGTCCGCGTTGTGCCAAAAGCGGACATTCGCCGCCTCATTCGATCACCTCGTCGGCGGAGGCGCCAGGCGACTTGCCGTGTGCTACAACTTCGGCACTGCAATAATGCCGACGCTGCCCACAAGACAGTGCAAGCAGGGAGGTCACGATGCACAAGTCCAATCGCTATACTGCTGCGAAACGGCTTGACCGCCGAGATTTTCTCGCCAACTCCTGCGGCATACTCGCCGCCAGTGCGATTACCGGGTTTGGCATTCGTTCTTCGGCTGCGGCGGACACCATCAACATAGGCGGTCTTTACCCGGTCACCGGCAGTTTCGCGCAGATCGGTCAGGGTTGCGTCAATGCAGCCAAACTCGCCGTGCAAATGGTCAACGATGCTGGCGGTATCAAATCATTAGGGGGCGCCAAGCTCAATTTGATCGTCTCCGACGTGCAAAGCGATCCGACAGTGACGCGCACTGAGACCGACCGTCTGATCTCGAGCTATCGGCCGGCGGCGATTCACGGCGCATTCGCCAGCGCGCTAACCCTGATCGCAAGCGAGGTGGCCGAGCGAGCAAAAACACCACTGCTGACCGGGTCGAGCTCGGATCAGCTCAACAAGGATCGCCGCTACACCTTTACACCGTTCTCGCGCGCATCCCAGTTCGCTTTGGCGCAGCTGCAAATGTCGAAATTGGTCAGCGATCAGCCGAAAGTCGCAGTCATATTTGAAAACACCGCGTTCGGGACCTCGACCTCCAACGGGTTGCGCGAGCAAGCGCCCGCGCAAGGCGTGGAGATCGTCCTGTTCGAACCCTATTCAGCCGGCTTGAGCGACGCCAGTCCGCTCATCAACAAGGTCAAGGCGTCGGGAGCGAACATGCTGTTTCCGGTGTCATACCTGAACGACCTCATCCTGATCATTCGGGCCATCAAACAGGTCGACCTCAAGATTGCCATCAATGGCGGTTCCGGCGGATTCGTCATCCCTGACTTCTACAGGAATGTGGGAAATGCCGCCGAGGGGCTTCTCGGTATCGCGCATTGGAATCACGACATCAATGAGAATGCGCAGAAGGTCAATGCCGCATACCAGAAGCAATTTGGCGAGTTTCTATTCGAATATGCCGGCGGTCTCGTCGCCCAGACTTTTATGATTGCCGATGCGCTTGAGCGCGCGGCGTCGGCCGATCCGCAAAAGGTGCGAGATGCGCTCGCCACGCTCGAAGTGTCAGAAGGATACGCGGCGATGTGTCCCGGCGGTCGGGTAAAATTCGGTCCCGACGGCAAGAACATTTATGCTCATCCCGTCGGCGTGCAGTGGCAGCGCGGCGATTTAGCAACCGTTTTCCCCAAGGAAGACGCGCGCGCCCAATTGATCAAAGCCTAGATCAGCCGCGCGCGAATGCTGGCGACCCTTGCACAGGCGGTGGTCAATGGTCTGCTCATTGGCGGCGTCTATGCGTTGGTGAGCATCGGTGTCACGTTGATCTTCGGGGTGGTGAAGATCGTCAACTTCGCCCAAGGCGAATTCCTGATGATTGGCATGTATATCAGCTTCTTCCTCGCCAGCAGTTTCGGCATCGATCCACTGTTGTCGCTACTGATCTCGATGCCTTGCTTGTTTGCCGTCGGCGTGCTGGTCCAGCATTTTCTGATCCGGCGAGTTCTCGCGCTCGGCGACATGCCGCAAATCTTTCTCACCTTTGCACTGTCGCTACTCCTGATAAATCTCGCCCTCTTGCTGTTCACCGCCAATTACCGAACCGTGCAGACCCCTTACAGCGAACTGACCATACATATCGGCCCGCTGTATTTCGCAGTGGCCAAGCTGATTGCTTTTGCCATCGCGATGCTACTGAGCGGGCTGTTATGGCTTTTCCTGCACGGTACCGATCTCGGCAAGGCGATGCGTGCCGCGGCGCAGAACCGGGAAGTCGCAATGCTGATGGGGATCAACCCCGATCGCGTATTTTGTGTCGCCGTTGGCGTTGCGCTGGCGCTCGCCGGCGCGGCTGGCTCATTGCTGATGCCGTTCTACCCGGCTTATCCGTTGGTCGGGCAGATTTTCGTGCTGATGGCGTTTGTCGCCGTGGTGCTTGGTACCTTGGGCAACATCACCGGAGCGCTGATCGCCAGCCTAATGATGGGCATTGCCGAGTCGCTCGGCGTGCAATTTGTCGGCGCTGATTCGGGCTTAATCGTCGTTTTTGTCATGTTGCTGCTGACGCTGGCGCTGCGCCCAAATGGTTTGTTTGGCGGTTGGGCGCGATGACCCAATCAAAAGTTGGACGACCTTGGCTCTGGGTCGCCGCACTCGTGGCGGTCGCGTTGGCATTGCCGCTGATTTCCAGCCCATTCGCGCTCGACATTTTTATTCGGGTTCTGTTGTTTGCTTTTATCGGCGTCGCCTGGAATTTGATGGGCGGCTATGCCAAACAGCTATCCTTGGGACATGCGGCTTTTTTCGGCTTGGGTGCCTATACCTCGACTATTTTGCTCATACGCTTCGGCATTTCACCTTGGATCGGCATGCTGGCTGGCGGCGTGGTGGCGATGTTGGCTAGTCTGCCGATCGGCGCCCTGTGCTTTCGCCTGCGCGGTCCGTATTTCGCAATTGCCACCATCGCCACCGCTCAGGTTTTGATGCTGCTGTTCCTCAAATTTCGCGATTTTGCCTGGGGCGCGGAAGGTACGACCCTTCCCAATCTGGGCGACGCTCCGTTGATGATGCAATTCGATTCCAAGAGCGCGTATTACTATGTCGCACTTGCGCTGTTGGCGCTTGGGCTGGCGATCACCTACTCGATCGAGCACTCGTGGATGGGCTTTTACCTCGTTGCAGTCGGCGAGGATGAGGATGCCGCTGAAGCGGTTGGGGTGGACACGACCAAGATCAAGCGGCATATCTACCTTATCAGCGCCTTCTTAACTGCCCTCGCCGGCACGTTTTACGTCGAATACATCTACTTCATCGATCCCAACACCGTCTTCAGCTTCAACATCTCCGTCGAGGCCGCGCTGGTTTCGATCGTGGGCGGCATCGGCACATTATGGGGGCCGGTTGTCGGGACCGTGTTGCTGGAAGCGACATCCGCACTTTTGCAAAGCTGGTTCGGCAGCGGACATGGCGGCGTGCAGTTGACAGTATATAGCCTCATTTTGATAGCCGTCATCTTGTGGCGGCCCAACGGGCTGATCGGACTTTTCTCTGACCTTTACGAGCGTTTGGCGCTATCCGGTTCATCTCGCGCGAAAGAGGCGCCGCTCGATGGCTGAGGCACTTGTCGTGCGCAATCTCAGCAAACGGTTCGGCGGACTGCGCGCGGTCCAAGATCTGAGTTTTGCCGTCAGAGATGGCGAAACCATTGCCCTGATCGGGCCAAATGGCGCCGGTAAAACCACGAGCTTCAATCTCATCACTGGCTATTACAGTCCCGATGCCGGTTCGGTGTTTGCCTTTGGCCGCGAAATGGTGGGATTGCGGCCGCACGAGATCTGTAGTCACGGGCTCGCCCGCACCTTTCAGGTGGCGAGGCCGTTCGGAAAAATGACAGTGCTGGCGAATGTGATGACCGGAGCATTCCTGCGCAACAGGAGTATGGAAGTCGCCCGCTTACGCGCCCGCGATGCAATCGAATTCGTCGGACTTGCCGCCAAGGAGCATACCCCGGCGCGCGACCTCACCACGATAGATCAGCGTCGGCTGGAGATGGCGCGGGCGCTCACGACCGAACCGCGGTTGCTGCTGCTCGACGAAGTCATGGCCGGACTCAATCACGCCGAAGTCGATCAGGCGGTGGCACTGATCGGAAAACTCTCTGCGCGCGGTCTGACCATTGTGATCGTCGAGCATGTTATGCGCGCAATAATGGCTGTGGCGCGCCACATTGTGGTGCTCGATCATGGCCAGAAGATCGCCGAAGGCGGTCCGAAGGAAATCATTACCAATCAGGAAGTCATTCGCGCGTATCTCGGTACTGGTTATCGGCACGAAGCGTCAGGCGGAGATGCGCGATGCTGACCCTCTCTGGAGTTAGCGCGCGTTACGGATCGGTCCCGGCGATCAGCGATGTCAGCATCAGCATCGGTGAAGGCGAAGCCGTTGGCTTGTTGGGAGCGAACGGCGCCGGCAAGAGCACAACGCTGCGCGCAATTTCAGGCCTGATCCGATTGAACGCAGGGACGATCACCTTCCTAGGCACCAATCTTGTGGATTTGCCGCCGCATAAGATCGCGGAATTGGGCATTGCCCATGTACCGGAGGGCCGCCAAGTCTTCCCGGAACTCACCGTGAAGGAGAATCTCGAGGTCGGGGCCTATATACCGAGCGCCAAAGCTGAGCGCAGTCGTACCCTCGACCTTGTTTTCAGCATTTTTACAGCGCTCGCCGAAAGGCGCAACCAGCTGGCGGGAACAATGAGCGGCGGCGAGCAGCAGATGCTTGCGGTCGGTCGCGGTCTGATGCTCAAGCCGCGCTTGCTTATGCTGGACGAACCTTCACTCGGACTCGCGCCGGTCGTAACGGATGTCACTTTTGCCAAGATTCAGGAAGTACATGCGATGGGGACCGCCATTTTGCTGGTCGAGCAGAATGTCAGTCGCGCGCTGGCTATGGTGCAACGCGCCTATGTCTTGGAAAGCGGTAAAGTGATCATGCGCGGTTCGAGTGCGGAATTAGCGAACAACAAACAGGTGCAAGTGGCTTATCTTGGAATGTAGTGGCTTATTGCCGGTGGCACGTCACCATTACTAAGTGCTCATTGGCAGTGCAGTAAAGATCACTGCTATTCGATCACCTCGTCGGCAATCAGCAGAAAATCGCGAGAGATTGTAAGACCTAGTGCTTTTGCGGTCTTGAGATTGATGATCAGCTCAAACTTCGTCGGCGCCTGCACGGGAAGGTCGGCAGGCTTCTCGCCTTTGAGGATGCGATCGATATACCCCGCCGCCAAGCGAAACTGTTCGCTACGAACGTCACCATAAGAGATCAGGCCGCCTAGTTCCGAAAAAAAGCGATTGTAATAGATCGTCGGCACTCTGTAGCGGGCCGCTAGCGCAATGATGAGTTCACGATTTACATCGTTGGATACGTCCGGCATCGCGATGAGGCCGCCTTCCGGATCGCGTCCTTGTGCGGCGATAACGCCTTCGATCTCATCCTCGGCGTGAACCGGAGTAGCATTCACCTGGACGGCAAAGGATGATGCGGCAGTTTGAATGGAGGGTATGAAGTATTGGATCGGCACTGTTGTTGCTGGATTGAACAGCAACGCCACGCGCACGGTGCGCGGAGCGATCTCCTTCAATAGTTCCACCCATTTACCGCCCAGTGCGGGGTCGCCGTTGGCCTGGAAGCCGGTGATGTTACCGCCCGGATGCGCGAGGTTCGCGGCAAAGCCGCCACCGATCGGGTCGGATACGCCCGTAAACACAATCGAAATTGTCTTCGTCTCATGGGCAAGGGCACCGACCACGGGCGTGGTTGCACCTAAGATGGCATTGGGCCGCATATCGATCAGCTCTTTTGCCAACGTCCTCATCTTAGCCGGATCATTGACGCTCCAGCGAACTTCGATCCGGAGATTGCTGCCCTCCGTCCATCCCAGCTTCGGGAGCGCGCCCCGGAACGCTGCGAGCCAAGACTGCGCAGCCCGATCGCTCTCCGCATAGCCCATCAGCACGCCGATCAGCCGCATCCGGTCCGGCTGCTGCGCTGGGGCCGTGAGCGGCCATCCAGCCGCCGCGCCTCCGACAAGTGTGATGAATTCGCGTCGCCTCATCTGCCTGCCCCTGGCTCAGAGCTGGCATCGTAGCGGGTCAAACCGGCACACTGGAAGTGGTCAGGTCGGGTTTCGGCAATGTCCGCTTTGGGTCAGAAGCAGACATTCAGCGACGTCCGCATCATGTCCGCGTTACGCCCAAAAGCGGACATTCGGCTGGCACCGCGCGATATCTGCTAAGTGCCAAAAGCGGACATTGCACGATTCACTCGATCACGTAATCGGCGCGACTTAGCAGCGTGGGTGGAATTGTCAGGCCTAGTGCCTTGGCCGTGGAGAGATTGATGACAAGCTCAAATTTAGTCGGCTGCTCGACTGGGATGTCGCCGGGTTTTGTCCCGTGCAGAATCTTGTCGACGTAATCTGCCGAGTGCCGGAATAGATCCGAGTAATTTGGTCCGTAGGACATGAACGCCCCCGCTTTCACGAAGTCACGTTCGCTGAAGATCGTGGGCAGCCGCTCGCCAAGTGCAAGCGTGAGGATGCGCGCGCGGTTGGCAACGATGAGTTGATCGACAGCAACATAAACTGCGTCAGCTCTAGCCTTGAGATCTTTTAACGCGGGCTCGATATCGTCAGCCCGTCGGATCGCGACTGGAGTAATTTCGAGGCGAAGCCTGCGAGCCTCGGCCTGTGCCTCGCCCATCTCGAGTACAGGCTGAGTGTTGTCAGCATTAAACAAGATGGCCAATCGGCGGAGTTGAGGTATGGCCTCACGCAAGAATTCCAGCCGCTTGCCAGCAAGCTCGTTCGCTTGGATCGACAATCCGGTGGCGTTGCCGCCCGGTTTCGCCAGACTTGCGACCAGACCGCTGCCGACCGGATCGATCGCCACTGCAAATACGATGGGAATAGACGTCGTCGCCTGCCTTACAATGGGGACGGCGCTTCCGACCGTTAGAATGACATCGATGTTGAGGCGGACAAACTCGGCTGCAATCTCGGCATAGCGCTCTGGGCGGCCTTCCGACCAGCGATACTCGATTGCGATAGTACGGCCTTCGAACCAACCGAGTTCGCGCATGCGAGCCACAAAAGCAGCTGCCCACGGAGCAAAGCCCGAAGCACTTGCACCCAGAAATCCAACAATTGGGAGCTTGCCCGTCGGTTGCGCAGACGTCGTCACGGGCCATGTTGCCGCTGCACCAACGATAAGCGTAACGAACTCGCGTCGCCTCATTTCGCCTACCCCCGGCCCGTGACCTCACCAACGTGAGGGAAAGCTAGCACTGTGCAAGCTGCCGAAGTGTGTGACAAAAGGCGCCAAACCCAAAAGCGGTCCCATGTCCGCTTTGGGTCAAAAGCAGACATTCTGGGTCGGCTTTAACGACCAGAACGACTGCAACTGCCGAAACCGCTGGTCGAACAGCGTGGCCGGTGAGGCTTGGTATCGCAGGATGGAAGCTGCGATGCGGGTCAGACTAGGCAGGAAGCCGGTACATGACGAATACAACCGAGACGATGGTGACAGTTTGAAACAGATCGCGTCGTTTCGGCGGGTGGCGGAGGAGCTGCGAGGAAACCGCGCGAAGATTGTCGGCCTGCTCAAAGAGCGCGCCTGGCATCTAGCTGCCCGCCGGGTGCGGCCAGGCAACGCCTAGTCTGGGACCGGGAGCCCGGCATCACCTGTACGAGGTTGACTTGCTGCGCGCCTTTGCCACGATCTCTCCATAAGCGCGTCGCAACCGCGCTGCGAGGTAGCTTGAAGACAGGAAATGGAGGGGGCAATGCGCAAGTCAATTACCGTTGCGGTTTTCACACTGGCCGTTTTCCTTAGCGCCTGTGGTCAGGGCCAACAGGGACCCAAGGGCGAACAGGGTCCACCTGGTCCTCAGGGGCAACAAGGACCACCTGGTCCTCAAGGCGCTAAAGGAGATCAAGGACCGCCCGGCGGACAACAACCGTCTAGCTGGGCCATCGCTGCGCCTGCCCACGTCCTCCCTTCAGGTCGCTACGTTGCTGTCGGAGACCTTGTGAATAACAACGGCGCCAGCGGCGGCCAAATCGTGGTCCCATTCCCCGGCAAAATCCTCGCAACCGCCTCGATAACTGCCCAAAATAGCTCGACAAACATAGTTCGTATGAACTGCGATTTGTTCATCAGCGACGGTACCGGACCTCAGAACGGTTTGGACAACATCGGGGGCGGGGGATCGTACACTGTCGGTCAGACAGACGTGTATTTCGGGGTTGTTGGCGTCGTGGACAAACCAGCTGGGACTTACAACTTGGTGCTCCAATGCAATTCTAACTTTCCGGACAGTGTGACCGTCAGGATGGGCACGCTCATGGTTTGGGCGGCCAAATAAACGCAAATGCCCTTTGACACGTTCTGAAAAACGTCTTTGTCGTCAAAGACGCGAGATGTAGCGCTTTGACAGTGCAAACCTTTGGAAATGTTTCCTCGGCGCACGACTGGTCGGACAGATGGACGAAGATCAGCGCCGACCGAGTTGAGGAGGGCATTGCGCGTGGCAATCTACCGCCACAGCAATCGGGAATTTAGAGCGACTAAATTATTTTTGACCCCCAATAATCTAGGCCGAGGTGCGTGAGCGGTGAAATCGTGCCCGCGCGCGGCGAGGAATTTTCCCCCGGCATCGACTTTTGGCGGGAAATCGGGATGGTCAGCGATTAGCGTGGTTCGCCGACAAATCCCTGCTGCAACACTGTAAGCCGGTCGAGCGCAGCAGCTGCAAGCGGACCTTTTTGAACCGCGGCGAGCGCATCCTGGAACTGTTGCAGCGTCGCCATACCGACCAAGATGGTCCCCATCGCCGGATGCGAGAGCGCGAACCGCGTGGCGGCTTCACTTAGGCTTGACGCGAATCCCTCCCTGACCAGCGAGACGAAACGCCGAGCGCGCGCGACGTCGGCCTCATAGCTCATAGCCGAGCCGATCGGTTCGGGCGGTGGACTCGCAATCGGATGGCGCTCGGTCGATCCGGACAGTGCGCCGCCGGCGAGCACGCGGATACCGATGACGCCAACACCTGCCGCCTTGGTAAGATTGAACAGCCTCCCATAATCTTGTGCCGGATAATTCGGCGGTAGCTCAACGGCCGCCGAGGGATTGAGCATGTTGTAAACCACCTGAGCGCTATCGAAGACGCCCGGATCGATCACCTGGCTCAGCGCTCTGGTGTCGCCGATCGCCGTAAGTCCGAGAAAACGCGTCTTGCCTTGCCCGCGCACTCGCTCGAGTGTCGGTACCACCTCGTCGAGCACCTGTCGGACGCTGAGCGCTTCTCCGCCGCCCACAACGGTGATGCCATTGTGCAGATGGAAGATATCAACCCGCTCGAGACGCAACCGCGACAAACTGCCTTCGAGCGACTTTGTCACGGCGTTGGAAATGCGCCCAAAGTCTTCACTCCGCAGCCGGACCTTGGTGCCCACCATCACGCTGGCCGGTTTCAGCTTTTGCAAGACAGCGCCGAGATTTTTCTCTGATTCTCCATCGCCATACTGCACCGCAGTGTCGAAGTAGTTCACCCCAGCATCGATCGCCCGCGCGATCGTGCGCTCCTGGTCGCGCGGATCGCCTCGAACCATTAGTCCGCCGACCGCGCCGCAACCGAAGCCCAGGACCGAAAGCCTCATGCCGGTGCGGCCAAACACTCGCATTTCCATAACTGCTCCTCCGCCGGGCGCGGAGCGCCGGACCTCGATGTGTTCGTTGAGTTCCAAGTGGCAATGCGAGCGACTGAGCGCGAACACACCCACAGTTCGACCCGTTTTTGCATTGCCATGCCAATAATGCATGGCCATAATGCCTATGTCGAATAGGTAGCGCCTTCGCTGAGAAATGCGAAAATGAGCGTCATCCGCAGCACCCTGGATGAAAGGCGGCCGCTCGGTTCTGCGTTCGGCTGCACGTCGGGTTTTGCCGACCCTTCGCTGACATGGCCGAATGCAATTGTGACCGCGTCAAGCGGTAGCAACAAAAGCCGCCCGGCCAGACGCATCGATAACGCAAAGTCAAGAGTGCATCACCGACATCACGATCGTTAAAAAGAGAGGTGTGCGATGGAATCAGGAGGAAACAAAAGGAAGCGCTCCGTCACGCGACGTGACTTCCTTAGGACGTCTGGCGTTGCTGCGGGATCTGCCGGTTTGGCGCCCCTTGTTTCAGCGCCGTTCGTAGCCGATGCCCTTGCCCAGACCAAGACACTCAGAATCTTGCAATGGAGCCATTTCGTTCCGCAGTACGATAGTTGGTTCGATGGCTTCGCGAAGGATTGGGGCAAGAAGAACGGCATCACCGTCACGGTCGATCACATCCCGCACCTCGAGCTGCCGGCTCGCGCCGCGGCGGAGATTGCTGGCCAAGCGGGACACGACATTTTCGCCTTCAACGGCTCAGGTGGGCCTCATCTCTATGAGAAGCATGTGATTGACCTCACCGCGCTCGTCAGTGAGACCGAGAAGAAATACGGCAAGGTCCTGACGATCGGCCGCCAGATCGCCTACAACGAGAGCGCCAAGACCTGGAGCGCCTTTCCTGCCTACTACATCAGTTTCCCGGGCCTATATCGAAAGGATCTGTGGGACGAGATCGGGATGACGCCCGACACGTGGGAAGATATCCGGATTGGCGGCGCCAAGTTGAAAGCCAAAGGCAACCCGGTCGGCATTTCGCTCGGGCACTCCGTCGATCCGAACCTCTCATATCGGAGCATGTTGTGGAGTTACGGCGCCTCCGAATGCGACGAAACCGGCAAGCGCGTCACGCTTAATTCTAAAGAGACGCTGGAGGTCGTGAAATACGTCCGCGCCCTCTATAAGGAGGCGATGGAGCCCGACGTGCTGTCATGGGACGACGCCAGCAACAACAAATACCTGGCGTCAGCGCGTGGATCCTGGATTCACAATCCGATCTCGGCGTATCGAAGCATCCAGAAGGCCAGCCCCGAACTAGCAGACAAGATCTACGTGTGGAAAACCCCCGCTGGGCCAGTGCGGCGGATCGCGGCTGCATCGCCGAATTCCTACGTCGTCTGGCGCTTCGCGCGCAATCCGGATGTAGCGATCGACTTCCTCCGCTACTACGCAGATCATGGTACAGAGTCCTTTCAAGCGAGCACCGGCTACAATCATCCGCTGTTCGCGGACATTGTGCCGAAACCGATGCCGATCCTGTCAAACGATCCGACCTCGCACCCGGCCGACAAGCTGACCGTACTGCAGACTGCTGGCGAGTGGCACGCCACCTATGGTTACCCGGGGCCGGCCGGGCCGGCATCGGACGAAGTCGCGGACAATTTCGTCATAAACGACATGATGGCCAAAGCTGCGACCGACAAAGCGACGCCCGAGGAAGCGGTGACCTGGGCCACCAAGGAAGTGGAACTGATCTACAAGAAGTGGCTCTCGTGAACGAACGCGCGTGGGCGGGTGGCTCGCCCACGCCTTTGCGCGGCAACCTGACTCGTTCATCGGCATGTGTTTGGGCGCCCGCTCGAGTATTAAGGAAAGTCTCTCATGGGTGCAGTTACCGCCACCAATATCCGCAAGCAGTTCGGCGATGTTGTTGCGGTCGATGGCATCAGCTTGGCAGTGCGCGACGGCGAGTTTTTGGTGCTGCTCGGTCCATCGGGCTGCGGCAAGACAACGTTCCTGCGCATCATTGCCGGCCTGGAGAGGGCGACATCGGGCGAAATCCTGATCGGCGGGGAGGTCGTCAATGAGGTGCCACCCCGCGCGCGCGGCGTTGCTATGGTGTTCCAGAGCTACGGCCTCTATCCGCACCTCACAGTCGCCAACAACATCGCCTTCCCGCTGCGCACACAGCGCGTCGCGAAGGTGGAGATCCAGCGCAAGGTTGCATGGGCCGCTGGCCTGCTCGGCCTCGATCGCCTCCTGCATCGCCGCCCACGCGAGCTTTCCGGCGGCGAGCGGCAGCGCGTGGCACTGGCGCGCGCATTGGTGCGCGAGCCCACCGTGTTCCTGCTCGACGAGCCGCTATCGAACCTCGACGCCAAGCTGCGTGCGACCGCCCGTAGCGAGCTCAAGCAGTTCCAGCAGACCGTGCGCACTACCACGATCTACGTCACTCACGATCAGGTCGAGGCGATGGGCATGGGCGACCGCATCGCGGTGATCGACCACGGTAAGCTGCGGCAGATCGGGACGCCCGCTGAAATCTACGACGACCCAGCCGACGAATTCGTCGCCGGCTTTTTGGGCACGCCGCCGATGAATCTGATCCAGCGTGACGGCGGCTCGCTCGGTTTCCGCCCAGAGCATTTCTTGCCGAAGGAACTACTCAATGGCGCGGCGCTCACCGAGCTCGCGTTCCGTATCGATCGCATGGAATATCTCGGCTCGGAGCGCATCCTCTACGGGGCGATCGATGGCTTTGCAGCGAAACGCGAGGTCACCGCGAAGCTGCCAGCCCACGTGCAGCTCACCGGGATTCGACCCGGAGAATGGCACCCCTTCGCGGTTCGCGAGACCGAGCTGCGCTTTTTCGATCTTGACGGCCGGCGCAGCGAAGGCAAGGCCCAAGCCCAATGACCGCGATCACGCTTACGCCGCGCCCAGCCCGTTCGCGTTTCTTCCTGGATCGCGCGGAAATCGTTGGGCCGCTATTCATCGCGCCGGCGATCCTCTATGTCGTCCTGTTGGTCGGCCTGCCGTTTCTGCTCGCGCTTTATTATAGTGTGAGCGCATACAACATCTTCAATGAAAGCCTCGCATTCGTCGGGCTGAAGAATTTTCGCGATATCATCGGTAGCGAGATCTTTCGGCGAACGCTCATCAATACTCTCGTGTTCACCATCAGTGCCCAGATCATCGGCCTGTTGCTCGGCAAGATTGGGGCGATGCTGTTGATGCAGGAATTCCGCGGCCGCGGCATCGCTCGTGCGCTGGTCGTGCTGCCCTGGGCGGTGCCGGTATCGCTGGCAACGGTGGCCTGGCTGTGGATGTTTGATTCCCTCTACAGTGTAATCAACTGGACGCTGATCGCGCTTGGGCTGGTCGACGCCGCCAACCGGCCGCAATGGCTGGGCCAGGAGGACCTGGCGATGATCGCGGTCGTCGTGGTGCATGCCTGGCGGCTGTTTCCGTTTGGCGTCGTGATCTTCCTCGCCGGATTCACCTCGGTGCCGAAAGACGTGCTCGACGCCGCAACCGTCGACGGCGCCGGCTTCTGGCGGCGTAACTACCAGATCATCCTGCCGATTATCGCGCCGATCGTGCTGATCGCTCTGATCTTCGGCACCGTGTTCACCTTCACGGATTTGAGCGTCGTTTATCTCCTGACCAAGGGCGGGCCGATCAACAGCACGCAGGTGCTGGGTACGTACGCCTTCCAGGTCGGCATCCTGTCTGGCGACGTCGCCCACGGCGCTGCCATCTGCTTGTTCCTGTTCCCGTTCCTGCTGGTCGCGGTAATTCTACTGCTGCGCTCACTGCGGCGGCGGGAGATCTGAGATGCTTCGGCTGGCCAAAAAACTCGGTGGAGAGGGGTCGTTCTACGCGGCCGTGATCACGCTCGTGGTGTTCGCCGCTTTCCCGTTCTACTGGATGCTGATCACCACCTTCAAGGCTGACGGCGATCTCTACGATCTCAAATCGATTCCATATTGGTTCAACACCGCGCCTACGCTCGAGCACATCAGATATCTTTTCACGGAGACGCTGTTTGTGCAGTGGCTGATGAACTCCGCGTTGGTCGGGCTATGCGTCGTCGCCATTACGCTGATCGTGGCGCTGCCGGCCGGCTATAGTCTTGCGCGCATGCCGGGGCGCAGTGCCGAAACGCTCGGCATCGGAATTTTCCTGACCTATTTGGTGCCGCCGACGCTGCTGTTCCTGCCGCTGTCGCGGGTCGTAACGATCTTGGGGCTGCAGGACTCACTGTGGTCGCTGGTGGTGATTTATCCGACGTTCACGATCCCGTTCTGCACCTGGTTGCTGATGGGCTTTTTCAAATCGGTGCCCCGCGAGATCGAGGAGGCGGCGATCGTCGACGGGTGCACCGTCGTCGGCGCGTTCGTGAAGACGGTGCTGCCGCTCTCAGTACCGGCGGTCCTCACCGTGGTCATCTTCGCATTCACGCTGACCATGCAGGAATTCGTCTACGCGCTGACTTTCATCTCCTCCTCGGAGGAGAAGCCCGTGACGCTTGGGGTGGCAACCGACCTGATTCGCGGCGACATTTTCTACTGGGGGGAGCTGATGGGTGCGGCGCTGATCGCGAGCGTTCCGGTGGCGATCGCTTACAATCTTTTTCTCGATCGGTTCATCAGCGGGATAACCGGCGGCGCTGTCAAATAGGCGGAGCTTGCAGCGTCACCTCTTACGCTAAACCATTTCTTTGGAAATCCACTGCGTGACTGATCGCTGGGCAGGTGACCAGCCAAGCTCGATCGCGGCTTTGCCGCGCACGCGACTGTTGGAACCGAGCGATAACACCGCCAAATTTCGTCCCCAGGCTGCAATAGCACCGTCGGCAGACCAACCCTGCGCGCTACCGAGCCCTAGCCGGGCTGCGATCGCTTGAGCAATTTCACCAAGCGCCTCCTCACCACTCTCGACATACATAAATGCACCGGCTGGCGCCTTGGCGACTGCTAGTACGTAAAGCGCCGCTACATCAGCGATGTGTACATTGGACCAGCGGTTCAACCCGCGCCCGATATAATGCACTGTGCCTGATGCTTTGGCTTCCCGCACGAGTGCGGGAATCTGGACGCTCTGCGCTGGCGGCCCAAGCGCATTGCCATAGATCATCGTATTACAGAGCACGACGGAGCGGATACCGGGAGCCGCAAGCACCATCCGGTCGATCGCTACACGTCCGGACCTTTCAGGCAGCGGCTCAATCGGCATCGCCTCATCGAAGATTCGATCGGATGGCTCACCCATCGCGAGATCCGCAACGATGCTGCTTCCACTCGAATGAATAAGAGCTTTGCCTGAACCGGACATGGCATCGATCAAGATCTCCACAGCGCCGCGATGGTCGCTCGAGGCCGCATTGACGACGGCATCAGCGGCGCGCGCTTCAGCTTGCAACACGGGCATGTCATCAAGTGAACCAACAACCGCTTCGATGCCATAGGCGCCAACTACATCAGCCGTTGCTCGGTTACGAACCAAGCCGCGAACTTTGTGACCAGCGGCAACAAGGGCTAGGGCAACTGCGCTGCCTATAAAGCCACCGGCACCAGTTAGAAAGATCCGCATTTTGCACTCTAATATTGACGTCGCTCTTGGTCATGACCCGTGCTGTAATTAGTCTTTTCTGTCATTGTGCATCACAGTAAATCGAACCGAAATGGATCAGAGCACACATTTCGCGATGTCCACCTGATGTCCGCTTTACCTGTGCCCTATACCGCTCACTCGACTACAGTCCGACAACGGACCTGATTCCGATCTCGCTCGTCGGGAAGTGCCCGGGACATTCTGCATCGCTCGGTCGATGTCCACTTTATTCCCGAAAGCGAACATTGCGGAGCGTAACTGGCATGTCCGCTTTGTGCCAAAACAAGCTTGACTGTCACGCGCACCGAACTCCCCATAACCAGCGTCAGGGGGCGTTGCAAAATCAAATTGATGCGCAAGCGGCAAGGATCGCTGCACGATAGGTAACATGGACGTTGTCGCCGTGAAGATGAATGGGGATTCCAAGGCGACCATCAGCCGCCGACGCCCTAAACGTTTTGACGATTTCGATCTCGTCGCCGGGATGGGGGAACGCCCGAGCGAGCAGGTCCCGTACCTCAACCCGCAGCTCGTAAAGAGTGGCCCTTGGCTCAGGCAACCCGACCCGGCCAAACATATCTCGCAAAGCCGATAAACTCAGCGACCTGACGTGCGAGGGGTCACGTAATCGCTCAACACGATTGAACTCCGCCGCCTCATCGGAATCCTCTGGTGCGTAGGCATCGACGACTACAATGCGCCCCTTTGCGGCGCACACCCGGGCCATCTCCCGAAGTGCCGCCGCAGGATCGATCAGATGATGAAATGAATAACGTGTGACCACAATAGTGAAGCTCTCTGCGGCATACGGCAGTAAGTATGCGTCGCCCTGATGCCAGTCGACGTTGCGCACGCCTTGCTCCGCCGCAAATCGACGCGCGCGGTCGAGCATCGCGGGGGTCATGTCGATCCCGGTCACTCTCCCAGCATACGGAGCGAAGGCGCAAACGACGAGACCCGGCCCGCAGGCGACATCGAGAACCGTGTCCTTCGGTCCCGGCCGGGCTGCATTCACGATCATCTTCAACGCGTCTTTGTCGTTGATCATGGCGGCGGCGCTGAAGGGCAGTGCTTGGCGGGAAAATTGGTCTAGGATCAGGTCTCGGTGTGTCGCCATGCCCAAATTCTCACGTCGTCTATGGCCGTCACTCGCGCCGCCTCATTGGGGGCCCCCCAGCCTCAAGGCGAACCATCCTATAGGCCCAAACCGGATCGTTGAAAGCGGTCCGTCGATGTCCGCTTTGGGTCAAAAGCGCCCGATGTCTGCTTTACCCCCAAAAGCGGACATTGGTTGAGCGGGTCGTGATGTCCGCTTTGTGCCAATAGCAAACATGGTGGAGCTTCAAGGGTATCCCTTCTTGGGCGTGGATATCCTGTAATCTGGGCTGCAAAACCGGGGACGAACATGAGCCAGTCACAATTTGATTTGGAAGCGTTCCGCAATTTCGAGAGAACTACTCACGACAAGCTTGCCGAAAGCTATTACGACGCGTTCTCGGCAGTGACCAACGGTGCAATCGAGCCGTTGCTCAAGGCAGCCCATGTTGGAAACGGTACCCGGCTGCTCGATGTTGCAACCGGCCCCGGAACGCTAGCCGCAAAGGCAGCGGAGTGTGGCGCGCGCGTCATTGGGATCGATATCGCACCGGCAATGATTGAGCTGGCGCACACGCTGCATCCGCATCTCGACTTTCGCGAAGGCAGCGCCGAGGAATTGCCATTGGATTCGTCATCCTTTGACGCTGTCATTAGCAGCTTCGGTGTAGGTCACTTCTCCAGACCAGAGCGCGTTCTCGCTGAATTTGCACGCGTGCTGGTTCCGAAAGGTCGTGTAGCACTCTCCTGGTGGGACGGTTTTGGCAAAAACCGAATAAACGGGATCTTCTTTGAAGCCATTAGCGAGCTGGGAATCAGTGCTCCTGGCGCGTTGCCAGCCGGACCCGCAGTTGACAGATTTTCAGATCCTAACGAATTCGCTGTGATTTTGCGTGCGGCTGGCTTTGAGGTCGTTGGGATTGATTACATATCATTCTCACACTCACTCAAAAGCGTTGATGAGTTTTGGGATCTCGCGCTCGGAAGCTTTGTGCGGGTATCAACCGTCATCGGAGCACAGAACGCCGACGTTCAGCAACGGATACGAGCCAAGGTAGAACAGATAGCGCAGCAATATGCATCGGCAAATGGTCTTCAGATTCCGATTGCATTTAGAGTTATCGCTGGAATTCGGTGAAGTTTTATATATGCGGTCATTGTCTTGCTTTGGGTCAAAAGCTGACAACAGCCCATTTCCGCGCGATGTCTGCTTTACCCCCAAAAGCGGTCAACGCAGCGAGAGTCACGTCATTTGTCCGCTAATGTGGTATTAAATCCTTCGGATTAACTAGCACGCCAAACACATTGGAATTTGGAACGAAAGAGAATCATCATTTCGCATAAGGGGATGAGTGGGGCAGCGGCAAGACCGGCTCGCGCGCCTGAAGGCTCTTCGGCCACACCACGTACGACTTGTCGTCGATATACTGGACGATAACCGGGAATGCACGTTCGTTCTGACCGGAGGCGATCGACTCTTCGTTGCCGAACTTCACGCCGAAGCCAAGCATCGTACCGCCTTCGGGCAGGTCCACTTCGAGCGCGGCCTTGCGCAGTGCGTCGGCGTCGAACCCGCCATATTTCTTGATGGCGAGCGGCAAGACCTCGGTCAGCAGCACGTAGGTATTGCTCGCCGCCATGCCGACATGGGCCGACTTGATCACGGTGCCCGGCCGCGCCTTCGTGTATTCCTCACCGACCACCTTAATGATTTCCGGCAGTCCCGGTTTGAGCGCCTTCTCGCTGGTGAGCCAGATCGAGATCGGGTCAACGTTGAAGAAATAGTTCACGTCGTTGCCCAGCCCCTCCTTGAGCTTGTCGTACACCCCATACCCGGCGCCGTGTCCGATCAGTGCGCTAAAGCGCAGGCCCATCTCGCGCGCCTGTCGCAGGAAGAGCGTGATGTCGGGATTGTATCCCGTGTGGAAGACGACATCCGGGCCCTCGCGCTTGAGCTTGGTGACGAGGGACGACAAATCGGGTGCGGTCGCGGAATAGCCCTCGTTTACGACGATGTTGAAGCCC
>Ga0209465_10000385_pt1 | contig 21017 bp, 16 predicted proteins | sample PanSoiPlot1MoBio_FD_188321 | JGI IMG/M metagenome (GOLD analysis project Ga0209465, IMG submission 188321) | Tropical forest soil microbial communities from Panama analyzed to predict greenhouse gas emissions - Panama Soil Plot 1 MoBio (SPAdes)... | ecosystem: Environmental > Terrestrial > Soil...
GATTTTGCCGGCGCGGATGGTGTAGGCGATCTTCGCGAGGTTGTGCATATCGGAAGCGGGGTCGCCGTCGAGAATGACCAAATCCGCGTCCAAGCCTTTTTCCACGCGGCCTTTGTCGAAGGCCTTGAAGTACGCAGCAGGATTCGTAGTGAGGGAAGCGAGAATTTCGTTGACGGAAAGAGCGCGGCTCATCAGCTCGAATTCGAGTGACGTGTCATAGTTTGCCGTGAAGCCAACGTCAGTGCCAAAGAGGACCGCACCGCCATTTGCAGAAAAAGTCCTTAGTTGCTGAACGCCGGAGGCGACCAGCCCGCTCGTCACCACCGGGTCTTCGACCACGGTGGTCCAGAGAGTCAGGGTGGGAATCAGCGCGGTGTGCTGGGTCTTGAAGCGAGCCAGCTCGTCCGCCGTGAAGTCTCGTTCGCTTGGAACGGTGTGGGCGAGGATGTCGACACGACCGGCCATGGCGTTGTCGACCCCTGTGCGGTTTTGCGGATGAGCAAAAACGGGCTTGTTATCGCCGTGAGCCACATTGACGGCTGCTTCCACGATCGGAATATCCATATTGATGACCGGCTTGTTTCCCATAAAAGAGCCGGTGAATAGCTTGATGCCCTCCAATCCCATGCGCATGTAGTTTTGGGCCAACTGCGCAGCTTCGGCTGGCGAAGCGACCTCCGGCAACTGCATTTCCGCGGGCAAGTAAACGGGGTGCCCGCCCTTCGGAAACTCGCTGCCTGCGAGAAAGATCCTTGGGCCGGGGATTTCGCCAGATTCCACGCGCCGGCGAAGCGCCAGGGAGTTGATTGGGTCGGAGCCCAGGTCCCAGACGGTGGTGAAACCCCATCGAGTCAGCATCTCCTGCATGTGTTTCTCGAGCCCCGCGGCTGGGGCGTTTGCAGCATCGCGCCAGGTATTGTCTGTGAAGTGGATGTGGCTGTTCCAGAACCCGGCGACGATGACCTTTCCCGTGCAGTCGATGATGCGGGCCGAGCTAGGGATCTTCACGGCGGCGCGTGTCCCGACGGCGGTGATCTTGCCGAGAGAAGTGAGTACAACCGCGTTCGGAATGGCTGCCGTCGTCGGCGAAGGGTAGACAGTGCCGCCAACAAAAGCACAGTCATCGCCCGCGGTAAAGGGTCGGAGGGCCAAGAGGAAAACGAGGAGCAGGGGACAAAAGGCGATTAAGGTTCTTTGCTTCATGGGTGAGCTCCTCCCTGGTATACGCAAAAACTGAGCAGACGATAACAGCTTTTCTCGTCCATGCAAGAAGTCCAGGGTGACAGGAAGTGGCGTCAGGATTTTGCGGAGCGAGTGGCTTCGGACCGGATACAGAGAGAAGTGGATACCATCCTCAGACAGAACCAAAGGCGCAATCTCGGGCCGGCGGCGGAAGACAGCGGTGTCAACTTGGGCAGGGACCGTCCGGGGAAGAGGGCCTGCACGTCGGACCAGTAGGCTAGTGGCTCGCGGTGGAATAAGCTTTTCGAGTCTAGAACTGCCTCCATAGAGCAAAAAGCGAGGACGGGGTGTATTGCGAGAATTGCGGATTGCAGATATTTCCCGAAAAGCAGTGCTGCACGCGATGCGGCAAAGCGCCGACGCAGATGTTCGTGCAGCTATTTGCGCTCGCGCTGCTGCTGGTGACGATCGTCGGGAATTCTGTCGCAGGTTGGTATTTGCTGCCGAGGCTGGCGGCAACACATCCTTCGCACTTTCTGTTCCGGGCATGGCTGTGGTTGGACCTGGAGAGCGCGCAATATGGGTGGATGCCGCTGGCCGCCGCTTTGCTTGCCTGGGAGTATCTGGTGTGGAGGAAGATCCGGAAAAAGAGACAGGCCCTTCCGAAGATCAAGAGCTGGGTCAGTCGCAAAATCCTGACATTCGTGCTTGCCGCGGGGTTTGCGCCCATTCTTCCCTGGTGGATACCAGTAGGGCAACCGTCAGATAAGACCCTGGCGGCGCTGGCGCGCTATCCGGGCCTGCCGTGCGCGGTGTCGTGGAGCGCGATCCTGTTCGTGGCGGTCGTGTTGTGCCTGAGGGCGGAGACGCGAGACCTGCTGCTCGGCCGCGGGAAAGTGCTAGCGGGGGTAAGCCTCGGCGCTTTGGCAATGTTTCTCACGCTGACGCTGTGGAGTTGGTCGCTGACGTGAATGGCCGGGGCCAGAAGATAGGTCAGAAGCCAAAACTCGAGACCGGCACTGACAAGTTCGCTTGCCGACGGCTTTCTCGTAGGTCCACCTTCTACCTGTGCTGAACCTGGTCGCCCTGAGCTTCAGGCAGGCGGGGCCCACCCACGTACCGTCGAAACGAGCCCGCACAAGCAATGGTTTCTAATACAACGGTGTCATTGGTTAAGGGCCTTAAGTGCCATAAGGCTCGAGCAGAAAGGACGAAGCCCGGAATCTGATCCGGGCTTCGTCTGGTTCAGGGTTCCGAAGGCAGCGTCAGGGACGAACCGCCGTCTCCGGGGGTGGGGTTTATCAGCGGGTTAAGGGGTGGGATCAACGAGGAGTGTTGCGGGGAACCGGTCCGGGCCGTGTGCGACCAAGCGCACCTAAGCAGCGGCCGCAGAAGAGCCCGATAAGAATTTGAACTGGATATGCGGCTTGGAAGCGTGTTGCCTGCCGAGGGCATTACCATCACTTTTCCCATGTTTCCCTCCTCCGCCAACCCAGCCGGTGAGGCGAATTTTGCTGAGACACTCATTTCAACCGCGTGCACTTTGACGGAAGCTGCGAATAAGAACAATGCACGGAAGGTGAAGAAAAGATGGACCGTGGGTGAATCGTGGATTTGCCATAATCTTTTGATAATCAATGAGTTACAAGCGCGCTCGCCGTGCTCCGCGATTTTGCCACAGGTTGCCGAAAACCTCGCCGTTGGCCAGCGTTAAAGGCTGGAGTAATATTTTTGCGAGTTCAGGGACGGGCATGACCTCCACGACGCGTGAAGGAACACGACAAAAGTTTGGCGCCTTCGAGGTCGACGTGCGGGCGAGTGAACTGCTGAAGGGCGGGAAAAAGGTCAAGGTACAGCTGCAACCGATGCAAGTGCTCGCGGCCTTGCTCGAACAGCCGGGCGAGATCGTGACTCGCGAGGAACTGCGCAAACGAATCTGGCCGGAAGACACGTTTGTGGATTTCGAGCACGGCTTGAATACCGCGATCAAGAAGTTGCGCCAAGCGCTCGGCGACCGGCCAAGTAAATCGAGGTACATCGAAACGCTGCCGCGACGTGGTTACCGGTTTCTGGCGGAAGTGGAAGCAAGCGAGAACAAAGCAGGATTGAAGCCGGCCGTCTCCAGCCGGTTAGAAGGAAAGGTGTTTGAGTTGGTTGCCGAAGAAGGGGCGGGATGCGTCGTGGCACCGGCAAATGAGAAGGCCTTCGAAGAATGGCAGCGGCTGAGACGGCTGAAAGACGACGTGGGCGTATCAATGATGATCGCGGAAAAAAGACTGCTGCTGCTCGAACCGGGAAATCAGTTGCGTCTGCTGGCCGTCGAAAGAAATCCCGGCCTCTGCGAAGTGCGGATCCTCGAAGGAGAGCATTACGGAAAAACGGCGCTGGTTCCCAAAAAAGCGCTGCGCGCGAACCCGAAGCAACCGAAGTAGGCGTTGGCCCCAAACCCCTCCCGCCATAAGATATTTTCTGTCGGCCACAATCGAAAAAAATTGGCCCTCTTTCCGACGACCGCAGGTTCCGGCAGAAGACTCGAACTTAAGCCGAGCTTTGTCCGAGTCCGAGTCGGAAATCCTGAGGCCTTTGGGAACGAGCCGAAGCTTGTGACTCGCGCTCGAGGGGTGCTGTCCTTCGCCCATCCTCGTCGGGTAGACTCGGAACGACACCTCCTTCGGGCCTGCGTCTTCCTATAATGTCGTGATCAATCGATGTCCGGAACAGAGAAGGGCTATTTCGGAGAACTCTGGGCGGAGGTGGTCTTCTCATTCCCGCCGAGTTTCAGAATCAGGACCTGGCCGGTGGAGTGGAACGAACCGCCCGTAGCGGTCTTGGCTTCCTTCAGGGGATTCTGGGGGAGAAAGTGTGAAACTTCGCTGACGAGGCCTGTGCTGCAAAGGGTTTTTTCGACGTACTCGCGCTCGAGGTCGATGTCAGGATCGATCTTGTGGGTCAGGCCGTTGTTGCGCTGATCCTTTTCGAAGCCGATATCGTGAGTGGCGGCACCGACCCAAAGCATCTGGCCATTCACCGTGAATGGTGCCTTCCAGACCCGCAGGTGATTGCGAGAAGCGACGACTTTGATGGGCTCGGCGTGCGCCCAACCGTAGTCCTGCGGACGACCAAACAGGTACAGCGGGCTCATCGGCATGGTCAGGTACGATTCCTTGGAAAAGCTGGCGATAGCGCCTTCGAGAATGGTCGCTTGGACGTTGGCATCGACCTTAACCCAGCCGGCGGTGGTGAACACCTTCTTCATGGCGTTTTCGTCGCCGAGAATCAGAAAGTTGACCATGTCGCCGGGATTACCATCTTTGTCGCTGATACGGCGCGGGATTTTGGCGAACAAGGTATTGTCGATGCCGGGGATCGAGGGAACCTGGCGCAGGGTTACGACCGGGGCGCTGCTGTCGGCAGCGTAGATTTCCACCTTGACTGTATAGGAGCCGTCGCCCGTGTCTGATGTGTCCTGATTGATCCCGATGGAAAGTTTTCCAGCGATGGGAGAGACCACGTCTTTGTGCGCCCCGAGCAGAAAAGGCTGCGCGATGTCCGGGTCGCCAATCTTTCCGATCAGGGCGCCCCGCCCGGCGGCATTAAAAGGAAGGATGCGGATCAAGTCCTTGAAGTTCCGCGTCAGGCCTTCGGGCCCCGCTTCTGACTTGGCGTCGGCGTATTGAAGTTTGCCCTCGGCGGTAACCACGATATGCTGCCCCGGTTCGAGCGTGATGCCGGTATCGGTCCAGACTTTCGCGCCTTCGAGCGTGAAATCCTTGGAGAGCATTTTTTTGGTCGAAGGAGCGGATTGCGCCGAGTTCGCAGCGGTGCGAGGTGTCGGGAGCGCAAGCATCAGGAAAGCCAGGAAAAGGACGCCAGGAAAGAATTTCTGAAAGGAAGTCATACATTCGAGTCCTTACTGGGCGGCAACCCTAATTGGTAGCAAAAGGGGAGAAGAGAGGCAAGTCCGAGGGGAGCAGAGAAGGAGCGAACGCAGGACAACGATTCGTGCACATAGCCTCATCCACTCTTAGATGCCAGTCTGCGCCTTAGGGAAGCGCCTCTTTGCTGACGATTCCTTGACTGATCTGCGATCGAACGGTACATTGGCAGAAGGCCTTGGCAGTGTGATTCGTCAATGTCCGTATCCGCCAGCGATACCGCCATCCACGCCTCATAAGCCGGCCGGGACGTGCGAACTTTTGCAGGGAAGTACCGCACCGCGCAACAAGAGAATGATGTGGAAGCATAGCTGGAAAACACGTGTGATTTTGTTTCTGCTGGGGCTGCACGCGGGCACCGCCGTGGCGCAAAAGGTCCCGCCGCGCCCGCGTCCGCAAGCCGCTCCGGCAACGAACGCCACAATCGACGGCAGCGAAGCAATGTTCGCGACGATGTGCGCCCTGTATGCTTCGGGCTATGAAGGCGACGTAAGCCCGGACAATTGGACCGCGTTTCGCACACGGATCCGAGAGGTGGCGCGAAAGCAACAAGGTCCGGCGGTGGACGCGGTGCGAGAGTTCATGAAGGGGCACCAGTTCCGCGATCCGGGGGCAATGCTCTCGCGATTTGTGTGGTTCGGTCTGGTGTCGGGCCCGGCGCCTAAATTCCAGCCCGTGATGCGGCGCGATGAGCTGCCGCCGGAAGTGCTGGACCTCGAAGGCTTCAGCGAAATCCTTTCGAACTACTACAGCGAGCAGAAGATTGGAGCGCTGTGGAGGGAAGTTCAGCCGGTCTATATGCGGGAGATCGAACGACTGCACGATGCGGTGTCGCAAGTTCTGTTCGTCGCCACCACGTATTTGCGGGAAGTGCCCGACCTCGCGGAGCCGCGAACCTTCAGCATCATCGTGGAGCCGCTGGTCGGGCGCATTACGAACGTAAGGAATTTCGGCGACCACTATACGATTGTGCTGAGCGGAAGCGAAGAAATTCCCCTGGATGTGGTGAGACACGCCTATCTGCATTTCCTGCTGGACCCGCTGCCCCTCATGTATTCCCATGTTGTGGTCGTCAAGCGGCCGCTGTTCGAACTAGCGGCGAAAGCGCCGAAGCTCGCGCCGGACTTGAGGGACGACTTTGTCTCGTGGTTCGCCGAATGCACGGTGAGGTCGGTTGACCTAAAGCTGAGGCGGCTGTCACCGAGCGAGCGTGAACTGGCGCTGAAGACGGACGATGCCGACGGTTATGTGCTGGTGCGTCCATTGTTCAACGGGCTGACAGGGTTTGCGAATGCCGACCCGCCCATGAAGCAGTATTTTCCGGACATGGTGCGGGGCATCGACCTGAAAGCGGAACAGACGCGGGTGGCAGCAATTCAGTTTTCCCCGGCGGAGGCGGCGCCCGCCGGAAAAGAGCTGAGCCGCGAAGCCGTATCGCGCAGCCGCGCCAATGCCGTAGCGACGGTGCCGGATGATCAGGACGCGATTGCGGCGTTGACCGAAGGAGAGCGCCGGATTGCGGAACGCAATCCGCGGGCGGCGGAGGTCTCGTTCAAAACCGTGCTGGCGAAGTATCCCGACCAGACCCGCGCGTGGTACGGAATGGGACTTGTGGCGCTGCTTGACCACGACGGCGAGAGAGCCAAGGAAGTGTTCGGGAGACTGACCACGGGAGACCACGCGGCCGCGGGAGATCCGTTGGTGATGGCCTGGTCGCATGTCTATCTGGCGAGAATTTACGAGGACGAAGGGCAGTTGGACCGGGCAAAGACGGAGTACCAGGCGGTGTTCGCCGTCGAGGGCGCGCCAAGCAAAGCTCAGCAGGCCGCGCAAAAGGGGCTAGGCGATTTGGATCTGAGGAAGCCGACGGAGCGGCCGTAAAGAAAAAGAAAAGGAGTGAAGAACATGGGACAGGAAAGAAACGAAATTAGCCGCGTGCTGCTTGTGGCATTGGCGCTTTTGACGGCCACGGGGGCATTCGCGCAATCGCAGGGAACGCAACCGCAACAGCAACCTCCGCAAGGACAGGCGCCCGCAGCGGGGCAAAAGCCCGCAGCGCCGCAGCCTGCGCCGCTGACGTTGGACTCGGCTGCGCCACCCGTAAGCGCCGAGGAAGATGCCGCGATGAAAGCCTTCCGGGATGTTCCGGTGAGCGAGGTTGAGAAGAAGGAGCAGGCGGGCGAGGATTTCGTCAAGAAGTACCCGCAGAGCCGCTACGCTGCGGAAGTGTATGGTTGGCTGGTGAAAGGGTATTTGAATACCGGACAAGTGGACAAAATGGAAGCGGCTGGGGACAAGGAACTCGCGCTTGCGCCGGATGACGCGCAAACCTTGGCGATTCTCGGCTCCACCTTGCCGCGTGCCATGAACGCGAATACGCCGGACCCGGAAAAGCGGCTGGCCAAGGCCGAAGAGTACTGCCGGAAAGCCCTGGACTTGATGCCGGCGCTGGCCAAGCCCGCCAATGTGAGCGACGAGAATTTTCAAAAGGCAAAGAATCAAGCCTCGGCGCTAGCGTACAGCGGTCTGGGGCTGGTGGCGTTTCGGAGAGGGAAATTCGCCGATGCGATCCCGCAGTTTGAGCAAGCGGTGAAAACCGATCCGACGCCGGATCCTGTGAACTACTATCTTTTAGGCATCTCCAACCAGAAGGCGTCGCACTTTGACGACGCGGTCGCGGCATTCACAAAATGCGCGGCGATTCCTGGGGGGTTGCAAGCCACCTGCAAGGGCAACATCGATGAGGCCAAGAAACTTGCCGCGACGCAATTGAGCGCGCCGAAGTAAACTGCCCGCGACCACGACGCGCCGGGAGAAGAAAATGACCCGCGGGGAAGATCGGCAATTGGAGGAGCGGCTCGGCCATCAGTTCGGCGACCCGAGCTTGCTGGACCGAGCGTTGACGCACAGCTCGGCGGTGCCGGAACTTCGCGCGGCCCGGGGAGAGGATATAGCGTTCGCGGGCTCGGCGGTGCAGGACAACGAGCGGCTGGAATTCCTGGGAGACGCAGTGCTCGAACTGCTGACGAGCGAATACCTGCTCGCAAACTTTCCGGAATGGACCGAAGGCCAGCTTTCGAAGAGCCGCGCACGCATCGTGAATGCTCATTCACTGGAAATTGCTGCGCGTGGACTTGGCCTCGGTGAATACCTGCGGCTCGGACGCGGCGAGGAAAAAACCGGCGGGCGCGATAAGCCCGCCCTGCTGGCGGACGCTTTTGAAGCGGTGGTCGCTGCAATATATCTGGATGGCGGCCTGGAACCGGCTCGAAAGCTGCTGCACATGACGGTTTTCCAGCAGGCCCTCGAAGACGGAGAGCGGATCGCAGAATCGGACCGCAAGAGCGCCCTGCAGGAATTCTTGCAAGGAAGGGGCGGGCAACTTGCCGAGTATCGGCTGGCGGGAGAGAGCGGCCCGGACCATCAGAAGACTTTTCTGGTGGAGGTATGGGTGAGGGGCGAGCGGATGGCCAGCGCGGAAGGCAGCACCAAAAAGGAAGCGGAACAAAAGGCTGCGAGGAGCGCGCTCGAAAGATTGCTGCAAGCCGAGGCACGCGACAGCGAAGAGGTGGGTCCGAATGCCGGATGAGACGCTTTCGGGGGAAAACGCGATTCCGGTCGACCAGGCAGAGCCTGAGGCAGCGCCTAGCGAGACACCCGTGGAAACCGGCCGGGAAGCCGCCGAAGAAACCCGCTCGAACCCAACCACGCTCTCGGAGTACCTGGAATCGCTGCTCGTAACCGTGATCCTGGCGCTGTTTGGAACCAGCTTCGTCGTGCAGGCGTTTAAGATCCCTTCTCAATCGATGGAAAAGACTCTGCTGGTGGGCGATCACCTGCTGGTGAACAAATTCGTTTTCGGCGGGCGTGGCGCTTGGTACGACAAATACCTACCCTATCGGCCGCTGGAGCGGGGCGACATCATCGTTTTCAAGTTTCCTTATCAGGACCATCCGCACTTTGTGAAGCGCGTGATTGGATTGCCGGGCGACCACTTGAAAGTGGTCGATCAGCAGGTGTATGTAAACGGAAAGCCGTTGAGCGAGCCCTACGTGGAACATGATCCGGCTTCGGGCTACGACCCTTTGAATTATTCTTTCCCTCCCACGGGGAATCAATTGTTTGTTTCACTGGTGCAGCCGGAGTGGGCAAGTGAAATCCGCAAGTATATTCAAGGGGATGAGCTCGTAGTGCCGCCGGGTAAATACTTTGCGATGGGAGACAACCGGGATCACAGCCTGGACAGTCGCTACTGGGGGTTCGTGGATCGCGAAGCGATCATGGGTCGACCCTTTCTAATCTACTGGTCGATCGAAGCGAGCAGCAGCGACTATGGGGAAGCGTCGTTTGGGCAGAGGATTGTCGGAATTTTCGACACGCTGTTGCATCTTCCCGCGCGGACTCGCTGGAGCCGCATGCTCCGCACGGTCCACTGAGCGGCGAAGCAGGAAATGGAAAATCGAAAATGGAAAATCAGCCGACAAGCGAAGGCGGCTCGAGACATCGGCTCGCGGGTTGCACTCCGCCTCACGCGCTGCGCTGCGGCCGACCTAAAAGGTCGGTGCCGACAAAAGGCTCGCGTTGGTCGGGATTGCCAAGCACTCATGTCGCGGCCTGCCAGTGGTTAGGCACGACAAGGTGGCGACCCACCAAGCTACACCGGGCGCCCCTACCCTTTTGCGGGTCGGTCTGAGACACTCCCTGCTAAAATGAGTCGCTTCCGGAAATACGGAAAAGTCGCTGTGGTGGTGGTCGCGCTGCTCGCCGTCTCGCAAGCCGCCGTCGCATTGCTTCTGAAAACCGGTCGAATGCGCGGGTATCTGGTGGCTCACCTGGAAACTTCCTTCGGCAGGCCGGTCCAGGTCGGGCAGTTTTCCATGCGGATTTTGCCCATTCCCGAGCTGAACGCAGAAGGCGTGACCATCGGAGAAGATCCGGCGTTTGGCCACGAATATTTTCTGCGCGCCGAGCGTATGACCGCGAGGTTCCGCTGGTTGGGACTGCTCGAGGGCCACTTCGAATTCGGAACGATGTCGCTGACGAGGCCCAGTTTGATCCTGGTCCGGACGGCGGAGGGCAGGTGGAATCTGGAGCGGTGGCTCCCCCCGGCAAAGCCGGGCGGGGCGTTCGCTGCCGCGGTGGCCGGTCCGCAGTTGCCCTCGGAGTCGACTCACCATCTGCAAAAGATTGAATTCGACGATGGGAGGATCAATTTCAAGCAGGGTGACGAAAAGAAAGCGTTCGCTTTCACGAATGTTTCGGGCAACGTCGAGCAGGTTTCGCCAGGGCGTTGGGAATTGCGGCTCGAAGCGCAGCCCTGGCGGAGCGGTGCCTTGCTACAATCGACTGGCACGCTATACGTGCGCGGAGATGTTGCGGGGACGTCGGCGCGCTTCGAACCGGCAGAGATTCAACTGCACTGGGACCGGGGGTCGCTCGCGGATTTATTTCGTCTGGTGACGGGAAATGATCCCGGCGTGCGCGGGACGTTTGCGCTCGATGGAAAAGCGAGCGTGGGAAAAGCCAATGCTGGAACCGAGAGCGGCGCCGGCCGATGGCGGTTCGAGTTGCGGGCGCGGGCGACCCAGGTACATCGCTGGGACTTAACGGAGCGAGCCGACAATCCGCGATTGAATGTGAATCTGAAGGGATTCTGGGACCTCGGCGCCGGCGAAGCGCATGCCGAAGAATTACGCATTGAGGGGCCTCGTTCCAACATTCAAGGAGCGGCCCTGCTAAAAACGGCCGGACCTCCGGAATGGCAGGCCAAGCTGGGGTCCGCAGCGGTGCAGGCGGAGGATTTGCTGGCGTGGTACCGCGCCTTCCATCCGGGTGTCACCGAAGAAGCAGCGGTCGAGGGGCTGGTGGCGGGTAGCGCGACCCTGCGGGGGTGGCCGTTGCGGTGGGAAGAATGTGCATTGAGAAGCGAGGGAGCCACAGTTCGAGTTCCGGGACTGAACGTCGCCGTGCGCGTCGAGCCGTTCCACAGCTTCATGCGCAGTGGGAAATTTGTTCTGGAGAACGTTCGGATGCAGTTGGAAGGGAAGCGCACGGGACGGGTGGGCAACGAGAAGGCAGACAAAACTGGCGGCAAGACCAGGCCCTTCGCAAACCCGGACGATACGGTCGAGGCTGCTTTAACGGAGGATTCCGCCCTCGCACAGGGCGAACTGCGGCTGAATCTGCGGCTCACCGACGTGGCGCCCGTTTTCAAGCTGGCCTCTTCCTTCGGACGTACGCTGAACCGCGGATGGGAATACACGGGAAGCGCCGGCGGACCGGTAAGCTGGAGCTGGAACCGGCTCACGCGCGAAATGCATCGTGGCGGATCGATTGATCTGACGAAGGGGCAATTGCAGGTGGCGGGTTTGAATCAGCCGCTGATGCTCGAAGACGTGCGTCTAAATTGGAGCGACAGCCGGCGGAGTGCCACGATCGGCGGCCTTGAGGCATTCGACGCTGCGTGGACCGGCGTCATCGAAGAACTGCCTCAGGAAGGAGCGGGCGGTGAGAAGCACTGGAAGTTTCGCCTGCACGCAGACCATGTGGATGCTGCGGAATTAGACCGCTGGTTCGGACCACGCGGGCGCCCGAACTGGGTCGAGCGGCTGCTGACGTCGTTCCTCGGGGGGCAGAACACCGAGGCAAAGGCCAGCGACCTGGTGCGCCAAGTCTCCGCCGAGGGCGTGCTCGCGGCGGACACCGTCACGATCGAAAAAGTGAGATTGACGAAGGCGCAGGCAAACGTGGTCTTGCGCGATCTGCAACTGCGAATCGAAGATGCGGAAGCAGAATGGGCAGGCGGCAGTGTTCACGGCGCGATGCAAGCGCTGTTTTCACCGCTGCCCAAATATGAGGCAGCCGCCGAATTCGAGCACGTAAATTTGGCGCAGCTGCCGTGGCTGGCGAAAGGGGCTGACCGCTGGAACGGCTTAGCCTCGGGGAGCGTGCGACTGACGACTGGCGGAGTTGGACGAGAGGAACTGCTAAGGCAATTGGCCGGGCAGGGGCAGCTGAAACTCAAGGCCATTGAATTTCTCGGCTGGGATGTGGAGACGAGTCAGGAAACGGGCGCCATACACAAAGGGACTTCGCGTTGGACGAACGGGGAAGGGAAATTCACCGTAGGGGAGCGTGCGTTGAGGTTCAGTGGCGTCGAATTGGACGCCGCACATTCGAGAACACTACTGCTGGGGAGCATCGATTTTGCATTGGAGTCCAATCTGGTTTTCCGCGCAGCGCCGAGCGAGAAGCGCATAGCGAGGGCGGCGCCCGGACCGAGCCGGCTCGTGCAAGTGAGCGGCCCGATGGCGGCACCACTGGTGATCGTTGAGCCGATGACGGCCCCCGGACCGGCAGCCAAGCCTTAAGCATCTGGCCCGAGAGCGATTTCGAGGAGAATTGCCGATGACGCGTTGCTTCACGTTGATGTGCGCGATGGGTTTGTTTTGCGCGCGACAGGTTAGCGCCCAGGGCTCGTTGACGGTCGAGCAGGTGTTGAGCGCCCCGTTTCCGGCGAATCTGGTCGCGGCAAAAACGGGCAGTCGCATCGCTTGGACGTTGAATCAGGAAGGAAAGCGGAACATCTGGGTAGCCGAGGGGCCGGGATTCTCTGCGCGGCAATTGACCAGTTACAACAGCGATGACGGCGGAGAACTGGAGCATTTGCGCTTTTCAGAGGATGGCGCGGCGATTGTATACGCGCGCGGGGAAGGGAAAAACTCCGCGGGTGAATTTGGCAATCCTACGAGCAACCCAGCGGGCGCCGAGCAGGCCGTATGGTGGATTCCGTTCAACGGAGGAGCGCCGGCCAAGATTGATGTGGGTAGCTCGCCCGAAATTTCCAAGTCAGGTGTGGTCGCTTACGAGAAGAGTGGGCAGATTTGGGTGGCGACGATGAAGCCGGGTGACAAGCCGAGACAAATCGTTGTGCGCGGAAAGAATTTCCCGGTGGCTTGGTCCCCGGACGGCGGGAGCCTGCTGTTTCTGTCCAACCGGGGAGACCATTGCTTCATCGGGATATATGATGTGGCCGCGCAAAGCGTGAGATTTTTCGCACCTTCGGTGGATCTCGACAGTGATCCCGTATGGTCGCTCGACGGGAAAATGCTGGCGTTCGTGCGGCAGCCTGCGGAGAAGCGAGATTCACCGAACGGATACTTCATCGAACCGGACCGTCCACACCCTTGGGCGATTTGGGTTGGCGATGCGGAGAAGGGAACGGCGCGTGAAATCTGGCACAGCTACTCGACGCCGAATGGTTCCTATCCTTACATGGCGGGAGAAACGGGCGGCGGGGGTGTTCTGAGCTGGGCGAAAGACACCCTGATTTTTGCGAGCGAAGAGGATGGCTGGCAGCACCTCTACGCCATTCCTGGGCAAGGCGGCACACCAAAATTGCTGACACCCGGGAACTGCGAGGTGGAACAGTGGTCGTTTTCGCCAGACAAGCTGACGGTTCTCTTCAATTCGAATTGCGAGGATGTCGACCGGCGTCACGTATGGAAGGTCGCGGTGGACGGAACGGGCTTGCGACAGCAGACACCCGGCGGAGCGAACTCGGGAATTGAGTGGAATCCCGTCATTCTGGGCAACAACCGCGATTTTGCCTATTTGGGGTCGGATGCCACACATCCAGGCCGGCTGTTTCACTCGGCGCTCGCTTCGGACGCTTCTCGCTCCGAAGTACAGAGCGGGAGTTGGGGTGAATCGTTTCCGTCGGGGAAGTTGGCGGTTCCGCAGCCGCTCACGTTCAAATCGCGCGATGGGCTGGAAATTCACGGCCAGCTATTTCTGCCGAGAAATGTGAAAGCCGGAGAAAAGCGGCCGGCATTGATTTTCCTGCATGGCGGACCGGTCCGGCAGATGCTCCTCGGCTGGCATTACATGTACTACTACTCGAACGCCTACGCCATGAATCAATACCTGGCGAATCGCGGCTACGTTGTGCTGGCGATCAACTACCGCAGTGGCATCGGTTATGGACGTGCTTTCCGCGAGGCGCCGGGGCGCGCGGGCCGGGGTGCATCCGAATACCAGGACGTGGTGGCCGCTGGAAAATATTTGCAAGGGCGCAGCGACGTGGATCGAAGACGAATCGCATTGTGGGGAGGAAGCTACGGCGGGTATTTGACCGCGCTCGGACTCGGACGCGACTCCGATACCTTTGCGGCTGGGGTGGACCTGCACGGCGTGCACGACTGGCCGACAGACAACTGGCAAGGGAAAAACATCTCGCCGGAACTGACGAGGCTGGCCCACGACTCTTCGCCGGTGGCGGCAGTGGACACGTGGAAATCGCCGGTGCTGTTCATCCACGGAGACGATGACCGCAACGTGTTCTTTTCGCAGACGGTGGACCTCGTGGCGCGATTGCGCCCGCGCGGAGTGCACATCGAACAGCTGGTTTTTGCCGACGAGGTGCACGATTTTCTACTTTATCGAAACTGGCTGAAAGCTTACGAGGCCACGAGCGAATTTTTTGATGGCCAGTTTGGCGCGGCGCAAAGATGAAAGTGGGCGCCGGAGCAAGGGTGCGTCTGCCGCTGTTGGCGCTCTTTCTGACGACGGTTCTCGCAGGGGTGAAGCCGTGCCTGCCGGAGGCGGCGAGAAGCGACGATCGCGTCGTAGTGGTTCCGCATTTGAGGATTGGGGAGAGCATACGGTACGAGAGTCACGCGCGGCTGGAGCGCCACGTCAAGAGCGAGAGCCGCGTGGTGACCTTGCTCGGCCCGCGCGAGGTAAAGCGCGACCTCTCGACGGGGTTTATGGTTACCATCAAGGGCCTCGAAGGGGCCGGCGACCGTCCAACAGTAGCTGCCGTTGCGGAGCTGGACCCGCCGGACGATACCGCCGGCGCGCCGCCGCCTCGGCAAACGGTAAACTTCACGATCGAAGAGAACGGGCAGTTGGGGCGCGCGGAGGGACTGGATGCACTCGCCCCCGAGCAGCGCCTTGCGTGGCAATTCTGGATCGCGCGTTTCGCGTACGGCTGGACGCTTCCTTTGACGGGGATCAAACCAGGGGAGAAGTGGAAGTCGGAAGAGCCCGAGGAGACACCTTCGCCAATGGCGGGCCTGGTGTGGGAACGCGAGACGACTTACGTGCAAACCGACAAGTGCCCGATTTTGCCGGCGGAAGTCTGCGCTGTGTTTCTGACGGATGCCAAGCTCAAACAAAAGTCCTCGCCGGAAGATACGACCCCGGAGGACTACCGCCAACAGGGGTTGAACACGTTCGGTACGGCGAAGGGCACCAACGAAACAATTATTTATATTTCGCTAGGCACGGGCCTGGTTCAACGGGCGACGGAAGACTCGCAGCAGTACATGGACGTGACCGTTGCCAAGGCCGATGGGTCCAATCAGGTGCGCTACGAGATTACCGTGAACAGTCACTTCGAAACGGTGTTTGTTCCGCAAACCGCTGCGGAAAAGTGAGGCCCCGCCGCCCGTTTCAAGGAACCTCCCAACAGTTCGCGAAAGCCGGAAATTCTGCTGTCCTTCGATGGAGCGAGGAATACTCTCTTTCGGTCGGAAGGCGCGAAGCATGGAGATCCTCGCTTGGCAGAGTTCGTTCGCAATGACAGTTCGGATTAGCTTGCTCAACCGCCGAAGCCGGATTGACGAACGCGCTATAATCAAGGTTTCGGCTCAACCCGAAGAGGTCGCAGGAGACCTTGCCGATGAATTTCAGACTCCGCAGCAACTATCAACCTCGCGGTGACCAGCCGGCCGCCCTGGAGCAACTCGTCCGAGGGGTGGACGCCGGTGACAAGAATCAAGTGCTGCTGGGCGTGACCGGCTCGGGGAAAACATTCACGATGGCCAAGCTCATCGAGACGGTCAACCGGCCCGCGCTTGTTCTGGCGCACAACAAAACACTGGCCGCTCAGCTGTACCACGAATTCAAAGGCTTTTTCCCGGAAAATGCGGTCGAATACTTCGTGAGCTACTACGATTTTTACCAGCCCGAGGCCTATGTGCCCTCCGCGGACCTGTACATCGACAAGGAAGCGACCATCAACGACGAACTGGATAAGTTGCGCATGAGCGCGACGCGCTCGCTGTTTGAGCGTCGGGACGTCGTGATTGTTGCGTCCGTCTCGTGCATTTATGGTCTGGGGTCGCCGGAAGCGTATTACGGGATGCTGGTGATGCTTGAAAAAGGGCACCAGACTTCGCGCGAAGCGCTGCTGCGGCGGTTCGTGGATATCCAGTATGACCGAAGCGAAGATTTGCGGCGCGGCACGTTCCGAGTGCGCGGGGACATCATTGAAATTTATCCCACGTACGAGGATCAAGGCTACCGCATCGAGATGTGGGGCGACCAAATCGATACGCTGCGGCAGATTGATCCGTTGACGGGAGAGATCCGCTCGGGCCAGGAAGATTTGTCGCGTGTGCCGATCTATCCCAAAACACACTATGTCATGCCACAGGAACAGCGGGAGCGCGCCATTGTCGGCATCCAGGAAGAGTTGGGGTGGTGGAAGAAGGAACTGGAGAAACAAGGCAAGTTTGTGGAAGCGCAGCGCGTGGTGCAGCGCACCATGTTTGACATCGAAATGATGCGTACGATCGGTTACTGCCACGGCATTGAAAATTATTCGCGTCACCTCAGCGGCCGCCTGCCGGGCGAAGCTCCGCCGACACTGCTCGACTATGTGCCGCAGGACTATATGATGTTCATCGACGAATCGCACGTGACTGTGCCACAGGTCCGGGGGATGTTTCATGGCGACCGGTCGCGCAAACAAACGCTTGTAGATTATGGATTCCGCATGCCATCGGCGCTCGATAACCGCCCGCTAACGTTCGAGGAGTTCGAGCACCGCATGAATCAGGTCATCTATGTGTCGGCAACGCCGGGGCCGTATGAGCTGACGAAATCCGGAGGCGTCTTTGTGGAACAGGTCATCCGGCCGACAGGACTGGTCGACCCTGAAGTCGAGGTCCGTGCAGTGAAGGGGCAGGTGGACGACCTCCTCGAAGAAATTCGCGTACGCGCGGAGAAAAACGAGCGTGTGCTCGTTACCACGCTGACCAAGCGCATGGCTGAAGACCTGAGCGAATACTTCACCGAAATTGGCGTGCGCTGCCGCTATCTGCATTCCGAAGTGGAGACGCTCGACCGCATAAAAATTCTGCGGGATTTGCGCAAGGGCGAATTCGACGTGCTCATCGGCATCAACCTGTTGCGCGAGGGCCTGGACCTGCCGGAAGTGTCTCTTGTGGCCATTCTTGACGCCGACAAGGAAGGTTATCTGCGCAGCGCCACTTCCCTTATCCAGACCATCGGGCGCTGCGCGCGCCACGTCGAGGGCCGGGCGATTCTATACGCCGACGTGCGCACGAAATCGATGAATGAAGCGATCAGCGAGACAAATCGGCGGCGCGCCAAACAGGTTGCCTACAACGCGGAAAACAACATTACGCCGCAATCGATCATCAAGGGCGTGGACATGGAACTGGCGCACATCGTAGAGGCGGATTACGTCACCGTGCCGCTCGATACCTCTGAACTCGATGCCGCCGCGGCCGCGGTCAAGTCCGAACAACAGCTTGCCGAGTTGTTGGCGCAACTCGAGACGCAGATGCGCGAGGCGGCTAAAAAGTTCGAGTTTGAAAAAGCAGCGCAATTCCGAGACCGAATCCGTTCCTTGAAGCAGCAGGATCTTTCGGGAGTGTTCGGCAAAGACAGCGGCGAACCGTCTGCGTCCGCACACACAACGTAGAATTCACGAGGTGCGCCGCTCAGGTGTAAGTGACCGAGGAGGCCGCGGCGCGACGGGGTCGAGTGGATAAGACGCGCTCGGCAGGGTGATCACCGGTGCGCGGAATCATGTAGCAAAAAAGGACCGCGTCGAGCGGCAAGGTGTGCAATACATGGAGGGGGCCGCACGCCGCCGTCGCGCCGGGATGAAAGCACTAGGCGGCCAGAACGGCGGCAACGTTCAAGCCGTAAGTGGGCGAGACCGAGGAATGGGAGTTCGAAAAATAGGAGCCCGATGAGGTGCAAGCGAATTGGAGTCGTGAGCCAGCCTCGGGGTATCCTAGCGTGTTGGCAGGTCGAGCGAGAAAGCAGAGTCTCCGCAGAACCCGCTCCGAGGCGCGGGGGTCCTGGTTGTGGCTGCCTGCCGCAGGCAGACTCGCTATGGATACCGGAACAATCCTTGTGCAGGGATAAAGAAAGGGGCCTAAGGGTGACGCAACTTCAGATACCGATTGAGAGTACAACACTCCAAAATGGCTTGCGCGTGGTCATTGCTCCGGATACTACGGCGCCTGTCGTTACGGTCGGCGTATATTACAAGATCGGCTTCCGGCTTGAGCCACCGGGACGGAGCGGCTTCGCGCACCTGTTTGAACACATGATGTTTCAAGGGTCGGATAATGCGCCAAAGATGCAGCATATAAAATTGATCAATTCGAGCGGTGGCGTGCTCAATGGCTCGACGATGTATGACGTGACGAACTACTACCAAGCGGTGCCTTCGAACGCACTCGAACGCGTGCTGTGGCTCGAAGCGGACCGCATGCGCGCGTTGAAAGTAGACGACGAGAATTTGCGGAACCAGCGCGACGTCGTGAAAGAAGAAGTACGGGTCAACGTGTTGAACCAGCCCTACGGCGGCTTCCCTTGGCTGGATATGCCGCCGGTGGCGTTCCGCAACTGGGCCAACGCCCACAATTTTTACGGCGATTTTGCCGATCTGGATGCCGCGAGCCTAGCCGACGTTCAGAAATTCTTCGGCACCTACTATGTGCCGAACAATGCCGTGCTGCTCATTCTCGGAGACCTGAATCCGCAAGAGGGTTTCGCGCTTGCCGAGGGGCATTTTGGCGCCATCCCGGCCGGCGCAACGCCGCCTTTTGCCGATCCTTCCGAGCCGCCGCAAAAGGAAGAACGGCGAGGCCACGTGGAAGAGAAATTCGGCACCCTTCCGGCGATGGCCATTGGTTACGTGATGCCCGAGCGGCGAACCGCAGACTGGTACGCGATCGGACTGCTGGACCAGGCGCTGCACGGCGGCCGCGCCGGGCGAATACACCGTGAACTCGTGCTTGAGAAGCAGATTGCCGTGGAAGCCGATGGCGGCATCGACGACCTTTTCGGTTATAACGGTCCGACTCAGATGACCACGCGCATCATGCACAAGCCGGAGTATTCCGCGGAAGAAACGCTTCGGGCTTTTGACGAAGTTCTTCGCGAGGTGCGCGAAAAAGGCATTGCCGCGGATGAGTTAGAGCAACTAAAGGTGAAGTGGCGTTCCGACTATTATTCAACGCTCGAAGGCGGACGCGGCGGATACATGCCGCGCTACGGCCTGATGCACTTGCTGGCCTGCTTCACCCTTTTCGACAACCAGCCGGCCCTCGTGAACACCATACTGAACGATTTTCTGAAGGTGACGCGCGAAGAAGTCCGGGCGGCAGCCAAAGCATATCTGGTGCCGGAAAATCGCGCGATTGTGTTCCGCACGCCGGTGAGCAAGAAGGAGGCTGCCTGATGGCGACGCAAGCGAAAGAAATGCCGGTGGCGGCCCCGGCGCTGGCGGCGGAACGCGCCGTTAAATGGCCAAAGCGAACGCGCGCCCAGCTGACGAACGGGCTGCGGGTCGTGCTTGCGGAAGCGCATTCGATTCCGAAATTTCATGGCGAGCTGTTCCTCCGCGCAGGAGAAGCCCTCGTTGCCGACCGTTCGACGGGCCTAGCGGAGATGACCGCGACCGTCGTGCGGACGGGCACGGTAAACCGAACGAGCCGACAGATTGAAGAAGATCTGCGGCGGCTCGGGGCCGATCTCGGAACCGCCGCGGGACAGGACACCAGCGCGATTTCGTTTGCGGGTCTCAGCGAATTCAGCGATCAGATCTTGCGGTTGATAAACGAGTTGGCACGCGAAGCGTCGTTTCCGCAAGCGGAATTCGAGCGTGAGCGCCGCCAGAAACTGGAAGAAGTGAAACTGGAACGGACCTCCCCCGGATTTCTGGCGGGAGAACGCCTGCGACAGGTGCTTTTCGGCGCACACCCGTACGCTCGGATTTCACCAAGCGAAGAACAGGTGGCCGCCTATAAACGCGAAGACTTGGCGTCGGTTTACAAAGAAATCTACACGCCGGAAAACGCCTTGCTTGTGCTTGTGGGAGACTTCGAGCCACAGGCGATGCTCAAGACGATCGAGGGCATTTTCGGGAACTGGACCGGGGCGAAACCTGAGGAGAAGGAGTTCCCCGCGCCTCCGGAATTCCAGGGGCGGCGCTTGTACTTGGTGCACAACCCTGGGTCGGTGCAAACGCAAATTCTGGCGGGGTGCCATGCGATCACGCGCAAACATCCGGACTGGATCCGACTCGGGCTGACGAACAGCCTGTATGGCGGGGCGTTCAATTCGCGGTTGGTGATGAACATTCGCGAGGATAAGGGATATACGTACAGTCCGCGGAGCGGCGTCACGCCGTTGCGGCAGCGCGGCTATTTCTCCGTTTCTGCGGCCGTGCGCAACGATGTTGTGGCCGCGTCGCTGACCGAGATTTTCTATGAACTCGACAAACTGCGCTCACTGCCGGTTCCAGAAGGGGAGTTGACGGACGCGAAGAACTACCTGACAGGCGTGTTTTCGATGGGGTTGGCCACGCAGGAGGGATTACTCTCGCAATACGCGACGTCGGAGCTGAACGAACTACCCGACGATTATCTCGAGACCTATCGCGACAAAGTGCGCGCGCTAACGCCAGCCGATTTACAGGCTACAGCGAGAAGATATCTGGACTCCGCGAACATGCAGATTGTGCTAGTTGGGGATCGTGGGCAGATCGAGGAACAAGCGACGCTGTTCGGCGAGGTACAGGTGTACGACGCCCAGGGTAAGCGGCTAGACCTCGCATCATGAATGGCT
>Ga0209465_10000386_pt1 | contig 20983 bp, 20 predicted proteins | sample PanSoiPlot1MoBio_FD_188321 | JGI IMG/M metagenome (GOLD analysis project Ga0209465, IMG submission 188321) | Tropical forest soil microbial communities from Panama analyzed to predict greenhouse gas emissions - Panama Soil Plot 1 MoBio (SPAdes)... | ecosystem: Environmental > Terrestrial > Soil...
CCTCCCCCCAGCTCCGCCGCGGATGACTTCACGAGCCGTCGCTGCGGCGGAAAGCTAGTGGAGGGCGCGGTCCCATGCTTCGAGGAGGCGGTCGTTGTCCTCGCGGGTGCCGATGGAGATACGAAGGTGGCCGGGGAACCCCACCGCGGCGCCGTCCCGCACCAGGATGCCCGCCTTCAGGAGCGCGATCCGGATCTGGTCGGCGTGCTCGCCTACGCGAGGCAGCACGAAGTTGGCCTGGGAGGGGGGAGCGGGTGCAGCGCGCCGGGCCAGCTCCGCGAGGAGGCGCGGGCGTTCCGTGAGGACGAGGGCGCGCGTCTGCTCCAGATACTCAATGTCCTCGAGGGCGGCCACCGCTGCCACCTGGGCGAAGCGGTTCACGTTGAAGGGCGCGCGCACGCGGTTCACCCAGCCGATGGCCTCGGGCTGGGCGACGAGGAAACCCACGCGGAGTCCCGCGAGCCCCGCCACCTTCGAGAATGTGCGGAGGGACACAACCCGCGGCCGTCGCCGCGCGAGGGCGACCCCGTCCGGCGTGTCGGGATCGTCACAGAAGTCGCGATACGCCTCGTCGATCACTACGAGCGGGGGCTCGTCGCCGAGCGAGGCGAGAAAGGAATCGAGGGGCCCGCGCCGCACGATGGTGGTGGCGGGATTGTGCGGCGTGCAGAGGAAGATCACTTTTGTCCGCGGCGTCACGCGCGCACGCAGGTCGTCGAGATCCGTCTCGTAGCCTCGCAGGGGGCTCGCCACGACCGTGGCGCCGGCGAGCCGCGTCTCGATCGAGTACGGCTCGAAGGACGGGTGCGGCATGAGGATCTCGTCGCCCGGCTCGAAGGTGGCGTGCGCGATGAGCGAGATGATCTCGTCACCGCCGTTGCCCACGATGATCCAGTCCGTCCCGATGCCGAGCCGCTTCGCAATAGCCTTCCGCAGCTCCGTCGAGCCCGCGTCGGGGTAGAGATGAGCGCGCGCGGCCTCGCGCCGAAGCGCTTCCACTACCTTCGGCGGCGGTCCGAGCGGATTTTCGTTGGCGGAGAGTCGCCGCAGGGAGGGCAGGCCCAGCTCTGCCTCGAGCGCTTCGAGCGACTTGCCTGCCTCATATGGAGTCACTGCGGAGAGTGCGTCGCGCCATATTCGTTTCATGGTTCACTATTCTAGTGTGTGGTGCCGCGGGACGCGAGCCGGCCGCGCCCGCGCTCCAAGTCCGCGCCATGTTTGACATCTCCGGCGCTGCCATGTAACGTTTCGGCATGTCTGCGGACTTGTTCCGCCAAGTTCGGCGCGTGGAGGCGCAGGCGGAGCGAGGCTTCGAGGGCACCGCTGCCAAGGGCGCGGAGCGCCGGCGGCGGCTGAGGCTCGAGCTCCTCCGCCAGCACCTCTCGCAGAACGTCGACTTCCTCAAGGCTGCGCATCTGGGCGGCGCCTCGGGGCAGCAGTCCGTCCAGGCCTACGCCTCGTTCATGGACGGCTTTCTTTCCACGCTCTTCCGGCTCTCCGTGGAAGACGCCAAGAAGGAAGGCGCAGCGCCGTCCCCCATCGTGCTGGTGGCCCTGGGGGGCTACGGACGGGGCGAGCTGGGGCCGCTCTCCGACCTCGACCTCATGGTCATCTACGACGGCGAGATGAGCCCCTACGTCCAGCGGACGACCCAAGGACTGCTTTACACGCTCTGGGACCTCGGACTCACGGTGGGACACTCCGTGCGGAGCCTTCCCGACTGCGTCGCCATCGCGCGCACCGACTTCGCCTCGCGTACCTCCATGCAGGAGGCACGCTACGTGGCGGGCGACCGGCGGCTCTTCCAGCGCTTCCGCAAGGTGCTCGCGGAGAACGTGTACCGCAAGGACTTCGGCCAGTTCCTGGAGACGGCGCTCGCCGAGCGCGACCAGCGCTATCGGAAGTTCGGCGGTTCACCCTACATGGGCGAGCCCAACGTGAAGGAGTCGGCAGGGGGCCTGCGCGATCTCCACACCGCCATGTGGCTTGCCTCGACCAAGTTCGGGGCGCGGACCCTTCGGGATCTGCTGGAGAAGGGGCTGATCACGCGGAGCGAGGAGCGGCTCACCGATGCTGCCCTCACCTTCCTGTGGCGGGTGCGCAACGAGCTCCATTTCCTCTCCGGCCACAAGAACGACGTGCTCTCGCGGGACATCCAGCCCCAGATCGCCAAGCGCTTCGGCTACGAGAGCGACGAGTTTTCCCTCGACGTCGAGAAGTTCATGCGTGACTACTATCTTCACGCACGCGTCATCCACCGCGTGTCGAGTCGGCTCATCGCCCGCTGCCAGGAGACCCTCTCCCGCCGCGGCACCGTGCTGCGCCGCCTGCGTCAGGAGGCGCTGGCCGACGGGCTGGTGGTCATGGACGAGCGCATCCACCTCGTGCACGCGGACGGTCGGGACTTCCGCGCGGAGCCGGCGCGGCTCATGAAGGTGTTCTGGCATTCCCACCGCCTGGGTCTCGAGGTGGGGGTGGACGTGGAGCGCGCGGTGGAAGAGGCGCTCGATCTCGTGGACGACGGCTTCCGGCGCTCCCCAGAAGTGCGCGATCTCTTCCTGGACATCTGCCGGAACTGGGGACGGGTGGCCCAGACGCTGCGCCAGATGCACGAAGTCGGGTTCCTCGGACGCTACCTCCCGGAGTGGGAGGCGCTGACCTGCCTGGTGCAGTACGACGTCTATCACAAGTTCACCGCGGACCAGCACTCCCTCATCGCGGTGGAAAATCTCGAGGCTCTTGCCCCAGGCGCCTCCGCGTCATCGGAGGGCATCGCGCAGGTGCTCAATGAAGTGGATCGGCCCGATCTCCTGATGCTCGGCATGCTCCTGCACGACATCGGGAAGGGCAAGGGGCACGGCCACGTGGCCAAGGGCATTCCCCTCGCCCAGGAACTCGCCGCGCGCATCGGTCTCGAGGGTGAGGCGGCGGGCGCGGTAGTGTTCCTCGTCGCCCAGCACGTGGCGCTGTCCCACATCGCTCAGCGACGCGACGTGAACGACCCCAAGACGGTGGAGGCCCTCGCCACTCTGTGTGGCACGCCCGAACGGCTCCGCATGCTCTATCTCCTCACCGTGGCCGACATGCGCGCGGTGGGTCCGGGCGTCATGACGGGCTGGCAGGCGCAGATCCTGTGGGAGCTCTACTCGGGGGCGCTGGCGCGGATTACCGGCGGCAAGCCGGAGCGACTCTCGCGCGAAGACGTGGCCCAGCGCGTGCTCGGAGAGCTCCGCGACGCGGGCTTGCGCCACGCCGTCCCCGGCCACCTCGCCATGGTCTCGGATCGCTATCTCGCGACCACGCCCCCCGCGCGCATCGCCGCCCACATGCGCCTGATCGAGCGGCTGGAGGAGGAGCCGGTGGCCACCGAGCTCTTTCATCACCGCGACCTCGGCTCCTCCGATCTCGTCATCGTCACCCGTGACTCGCCCGGGCTCTTCTCGCTCATCGCGGGCAGCCTCGCCGCCAACGGCATCAACATCATTTCCGCGCAGATCCACACGCGCGCGGACGGCATGGCCATCGATACCTTTCAGGTCAACGACCCCTTCGGTGAAGCAGTGACGGAGGAAGCGCGTTGGCGCCGCACGCTGCAGTCGCTGCGCCGCGTGCTCTCGGGAGAGCAGACGGTGGACATGTTGCTGGCCGCCCGGCGCGGGGGGCGGCCGGCCGACGAGACGGTGCCCGGCCCCGCCAAGGTCTCCGTGGACAATCACCTCTCCGACACGCACACGGTGGTCGAGGTCAAGTGTCCCGACCGGGTCGGCCTGCTCTACCTGATCACCCGCACCCTGGCGCAGTGCGGGCTTTCCGTGGGCAGCGCGCGCATCGCCACCGACATCGATCACGCCTTCGACACCTTCTACGTGGCGAACCGCCACGGCCGGCGCATCGAAGATCCGGGTGAGCTGGCCCTCGTGCGCTCGGCGCTGGAAGACGCGCTGAGCAAGCCGCTCTAGATGCTCGGGCACTACAAGGCTCCCTTGCACCGCGTCTTCGATCCCGTGGCGCGGCTGCTCCTCCGCATGGGGGCCCGTCCCAACCACCTCACCGTGCTGGGGCTGGGGGTGAGCGTGGCCGCGGCCTATGTGTTCTCCGTGGGACGCCTGCGATGGGCCGCCGTGCTCCTCGCGGTGGCCGGCCTCTTCGATTTCTTCGACGGCGCGGTAGCCCGCCTCGCCGGGTCGGACAGCGACTACGGCGCCTTCCTCGATTCCGTGGTGGACCGCTACTCCGACGTGGCGGTCCTCCTGGGGGTACTCGTCCACTACCAGCAGCAGGCCAACACGACGGGCGCCGTGCTGACCATGGCCACCCTCGCGGGCACGGTGATGACGAGCTACACGAAGGCGCGCGCCCAGTCCATCAGCGTGCGCTGCGACATCGGCGTGGTCGAGCGGCCCGAGCGATTGATCGCCCTCATCGCGGGCGCCACGTTCCACGTGCTCACCCCCGTCATGGCTCTCCTCGCCGTGCTCACCAACGTGACCGCGCTCCAGCGCATCATCTACACTCGGCGGATCGCCCGCGACACCGCGCTCAGGTAGACTCGAAGGATGCGCCGCGCCCTCGTCGTCCTCTGCTGTTTCGCTCTGCTGGTCGGCAGCCTGCCTGCCCGGGCGGCCGGGCCTGCCCCCGTACGGCTCGCCCCGGAGGCACGGGAGCGCTTCGCCGTCGCCATGACCTTCTATCGTGCGGGTGACTGGGCCCAGGCCGCGCATGAGTTCGGCGAGGTGAGCGCGATCGCCGCGCCCATCGCGGAGTACGCGCTGCTCCAGCAGGCGGACAGCCTCGCCCGCCTCGGCGACATCGCGGCCTCGCGGGCCGTCGCGCAGCAAGCCGCTGACGCCGTGCCAGAGAGCCGCGCCGCCGCGCCCGCTCTTCTCCTGGCCGCCGACCAGGCCTCGCGCACGGGCGACGACGCGGGGGCCGCCGCGCTCTGGCGCCGCTTCCTCGAGCGCTTCCCGGATCACCCCGAGGCGTCGCGCGCCCGCCTGCGCATGGGCCAGTCACTGGCCGCCGCGGGGCGTTCGACCGAGGCCGCCGCGGCCTTTCGTGACCTCTGGTTGACCGTGCCGGCCACGCCGTGGGCTGATGCCGCCGCGCGCGAGCTGCGAGCCCTCGAAGCGCGAGGGATCGCGATGGCGGCGCCGACGCCGACGCAGCGCATCGAGCGGGCAGAGCGGGTCGCCGCGGCGGGGCTCGGGGATCAAGCACGCATGGAGGCCGAGGCGGTGCTTGCGGAAGGGCCGTCCGCGGATCTCTCCCTCAAGGCGCTCCGCGTGGTCATGGACGGCGCACGCCGGGCGGGTCGCGACGACCTCGCCCTCGCCGCCACCGGTCGCGCGCTCGGCCTTGCTGCGGGGGACAAGCGGGCGCCGTGGCTGCTCGAGTCGGCGAAGATCCAGCAGAAGAAGAATCGCGACGGCGCCCTCGCCGCGCTCGACCGGCTCGTGGCCGACTATCCGAAGGCCCCCGAGGCCGATGACGCGCTCCTCCTCAAGGCGCGCATCGTGGAGTCGGGGCCGGATCCCAAGGCGGCGGAGGCGGTCTACCTCAAGCTTGCTCAGAACTACCCCGACTCCGAGGAAGGCATCGCGGCGCAGTGGCGCCTCGGCTGGCTCTCTTGGCTCCGCTCCGACTATCTCGAGGCGGCGGAGCGCTGGTCTCACATCCCGTCCAATCGCGCGGCAAGCCAGAACTACCGCGACGCCGCGCTCTACTGGACGGCGCGCGCCCAGGCCGCGGCCGGCCAGACCGAGAGCGCCAGCAAGCACTTCACCATGCTCGTCACCGAGTCGCCTCGGAGCTACTACGGCGTGCTGGCTGCGCGCCGCGTGCCGCGGGTCAGCATCGGCGCGGGCAAGAACCCCGCGGCAGCGCAGCTCGCGGCCTCGCTGCCCAGCGATCCGCGCGAGCTCCTCCAGGGCGACGCGCCCTACGCGCGGGTGGAGGCCCTGCACGCCGTCGGCCTCGATGACTTTGCCGACGAGGAGATGGACGAGCTGGTGCGCCGATCCATCACGGACACGCGCCGGCTCTACGCGCTCTCCACGGCCTACGCGCAGGAGGCGCGCTACTACCTGGCCCTCCGGATCATGCGGCGGCATTTCCTGGGGCTGGCTCGCAGCGCGCCCCCCGCGGTGCCCCGGCACTTCTGGGAGGTCTTCTATCCCATCGGCTGGCGCACCGAGCTCACCGACGCTGCCGCTCGCGTCGCCGTCGATCCCTACCTCGTCGCCGCCGTGGTGCGGGAGGAGTCGTCCTACAACGCTCAGGCGCGCTCGCGCGTGGGTGCGCGCGGCCTGATGCAGCTCATGCCCGACACGGCGCGGCCCATGGCCCGGCAGCGCGGCCTGCCCTTCAACGACGGGGCCCTGCTCGACGAGCCCTCGGCCAATCTCACCCTGGGCAGCGCGCACCTCGCCAGCCTTCTCAAAGAATTCGGCGAGCCGCGGCTCGCCGTGGCCGCCTACAACGCCGGCGCCACTCCGGTACGCCAGTGGTGGAAGGCGCGCCCCTCGGACGACATGGAGGTGTGGGTCGAGCTGATTCCCTTCACGGAGACGCGGGGCTTCGTCCGCCGTGTGATGCTGTCCTGGGAGGAATACCGACGGCTCTACGGCGGAGCCGCGAAGGTGCGGCCGTGATCGCGCTGCGCACCGCGGGCTTCTGGCCGCGCTTCTCCGGCCATCTGCTCGACTGCATGATCGGGTTCGGCGGGTGGCTCCTCTGCTCCATGTGGCTGGTGATCGGACTGCGGGTGCTCGATGCGTCGCCTATCGATCTCCTCGACGTGGCGCTCCTCGTCTTCGCTGTGCAGGCGCTGGCTCTCGCACTCCACATCGCCTATCACGTGGTGATGGTGGGCGGTTGCGGCCAGACCCTCGGGAAGATGGCCATGGGCGTCATCGTGGTCAAGCGCGACGACGGCGGCCTGCCGGGCTACGGTCGAGCCGCGCTCCGCTGCCTCGGCGGATTGCTCTCGCTCGCCACCGTCGGCATCGGTTATCTCGGCGTCGCGTTCACGGAGGAGCGGCGCGGGCTCGCCGACTGGCTCGCGGGCACGCGCGTGGTCGACCTATTCCCCGAGGCGGTGGCCCCCCCACCCCACCAGGAGATCCGGCTGCTGAGCGTCTGACTCAGCGTGAGACGGCGGCCTGGGCGAGCGGCGCGGGCTCGAGCGGCTCGAGGGCGTCGAGCCGAGCCTGGAGAGTCGGCCGGGTGTCGAGGGAGCCGCCCCGGCCGTCCTGGCTCTTGACGGGCGCGTCATCCATGGCGCGGATCGCCGCGGCCAGGCTGCGGCGCGGAGTCGGGTCGCCCATCGAGCGAAGGATCTCCACCGCGCGCCGATCGGCATCGATCTCCTGCTGGCGAGAGAAGGCACGCACCACGAGCGGATTGAGCATCATATCGAGCAGGCCGGTGCCCGGAACGAAGAGGCCGGCGATGCTGAAGCCGCCCGTCATGCCGACGGACATGCGTCTCCGCGTGCCCACGTGGTCGAGGACTTCGTGGGCAACCTCGTGGGCGACCATCGCGTCGAGCACGGGCGTAGGCATTCTCGCGAACCCGTCCGAGAAGTAGAAGGTCGCGTCCTCGTCGGTGTAGGCGACGGGGTGGCGAGTGCGGATGAAGCAGAAGCTGTAGCGCGTCGGATCGTCGCCCGCGGCCACGGCGGCGCGGTGCAAGGTGGTGGCCACGCGCGCGGTGTTGGGGTCGCGGGGGTCGGGATAGTAGGTATTGGAGGGCAGCCCGGCGCAGCCACTCGCTAGCACGGCCAGTCCCAGCATGGAGATCACGACCCTTGCCGCCATGGGAACTCACATCCTAGACCCCCGCTCGCGCGTAACCCAAGGAAAAGGCGGGCGCAGGGAAGGGCGGACAGGGGACACGAAGTTGACAACCGTGTGACACCCCCGGGGACGGGAACCTGTTAACATTGTTGGTGTATCTGACTTGGGGGAGGACCAACACCATGCTGGCGAAGCGCGAGGACGAGAGAAAGCTCCGGGGGGAGGACATCCCACCCTCCGAGATCACCGATCCTGGAATCTACCTGAATCGCCGGGCGTTCATGACGGGGGTGGCTGCGCTGGCCCTGGCTCCCTGGGCCGGGATGGCCCAGGCCCAGGGCAATCTCCAGCCGCTCCAGGCGACCAAGAACCCCGCCTACCAGCTTCCCGATGCGCTCACCTCGTACAAGAACATCACCACCTACAACAACTTCTACGAATTCGGCACGGACAAGGGTGATCCGGCCGCGCATGCGAGCTCGCTCAAGACCCGGCCGTGGACGGTGCAGGTGGACGGGCTCTGCGCCAAGCCCAAGACCTTCGACATCGAGGAGCTGCTCAAGTTCCCGCTCGAGGAGCGCGTGTATCGCCTGCGCTGCGTGGAGGCGTGGTCCATGATCATCCCGTGGATCGGCTTTCCGCTGTCCGCTCTCCTCAAGCGCGTGGAGCCCACCGGCCAGGCCAAGTATGTAGAGTTCACCACGCTGGTGAATCCCGAGATGTTTCCCGGGCAGAAGCGCGGCATCTTCGGCTTCACCCTCGACTGGCCGTACACGGAGGGGCTGCGCCTCGATGAGGCGATGCATCCGCTCACTCTGATGACCGTCGGGCTCTACGGTCAGGTGCTGCCGAACCAGAACGGCGCCCCGCTCCGGGTGGTGGTGCCGTGGAAGTACGGCTTCAAGAGCGGCAAGTCCATCGTGCGCATCCGCCTCACCCAGGACGAGCCCAAGACCTCGTGGAACCGGGCCGCGCCCAACGAGTACGGCTTCTACTCCAACGTGAATCCGGAAGTGAGCCATCCGCGCTGGAGCCAGGCCAACGAGCGGCGCATCGGCGAGCTGCGACGCCGCGAGACGCTCATGTTCAACGGCTACGGCGACCAGGTCGCGTCGCTCTATGCCGGCATGGATCTGAAGCGCTACTACTAGGCCGTCGATGAGCCCCCGAGTTCGCATCGCCCTGAAGGCCGCCGTCTGGGTCGCCGCGCTCTGGCCGTTGGGCGTGCTCGTGCGCGGCTATTTCGCCGACGACCTCACCGCCAACCCCATTGACTACATTACGCGCACCCTCGGCCTCACCGCCCTCGTGCTCATCTTGGCGAGCCTGGGCATGACGCCGCTCCGCATCGTCTTCGGCTGGTCCTGGCCCATCCAGTTCCGCCGGCTCCTCGGCCTGCTTGCCTTCTTCTACGTCGTCGTCCACTTCTCGGTGTGGATCGGCCTCGATCACTTCTTCGACTGGCCGCGCATGTGGCAGGACGTGCGTAAGCGGCCGTTCATCACGGTGGGCATGCTCGCCCTCCTGCTCCTCCTCCCCCTCGCCGCCACCTCGACCACGGGCATGATCAAGCGGATGGGTGGGGCGAACTGGCGGCTCCTCCACAAGCTTGCCTACGTGATCGGCATCCTCGGCGTGTTGCACTTCCTCTGGCTGTCCAAGAAGGGCCGCACCACCGCCTACTACTACGCGATCACCCTGGCCGTGCTGTTGGGCGTGCGCCTCTGGGATTGGCTGCGCAAGCGCTGGCGTGCCTCGGTGGAAACAGCGCGGCGCCCGACGGCGGCACGCGAGGCGTAATCACGCCAGGCGTGCTGTCGAGGGCGCCGGGAGAAGAGCTCCGGCCCTCGGGGGCGAAGGCTACTTGTCGGGCGTGTAGTAGGGGTTGGTGCCCTGCGAATGATCCGTGGCGTCGAGCACCTCTTCGATCTCCGGGACCTCTTCCTTGATCAGCCGCTCGATTCCCGCCTTGAGCGTGACGTCCGCCGCGCCGCAGCCCTGGCAGCCGCCGCCCATCTGCAGGTAGACCTTGTTGTCCTTCACCTCGACCAGCTGAACGAAGCCCCCGTGACCCGCCACCGCGGGATTGATGGTCGAGTCGATCAACTCCTGCACCTTGGTCGCAAGCTCGTCACTCATATCGTGCCCCCCTCCTGGGACGCCTAGTCTACACCCGATTCCCAGCCACGGTATACTCGCGGACGGTGCCGTCCAGCATGCGAGATTTCGTCTGAACCGTCTGCTCCACGTTGCCTTCCCCGCCGTGCCGCCGATCGTCCTCATCGCCCTGTTCCTGGGGCCCGTGGCCGCCGTCGCCCAGTCGCCAAGCTGGGAAGACCGGCTCGGCGCCGCCGAGCGCGCGTGGGACCGCGGGCAGACCGCCGAGGCCGAGCGCCAGTATCTGGGGGCGGTGAAGCAGGCCGAGTCGTTCGGCCCCGCCGATCCCCGGCTCGCGCAGAGCCTCACCGCGCTCGGCCTCTTCTACCGAGAACAGGGCCGGCTACCCGAGGCCTCGCCGATTCTGCATCGCGCTCTGTCGGTGATCGAGCAGTCGATGCCCCCTGACGATGGCCGCCTCGTGGCGCCCCTCAACAACGTGGGAGCGACGTGGCTGCAGCAAGGGCTCGTCGGCGACGCAGAGCCTGTGATCCGCCGCGCGCTGGCCATCGCCGAGAAGAAGCTCGGCCCCGACGATCTCGAGACGGCGCGTACCATGATCAACCTGGGCGCCGTCCACCAGACGCGGGCGCGCTACGCGGAGGCGGAGCCTCTCTACCGCGGCGCCCTGCAGGTGCAGGAGAAGGCGCTGGGCCCGAGCGATCTCGAGGTGGCGCGCACGCTCTCGAGTCTCGGCGCTCTTTATCGCGAGCAGGCGCGCTACGCGGAGGCCGGGCCGCTCTATCAGCGTGCGATCGTCATCGTCGAACGCGCGGTCGGCCCCGACCATCTCCGGATGGCCGGCCCCCTGGGCGGTCTGGCCGCCCTCTACAACGCCCAGGGACGCTATCGCGAGGCCGAGGCGCTCTACCGGCGCACGCTCTCCATCCAGGAGCGCGCGCTGGGGAGCGATCATCCCGCGCTGGCCGTCACCCTCAACGACCTCGGCGATCTCTATCGAGTGCAGGGGCGCTACGTCGACGCCGAGGCGCTGCTCGTCCGGTCCATCGCCATTCGCGAGGCCCGCATGGGCCCGAGGCATCCCGACGTCGGCATCACCCTCGGCAATCTTGGCCTCGTCTACTTCTCGGAGCGACGTTACGCGGAGGCCGAGGGTGCGTACAAGCGCGCGCTCAGCATTCTCGATCCCGGCCCGGGGCGGGAGACGCCGACGATGACGGAGTCGCTCAACAATCTCGCCGAGCTTTACCGGGTGCAGGGCCGCTACGCAGATGCCGAGCCCCTCTACCAGCGCGCGCTGTCCATCCGCGAGCGCATGCTGGGCCCGGAGCATCCGAGCGTGGCGGCGACCTTGAACAACCTCGCCTCCCTCTACTACCAGCAGGGGCGCTTCACCGACGCCGAGCCCCTCTACCGGCGCACCCTCGCCATCCTGGAAAAGTCGGTGGGACCGGACCAGCAGCGGGTGGGCATCACGCTCAACAACCTGGCCGAGGTGTATCGCGCGGAAGGGCGCTGGAGCGAGGCGGCGGCCATCTACCCGCGCGCCATCGCCATCGTGGAGCAGAGCCTGGGTCCGGACCATCCCACGCTGGCGAGCGTCCTCGAGAACTATGCGACGGTGCTGCGGCGGAATCACCAGGATGCGGAGGCGCTGGAGGCGGACGAACGGGCGCGCGACATTCGCGCCCGTCATGCGCAGCAGAACCAGCGCCAGTAGTGTGTGGTGCTCCTGACAAGCGGCGGGAGGCGGCGGGGGGCGCGCAGCCTCCGTGGACCACGCTGAGCCGCGTTTCGCGTGGCCACTCTCGCGAGCCACGAGACGTTAGCTTTACGCTTCGAGACCACGCAGAAGATACGGGTCCACGGAGGCTGCGCGCCCCCCGCCGCCTCCCGCCTTTCCGCGTGATGCTGACCTCGCGAGCCGTCTGCTGGGGCGGGGCGTTAGGGCGAATGTGAATCGCGCTTGTGCGCCCGCGCGTCCCTCTTCCCTCACGGTAGACTGGGGGCATGACGCGCGAGTCGGTCGCCGATCGCCCCGATGGCCGACCGGCGATCTACGATCCCAAGCGGATCGAGGAGAAGTGGCAAAAGCGCTGGGCCGAACGCGGGACCAACACGTGGACGGACGCCGCCCTACGCGGCGCGTCCCGCCCCTTCTTCAACCTGATGATGTTCCCGTATCCGTCGGCCGAGGGCCTTCACGTCGGCAACATGTACGCGTTCACGGGCGCGGACGTCTACGGCCGTTGGCGCAAGCTCTCGGGCGACGACGTGTTCGAGCCAATCGGCTTCGACGCCTTCGGCATCCACTCGGAAAACTTCGCGCTCAAGATGGGCGTGAATCCGATGGACCTGATCCCGCGTAACATCCGAAACTTTACGCGCCAGCTCCGGCGCATCGGGGCGATGTACGACTGGAACCACACCATCGATTCGACCGATCCGGACTACTACCGATGGACGCAGTGGCTCTTTCTCCAGCTGTACCGGGCGGGCCTGGCCGAGAAGGAGGTGGCGCCGGTCAACTGGTGCCCTTCCTGCCACACGGTCCTCGCCAACGAGCAGGTGATCGCTGGCGCCTGCGAGCGATGCGGGACGACGGTGGCGCAGCGCTTGCTATCGCAATGGTTCTTTCGGATCACGCGCTATGCCGAGCGGCTGCTGGCTAACCTGTCCTGGATCGACTGGTCGGAGTCGACGAAGAAAGCGCAGGCGAACTGGATCGGCCGGAGCGAGGGCGCCGAGATCCGCTTCTCGGTGATGACGGCAGGGGGTGGCGCGCCGCCGGCCGCTGACCTCGTCATCCCCGTTTTCACGACCCGGCCGGAGACGGTGTTCGGCGCGACGTTCATCGTGCTCGCGCCTGAGCATCCCGTCGTCGAGCAGATCACGCCGACCGGCTATCGGGAGAGCGTCGACCAGTACCGTTCCCGGGTGGCCGCGATCGACCTCGTTACGCGCCGAAAGACGGAGCAGGAGAAGACCGGCGTCCCGACCGGCGCCCACGTGCGGAATCCCGCCACGGGCCGCGATATCCCGGTCTGGATCGCGGACTACGTGCGGATGGAGTACGGCACCGGCGCGATCATGGGCGTCCCTGGCCACGACGAGCGCGACTTCGAGTTCGCGACACGGCACGACCTGCCAATCCGGCGCGTGATTGCTGGGGCGGGCGAGGATGCCGACACACCGCTCGAGGGCGCCTACCTCGGGCCGGGAGTCATGGTCAACTCGGACGCGTTCGATGGCACGGACGGGCAGGAGGGCAAAGGCTCGGTCACCCGCTGGCTCGCGGAGCGCGGCGCCGCCGAGCCACGGGTGAACTACCGGCTGCACGACTGGTGCATTTCGCGCCAGCGGTACTGGGGACCGCCGATCCCCATCGTCTACTGCGAGGCGTGTGGCACGGTCCCGGTGCCCGAAGCCGACCTTCCCGTCGAGCTACCCCGGCTGGACGATTACACGCCCGACGAGAGCGGGGTGAGCCCGCTCGCGCGAGTGGAGGCGTGGTACCGGGTTCCGTGCCCGCGGTGCGGTGGCCTCGCCCGACGGGAGACGGACGTGAGCGACACGTTCCTGGACAGCGCATGGTACTTCCTGCGGTATCCGTCGACGGGGCGGCACGACGTGCCCTTCGAGCGGGAGCTCACGGAGCGTTGGCTGCCCGTCGCCATGTACATCGGAGGGGAGGAGCACGCCGTCCTCCACCTGCTGTACTCACGCTTCGTCACCATGGCTCTCAAAGACCTCGGCCACATCGACTTCGAGGAACCGTATCAACGCTTCCGCAAGCATGGGCTCGTGATCAAGGACGGCGCCAAGATGTCCAAGAGCCGCGGCAACGTGGTGGTGCCCGACCACTATATCGAGCGGTGGGGGGCCGATGCGTTCCGCCTGTACCTGATGTTCCTCGGACCCTACCAGGAGGGCGGCGACTTTCGTGACGAGGGCCTCTCCGGCCCCTACGGCTTTCTTCACCGTTTGTGGGAGACGATCGTGCCGGGGGAGGCACTGGGAGAGGGCGCGCTGACGGGCCTCATCGAGCGGAAGCTCCACGCCACGATCGGGAAGGTGACCGAGGATATCGCGGCCCTGCGATACAACACGGCGATCGCCGCGATCATGGAGTATCTCAATGTGGTGCGCGAGGGCGGGCGGTGCGCGAATCGCGCGGAGGTCGAGCCGCTCGTGCCCCTCGTCGCGCCCTTCGCGCCCCACCTTGCCGAGGAGTTGTGGGAGCGGCTCGGCCACGCCGACGGCCTCTTCGACGGGAAACACTGGCCGGAGCACGATGCCGCTCGAGCGGCGGCCGACGCCGTTGAGCTTGTCGTCCAGGTCAACGGCAAGGTGCGGATGCGGCTCGTCCTACCCCGGGGATTCAGCGAGGACCAGGCGCGCGCCTTGGCCCTGGCTGACGACAACGTGCGCCGCCATCTTGACGGTCATCCCGTGCGGCGGGTCGTCTTCGTACCCGACCGATTGATCAACCTGGTGGTGGGACCGTAGTGCCCCGGTGGGGCTCTAGGCTGCCCTGCTTCTCGTGATGGTCTAGCTCGTGGCCAGATGGGGGCGAGCAAGGGTACGTACGCGGGCTTAGATGTCAGGGGTCGCCGTGGGGGCGGCGGTGAGGGAGGCGGGGGCCGGGATCGAGCTCGACCACGAGGCCATCGCCCCAGCCGTACTTCTTGCGCGAGCGCGCCTGGATGTCCCGGACCAGGGCGGGCGCGGTTTCCGGGCGCAGGACGCGGGCGCGGCCCGTGAAGGCGGCGGTGCCCACGCGCCATCGCACGCGCGGGTCCATCAGCAGGTTCTGCACCCAGTTCGCGCGCAGGCCGTGCTCGGCCACGAGGTAGTAGCTCCGGCCGCGCCGGGTGAACCAGATCTCGATCCGGCGCGGCCGTCCGGTTTTCCGGCCCCGCGTCGTGAGATAGAGGTACTCCTGCTCGTCCCCCGCCGCGGGAGGCTTCACCACCCGCTCTACGAGGCGACCAGCTCCCTGGACTGCATGCGTTTCACGCCCGCCTGCTGCATCTGCGCCCAGGCCTTGCCCAGCGAGCCGTTGGTGTCGATGCCGCGGCAGGCGTCCTCGATGACGATGGCCTGCAGCCCGACCTTGCGTGCGTCGAGGGCCGACCAGCAGACGCAAAAGTCCGTGGCGAGGCCGACGAAGTAGAGATTGGTGAGGCCGCGGTCCTTGACGTAGCCGGTGAGACCGGTGGTGGACTTGCCGTCCGCCTCGAAGAACGCCGAATAGGAGTCCATCTGCTGCCGGTAGCCCTTGCGGATGATCAGCTGGGCGTGGGGAATCTTGAGGTCCTTGTGGAAGTCCGCGCCGGGCGTACCCTGCACGCAGTGATCGGGCCAGAGGACCTGGGTCCCGTAGGCCAGAGTCACCGTTTCGAACGGCTTCTTCCCGGCATGCGCCGAGGCGAACGAGGTGTGCCCCGGCGTGTGCCAGTCCTGGGTGAGGATGACGTTGGTGAACTTGGCCGCGATGGTGTTGATGAGGGGGACGATCTGATCGCCTTCCTTCACGGGCAGCGCGCCCCCCGGAATGAAGTCGTTTTGCACATCCACCACCACGAGCAGGTCACCGTCGCCTCGCTTGGCCATGCCCTGGGCGTCCGCGATCCCGGGCCGCGCCAGCAGCCCGCCCGCCACCAGTCCTGCCGCTCCCGCGAGGAACTCACGTCGATTGAAATGAGTCATGCGCCACCTCCTTGGTGTCGGGAGTATAGCCGAGACACTCACCGATTCCGGTCAGGGCACCTTGACTACGTGGGAATCCCGGACGAGCACCTGACCCTCTTGCGACTCTGGCATCGGCGCATCCTCGTAAACGAGGGCGGGGCCACCCGAGCGATCGTGCAGGCGCGCTGCGTTCATTCGAGACTCCTCCTCGTGGGGAGGCCGGCCGCCGCGGCTCGTGGGAGCCTTCTCGGCGAGGACTCTGTGCGATAATCCTGGCACAGAACGCCCGGCCCCGGGCGGGAGAGGAGACCCATGGCGAAGGTGAAGCGCGCAGCGGCGGAGCCCGTCGTCGTGGCGCCCGCGGGACGGCCCGATTGGATCGTGGTGGCCTTGGCCTTGGTCGGTCTCGGCATCGCGGGATATCTCACCGCGCTCAAGCTGGGCGGCAACCAGGCCTTTCTCTGCCGCGATGGAGGCGGCTGCGACATCGTGCAGGCCAGCCGTTACTCGCTGCTAGCCGGAGTGCCCACGGCCATGTGGGGTGCCGCGCTGTATCTCGCCATCGCGGTGCTCGCGGCGCTCCCACGCACGCTACGGCGCTGGCAAGCCACCTTCATGCTCGTCTCGGCCGCCGTGGCCTTCTCGCTCTACCTCACCTATCTCTCGGTGTTCGAGATCCACGCCACGTGCCCCTACTGCCTTGCCTCGGGTCTCGTCGCGGTGGCGCTCCTCGTGGTCATGGTGCTGCGCCGCCCGCGCCACGGGAAGGAAGCGGCGGGCTACCGCCCGGGCAAGCTGGTGGGACTCGGGATCACCGCGGGCGTCGTCGCGGTGCTTCTCGGCGCGTTCATTTTCGCGGCGGACTTCTCGACCCCCGCCGGCTATCAGATGGCCCTCGCCCAGCATCTGAAAAGCAGCAACGCGATCTTCTATGGGGCGTTCTGGTGACCCGCGTGCAAAGAGCAAAAGGCCCGGTTCGGGTCTGCCGTGAATCAGCTGCCGTACGTGGAGTGCGATCCCAAGGGCGTCAATCCGCGTCAGGATCTGTGCGAGAAGGTGCCCGTGCGCGCCTATCCCACCTGGGTGATCAACGGCGAGAAGTACGAAGGCGTGATGTCCTTGGATCGTCTCGCCGAGCTGTCGAAGTTCCGCTTCGCCACCACGGCCTCGCAGGGCAAGCCCTGACGCGCGGTTGACTGTGGCCAAGCAGTCTCGCCCGCGTCGCCCCGTCAAGGCCCGAACGAGGAAGCCGGGCACAGCCGTGCGGCGATCCGCTCGAACGACGTCGGTCCGCCGCATGGCGCCAACTCTCCCCGGCACCCTCGTGAGCACGGAGTGGCTCGCCGAGCAGCTCGAGCGTCCTGGGCCGCGCGTGCGCGTGGTGGACGGAAGCTGGCACATGCCGAACCTTGCGCGCGATCCTCGCCGCGAATTCGAAGAGGCGCACATCCCGGGCGCCGTCTTCTTCGACATCGACGCCATCGCGGACCGCTCGACCTCGCTCCCGCACATGCTGCCGGGCCCCGTGCAGTTCGGTCGTCAGGTGGGAGAGCTCGGCATCTCCGACCGCGACCTCGTGGTCGTCTACGACGTCCGCGGGGTGGTGAGTGCGGCGCGGGTGTGGTGGACGTTCCGCACGATGGGGCACGATCGCGTCGCCGTCCTCGACGGGGGCCTGCGCAAGTGGCGTGCGGAAGGGCGGCCGGTGGAGACCGGTCCGGCCCGGGTGGCTCCCGCGCGCTATCGGGCGCGCATCCGTCGCTCCCTCGTCCGCGACCTCGACCAGATGCGGCGCAACATCGAGAACCGTGCCGAGCAGATCCTCGACGCGCGCTCGCGCGGTCGCTTCGCCGCGATCGAGCCCGAGCCGCGAGCCGGCCTGCGCGGCGGGCACATCCCCGGCAGCCTCAACCTCCCCTACGACGAGCTCTACCAGCCGGACGGCACCTTCCGTCCCGCCGAGGAGCTGCGCGCGGCCTTTGCCTCCGCGGGCGTGGATCCGGCGCGGCCCGTGGCGACCACGTGCGGCTCGGGCATCACGGCCTCCGTGCTCGCCCTGGGACTGTATCTCGTCGGCCGCCGGAAGGTCGCGGTGTACGACGGCTCCTGGACGGAATGGGCAGGTCATCCCGACACGCCGGTGGAATCGTAGCGGGTCCCTCATAGGAGAGACGGTCGTGGTCGACTACACGCTGCAGAGCTTCGTGAAGGATCTCGACGCCATCACGAATGCGGAGACGGATCCCGCCGTCATCACGGCCGAGGCCGCTCCGCTCCTCGCACGGCTCTGCCGGAATTCCCAGGCTATTCCCGCGCAGTACCGCACGGCCCCCGCGGGCCAGCGCGGTCGCTACATGCTTCATCGTGCGCCGCGCTTCAACGTCACCTCCGTCATCTGGCGTCCGGGCGACGAGGCGGGCTCGCACGATCACGAGACGTGGGGCCTCGTCGGCGTAGTGGAGAACGAGATCCAGGAGACGCGTTACACCTCCGCCGGCCCCCGTGACATGGGCGGCACCGTCCAGCTCAAGGTGCGCGAGGTGCTGCGCCACCAGCCAGGGGCCGTGTCCGTCCTCATCCCGCCCCACGACGAGATCCACGCCATGCTCAACCCGACCGCGAAGGACACGCTCGAGATCCACGTGTATGGCAAGGATCTGGCTGGTCTTCAGCGTCACCTCTTCGACAAGGACGGCCGGGTCAAGTCGCTCGTCAGCTCGAAGTACATGAACTGCTAAGCGGTCTTCCCCAGCGAGGGCCGACCGTGAAGATCGCCGACGTCAAGGCTTATCCGACCTCGTTCCCCGTGCCGGCCGGTGCGCGCGTGTCCCTCGGCATCGGCCAGGCCGTGAAGCGCGACGCCGTCGTGGTCAAGGTCACTACGGACGACGGCCTCGTGGGCTGGGGTGAGTCCCATCATGGCCGCTCCCCGGGCGCGGTCGCTCACCACGCGAACACCACGTTGCGCCAACTCGTGCTCGGCATGGACGCCGCCGACGTGGTTGGCGTGTGGGCGCGGATCTACAAGATGCAGCTCGGTTCGCACGGCATGGGCGCGGCCACCGCCATCGCCATGAGTGGCCTCGACATGGCGCTCTGGGACATCCGCGGCAAGGCTACCGGCTGGCCGCTCTACCGCCTCCTCGGCGGTGCCTCGCGGCCCGTACCCGCCTACGCGGGGGGCGTCTCCCTCGGCTATCAGGAGCCGGGCGCCCTTGTGGAGGAGGCGCGCGCGCTCGTGGCCCAGGGCTACAAGGCCCTCAAGCTCCGCGTGGGCGACACGCCGGCGAGAGACCTCGAGCGCGTGGCCGCCGTGCGCAAGGCTTTCGGCGACGACATGGTCATCCTCACCGACGCCAACACCGGCTACTCCGTCGCCGATGCCCGGCGCGCCATGCCCGGCCTCGATGCCCACGGCGTCGGCTGGCTGGAAGAGCCCTTCCCCGCCCACGACCACGCGAGCTACGCGCAGGCGCGGAGCTTCGGCCGCCTGCCCTTGGCCGCGGGGGAGAATCACTACACCCGCTTCGAGTTTTCGCGCGTGATCGAGGATCGCGTCATCACCATCCTACAGCCGGATCTCTCGAAGACGGGCGGCATCACGGAGGGTCTCCGCATCGCCGCGCTGGCCGGCACGTGGAAGCTGCCCGTCCATCCCCACACGTCGATGACGGGGCTCAACATGGCCGCCTGCATCCACGTCCTCACCGCCATCGACAACGCGGGTTACTTCGAGGCGGACGTCTCGAAGTTCAATCTCTTCCGCGACAAGCTCGTGAGCGAATCGTTCCGCGTGGGCCAGGACGGCTGCGTGCTGCCCCTGGAGAAGCCCGGCCTCGGCGTGGAAGTGGACGAGGCATTCCTCACCGCTCATCCCGTCATCGAGGGGCCCGGCTACGTCTGAGGATCGCTACGGCCTGCCCCTCGGCTCCCGGTCGCCGCGGGTAGTCGAAGACTACGTGACGGCCATCGACGCGCTCCTCTCCGCCAACGTGGGAGCCGCCGAGGCGCTCGACCGCGTCCTCGCGGCCGATCCCGACTTTGCCCTCGCCCATGCCGCGCGGGCCCGCGTCCTCCAGATGGGCGGCGCTCCCGCGGAGGCGCGGAGCGCGTCGGCACGGGCGAGCGAGCTCGCGCGACACGCCTCGCCGCGCGAGCGCGGCCACGTCGAGGCGGTGAGCCTCGCCCTCGGTCCCGATCTCCCCCGCGCGCTCGAGGCCGCGCGCGAGCACCTCCGCCAGTTCCCGCGTGATGCCCTGGTCCTCTCGCTCCTGACCGGCGTGTACAGCCTCACCGGCTTCAGCGGGCGCCCCGACCGCAACGAGCTGCTCTTGGGCATCCTCGAAGAGCTCGCTCCCGCCTACGGCGATGACTGGTGGTTCCTCAACGTGCACGCCTTCGCGTGCACGGAGGCGGGCGATCCTGCACGCGGCCGGCGGCTCGTGGAGCGTTCGCTCCGCCTCCATCCGCGCAACGCGCACGCCGCGCATGCTCTGGCTCACGTCTTCTACGAGGAGGGCGACAGCGCGGGCGGAGCCCACTTCGTGGCGGGCTGGCTTCCCGACTACGAACGCGCGGCCCAGCTTCACTGCCACCTCTCGTGGCATTTGGCGCTCTTCGAGCTGGGGCGCGGCGCCGCCGAGCGTGCGCTCGCCATCTACGACGACAGCATCCGGCCGAGCGTGTCGCGCTCCGCCGCCCTCGGCACCCTCGCCGACTCTGCGTCCTTTCTCTGGCGTTGCCATCTCTGGAGCGTGAGGACGACGTCACCGTGGGAGGAGGTGCGGGACTTCGCGCACCGCGCCTTCCCGAAGCCGAGCGTGGCCTTCGCGGACGAGCACCTCGTCATGGCCCTGGCCGCGGGTTCCGATCACGACGGCGCCGCTGCGCGCATCGCCGAGCTCAGGCGGATGGACGGTGAGGGCCGTCAGTCGGCGGGACGCGTGGCGGCCGACGTGGCGGAGGGAATGGCGGCCTTCACGCGCGGAGAGTGGGAGCGGACCATCGAACTGATGGCCCCCGTGCTGGAAGAGCTGGTGCGGGTGGGCGGGAGTCGGGCCCAGCGCGACGTCTTCGAGCAGACCCTCCTCGGCGCTTATCTCCGCGCCGGCCGCGACGACGAAGCCTTCCGCCTCCTCCGCCGCCGCCTCGACGGGCGCCCTGCCGCCCCCACCGCCCCCTAGCCCGACTTGTTCACGAGTACCGCACGTGCGACCGGCCGGGTGGCATCGGGGGGAGGGGTGCGCTCAGGCGGAGTGGGACCCCCTCGTCCTGTGCGCCGCCCGCAGGGCGGCGAATCAGGCGAGCGGGTGACGCAGCCTGAGCGCACCCCTCCCCCCGATGGCAGGACCCGGCCGTCTCGCGCTCTGCCTGTT
>Ga0209465_10000387_pt1 | contig 20935 bp, 20 predicted proteins | sample PanSoiPlot1MoBio_FD_188321 | JGI IMG/M metagenome (GOLD analysis project Ga0209465, IMG submission 188321) | Tropical forest soil microbial communities from Panama analyzed to predict greenhouse gas emissions - Panama Soil Plot 1 MoBio (SPAdes)... | ecosystem: Environmental > Terrestrial > Soil...
ATAAGCTCCACGCCAGAACAACAAGTTAGTCATTTGCACGATCGGCGGGCTCGCCCAAAATTGTCGGCAGCCTTGGATCATTCGAGATGTGGCAAATGTGCGCGATCGAGTTGTCGCAGGCGCGGGTAACGGTTGTCACGCCCTGAAAGCATGTGATCGACTATCGGCCACTGAATCGCGAGATCAGGATCGTTCCAGATGACCCCTCCCTCGTCAGCATGATCGTAAGTCGACTTACTTTGTAGTGCAGATCGGCTGATTCGCTGAGCATACAGAATCCATGTGCGAAACCGGGCGCCATATAGAGCTGCCGAGGGCCCTGGTCGCTCAATTCAACACCGTACAAGTGGCCGAAGCTCTTCGAATCCGGACGCAAATCGACAGCGACGTCGAAAATCCGGCCGTGGATCACGGTGACGATCCGGGCCTGCGGATGCTTGACTTGAAAATGCAGGCCGCGCAACACGCGGTAAAGTGAGCGTGAGCGGTAGTCCTGTAGGAAATCGTCCGCAATGCCGCTACCGCGGTAACGCTCGAGGTGAAAACTTTCTAAAAAAATCCCCGCTCGTCGCCAAATGAGAGCGGCTCGATCAACAGGAGCCCAGTGAGGCCGGTCTGTTTAACTTGCATCCGATTGCGCCGCGACCGCTGGCATGTAAGTCCCCAGAGGGCTGCGCCGGGGAGCGTGAATACTGAATATTGTGTTCATTCCCTGACCCTCGAGATCGATTTCCTCGAGGAGCTTATGTTCGCGAAGATTGTAATGAGCGATACGGGTTGGAGCCGGCGGATACCGATCAACGCGGCGAAAACCGCGGCGAATCCAATCCACATTTTGCCGCATGCTCGTGTAGCGAATGCGCGAAAATCCGACCCAGGCGCAATCGGCATGTGGCAGGACGCCCCGGCACCAGCCGAGCGCTCGGTCAGGGTAGGAAGTGCCCATAAGATTCAGGTCGAAGCATTCCTGTTTTCCCGATGCCACATCGAAACGCAGAATACGGCCATCTACCGTCGTGAAATAGACGTGGTCCCCGTCGACATAACCGTCGTGCACAGGGTTGTCGCCTAATGCGAAGACGGATCCGCCGTCGGTGTTTGCATCAAGCGGCACAGCATCACGCTGTTCAAAACGCGTTACCCACGGCACGTCATCGATGAGAAATACAAAATTCGGATGCGCCCGATGCGGCTTGGTTGTCGCCACTTTGCGATAATCGATTTTGGGCGAGAAGCGGTCCCAGACCGAGCCGCCGATCACGCTGACGAGCCGCAGCAGCTTTCCGTCCGGAGTGAGCTCCGCGACAGCATCCAGTCCAGTCACCGCTACGAATAAACGCCCGTCGGGCGCCACTGCAACGTGGTGAACGTCGTTGAAGCAGGGCAGTGAAATGATATTCCGTATGGCGAATGATGGAAAATCGCAGATCAGTATCTCAGTCTGGGTGCACAGGTAGGCGCGATCTCGGCTCATCGACGCGGCTTTGAAGACGATGCTTGGCACGTCCGGACAGTGCTCTGGCGGGGATTCATACTCCAGTACGCGTTCAAGACCGCCGGCTTCGGCTTTGACCACCAGCGCCTTCTTGTAGAGTCGCCATTCATGCGTCCAGTGCGGAACGCCGCGCTGCTCACCGCCAACTATCCACAGCGAACTATTCATTGAAGCCATCCAAAACGGCTCAAAGATTCGCTTAGAACGACTGGGATTCCTGCAGGAGAGTCTTTCTTCAGAAGATCAAGCTTCATGAGATCAGGCTAGAACTCCGTCGGCGCGAATTGTTCAGCTTGCCCCAAAATCAAGTCGAAGGGCTGCTGATGCTTATGCGCCACGATCAGCGCCGTCTAATTTTGTGCGCCGCGTAAAGCATCGATGAGAATGGAAGCGCCATACATACAAGCGCTCTGGCCGACCAGCTTTGCAATGAGGACAGAACGGCTCTTGAGGAGCGATTCGAAATCCATGATAGTGCCGGCAGCAAGATCGCTGCCTTAATAAAGGGGATCGGTGAATTGAAGAAATATCCAAGGTCATTGTTTAGAAACCAAATATAAAAGTACCATCGGCCCAAAGCATGGCTCTTGAGGCTTGCCCGTTTGCTGATACTCGCGCCTGTTTCGGCATCATCCATATAGTAGATTCGAAACACCTCGTTTACCGCTCTAGTTTTGAACCGCTTTGCAACATCGAGCCAAACTATTCCTTCGGGAAGATATTCGCCACGAGCAACTTCAGGGAAAGGATAGCCTCGCAATATATCGGTCAACCAACAGATCCCTTTCTCGCCCCAAACATGATGGACATAGCGCAGCTCGCGCATTGTTGCGTCTAGCGGCTGAGAAGGAAATCCACGGCCAACAAGATTGCCGTACTGGTCATTCGATATTCCCGTGACGCCACAGAAGGATTCGCGTTGATCAGGCGGAATCGTATTCCACCAGTGCATCATTCTTTTCAGCGTGTTTGGCGGGCATGCATCGTCTGAATCAAGCGGAGTGAACATCTTGCCGCGCGCTTCCCGCACAGCGAGGTTGTGGGCAAAGTGCTTACCCGAGTGGGCTTGCCTGAAATAGCGGATCGGAAAATCGGCGGCTTTGATCCATTGAGCGATCAACCCTGACGTGTCGTCGGTCGAGTCATCATCGACGACCAGCCATTCGAAATCGCGGAGCGTCTGCGCACTCAAGCTGTCGTAGACGCGGTGCAGCGTATGCGCCCGGTTGTACGTTGGCGTAAATACCGTGAATAAGGGTGCGTCAGACACCGACAACACTGAGCAAAGTCAGCGTGAAAAATACCCGCACACTGCCGCGATCACCCTATCCACATCCGCATCGCTCAATTCCGGATAGAGCGGCAGTGAAAGGATTTTCCAACAAACGCGTTCCGTTATTGGCAGACCGCCGCGCGGCACGATGGCGCGTTCGGCGTAACCAGGCTGCTTATGCACCGGCACTCGATAGTGAATTGCACTGCTGATCTGGCAACCGGAAAGGTGGTTCATCAGATCGTCCCGCTGCGTGCAGGTGATGACGTAAAGATGATAAACGTGCTCGGTACCGCTGCGTTCTTTGACCGTTGTGACCGGTAGTCCATGCAGGCCGCGCTGATAGCGCCGCGCGATCACGGCTCGCCGTGCATTATCGGCATCGAGATGCGGCAGCTTTGCGCGCAGAATAGCTGCCTGGAGCGGGTCTAGGCGCGAATTAAGCCCAGCCTCATGGGTTTGGCGCGCGTCATCCCACCCATATTGGCGCAGCCGCCTCGCGCATGCTGCGATCTCCCGCTCGCCAGTCAATATCATGCCGCCATCGCCGATCGCGCCAAGGTTTTTGGTCGGGTAGAAACTGAAGCAGCCGATGTCGCCGATGCTACCGAGCCGCCGCCCGCGATAGCGGCCGCCCGCGGCCTGGGCGCAATCCTCTATCAGGGCAAGGCCATGTCGCCGCGCGCAGGCCCGAATCGGGTCGAGATCGGCGGCTTGGCCATAAAGATGCACCGCGATGAGCGCTTTGCTGCGCGGCGTCACTGACGCGTCGAGAGCAGCAGGATCGAGAGTCATGTAGAGTTCATCGATATCGACAAGAACCGGGGTCGCGCCGGTTGCCAATATCGCGGCGACGGTCGCGACCGCTGTGTGCGCTACCGTGATGACCTCGTCGCCCGGGCCGACACCGAGCGCCTTAAGCGCCAAAATCAGCGCATCGGTGCCGCTGGCGACGCCGACGGCTTCGCCGCCGCCGCAAAACTCGGCAAACTCATGCTCGAACGACTCGACTTCACCGCCGAGGATATAGACGCCGCTTTCCAGGACGCGATCGATCGCATTCCGGATCGGCGCTTTGTAGGCGCGGTACTGCGCCAGCGGGGAGGCCAAGGGAATCGCCGCCGAACTCATCGCGTCGTCACGAAACAATTGCGACTTCGGGGACATAAACGATCCAGCGTCCGCCCGCGGCAACAAACGCGCTTTCCTTTTCGCGAATCTCGGCCGAGTGATTCCAGGCGAACAAAAGCGCGTAATCGGGATAGCGTGCGACGAACTCGCCGTATGGTCTGACCGGAATATGCGCGCCAGGCGACAGCCTGCCCTGCTTGATTGGCGTAGTGTCAGAAATGAACTCGACGTGTGCCGGCGTCATTCCGCAATAATTGATGACTGTAGTGCTTTTCGAGGTAGCGCCGTAGCCGACGACACGCTTGCCTCGTGTTCGCAAGCTCTCAAGCATGTGCATCAATGTGGTGCGCGAGTTTTCGCAATTGGCCTTGAAGCGCAGATACGTTTCCGGCCGATCGAGCCCGAGCGTGGATTCCTTGCCGAGTTGTTCATACACTTTCTTCGAAATCTGTCGGCTACCGTTAGGCGCAAGGACGTAGCGCATCGAGCCGCCATGGGTCACTTGCGGTATGACATCGACGAGCTCAAGCCCGAACGGCGCAAAAGCGCGGCGCACCGAAGTTGCCGAGAAGATGAACACATGCTCGTCATAGATCTGATCGTAGGATGTCTTCGTGATCATGTCGCCGAGGTATGGATCCTCGAATATGAATACGCCGTCGCGTTTGAGCAAACGTTGCACGCCAGCGGCGACGCCTGGCAAATCGGGAATGTGACACATCACATTGGCCGCCAAGATCGCGTCGGCACCGCCGTGTTCGACGGCAATGTCATCGGCGAGCTTGCGCTCGAAAAAGGCGCTAATCGTGGAAATGCCTTGCTGCCGCGCGACATCGGCAACGTTGGCCGAAGGTTCAACTCCGAGATGACGGATGCCGCGCTCGCGGAAATGTCGCAACATAATGCCATCGTTACTGCCGAGCTCGACGACGAAGGGATCGTCGCGCCCGGCCAGCACACCACTGATCGCACTATGGGCAAGGGATTCGAAGTGGCGCTGCATGTAGCGTGATGTGCTGGAATAAAAGGCGTATTGCTCATGAAACATTTTTTCAGGCTGCGGCTGTTCCATCAATTGGAACATGCCGCAAGGGGTACAGAAGGCGGGGGCCAGTTCGAAAAAATACTCGTCGCTAGTTTCCTCTGGTCTACGAAAGCCATTGGCGATCGGCATGCGGCCGAACGACATGAAAGGCGCAATCCTGGTCCCGCAAACGCGGCAATGTCCGTTCATCGTGCGTAGATTGACGGTTTCATGTCTTGAGGCCCTGTCGTTCTTCGATCATGTAGATGAGCTTGGTGCTGACGACCGTGAGCGGCCACAATCTCGTTCCCGCGCCACCGGCGAGCATGATACCCTTTCAGCAATTACTCATCGCGTGCTCTCAAGCGCCACAGTCGCTCGGTCTTCGGTAAACGACTGCGCTTCAGCCAACGCATAGAGTCGCTTTTTTCGCGACATCAGTTCGTTCCACGAGCCGGTCTCGACGACTCGGCCAGTGTCGAACACGCAAATGACGTCCGCGGTCCTCGCCGCGGCAAGCCTGTGCGCTACCAGCAATATTCCCATCTGGCCGCGCAATTCCTCAAGAGCGCGCAAAACTTCCGTCTCGGATTGGCCGTCCAGCGCGCTCATAGCCTCGTCCAATAAGAGCAAAACGGGATTACCCAGGAGCGCGCGCGCAATGCCGAGGCGCTGTCGTTGACCGCCCGAGAGCTTCACGCCCTGATCACCAATGATTGTGTCGAATCCCTTAGGTAAAGCCTGAATGAAATCGTAAGCGTGGGCTCGCTGGGCTGCGATCTTGATTTCCGCGTCGGAAACGGACGGGTGCACCAGTGTCAAATTCTCTCTGATGGAAGCGTGAAACAGAATTGTTTCCTGCGGCACATAGCCGATCGCCCGGCGCCATGCGGAAAGCGGAGCTGCAGCCAAGTCGTGCGCACCGAGTCGGATCGTTCCCTCACTCGGCTCCGCCAGACCAAGCAAAGCGTGCACAAGCGTCGATTTGCCAGCGCCCGACCTACCCACGATGGCAAGAAGACCCGGAATAGGGAGCGTCAGATTCACTCCATCGAGAGCGACGCGCTCGCCCAATTTGACCTGGAGATCGTGGATCGTGAGAACGGTGGGTCGGTCAACCCGCAGCCTTTCACTCGAGTGATCCTGCCGTTCTCCTTCGGCTTCCGCAGCGGCCTGCAATTCTCCGATAATCCCAACAGCAGGGACGTTCCAATTAAGATGATGCAGTTGAGCCTGTATGTTGGTTATGCGCGGAAACAAACGTCCGAAAAGCGCTAGCACCACCACAATGTTAGCCGCTGCAGCGCCGGTCCAACTGCTGCTGAGGACAAGTACTCCCGCGAGCGCGACTAACGCAAAAAATTCAAGAAGGCTACGAACTGTTCCCGGCAAGGAATTGGCGATAGCTGTCGTCTTCTCGAGTTTATGCACCAGAAATTCGATACGCGCTGTGGCGCGATCAATTCCTGCGCTCGCTTTGATAAATTTCGCGCCCATAAAGTACTCGCCAAGCCGAGATTGAAATTCAGCGTTAAGTGGAGCCAGGTTCTGACCACCTGCGTAGGTTTTTTCGTAGAGACGCACCATGACCAAACCGGCGGCGAGGGCGAACCCAATGAGACTTAGCGTAACTTGCCAAGCGATGACCAGTGCCAGGGCAAAATAGACGACCGTAATGACCAGGCTGGCAAGTAACGAGAGGCAAATCGTAAAAGCCCCGCCCAGTCGTTCGCTCTCGGTCACTATCGCACTTGTAAGCTCGCCCGACTTCTTCTCTGTGATGAAGCTCCACTTGGCGCGCATAAAAGCACGGAACATTTCAAGCTGACGCTGGCTCTGATAGCGTCGCGCAAGAAGTGCCGTCCACCAGATCAAGGCGATCGCCAGACCGGTTTGTACGGTCGCGATTGCCGCAATGACAACGAGGATCCGCAAGGGCGTAGTCGCACCAGCGATTGCCAGCCCCTTGTTGAGCAATCTTATGATGATGCCCTGGCCGTTCGCATTGGCGACTCCAACTAGGTTCAATAGTGGCAACAGCAGAACTACCGAAATGCCCTCGCCGAGGCCGACCAGCGCCGTCCAGGCGATAAGCAGCGGGAACCGCCAGCGCAGGCGCTTTATCAGATCGCGAAATAACAGGAGATAGATTGATATCATACTCGAGTCGGATTGCGATTTCCGAATCCGATCATCGGCAATAAACCCGTGTATCGGCTGGAATGAGCCGGCGCCTTAGAGCCACTCGCCATTAAGGTCCGAACGTCCTAGCGACAGAAACGGCGCCTGCCGCAAACGCCTTTGCTGACAAGGCGGATTGAGGGGAGGCGCCGGACTTCAGACATAGAGCCACTCCCGGCCGCCCTGCGCCTTCACCAGCGGCAGGAGCGGCCCGGCGTATTCGGCGAAAGCTTCTGGCGACAATGCGCGTTCGACGGTTGCAAGGTCTTCGCGAACGTGCCGTATATCTTCGGCGCTCGCACCAGCTTTCCTCAGTCGGGAATACAGCTCTGCGCGCTCGCGCCAGACGGAAATACGGGGACGCGTTTGCACGGTCTTCACAAGCCGCGGCCATTTCTGGCGAATCATGCCCTTAATCCGGGCCGGCGCTCCGTAGATGACGGACAAATAGCCACTATAATAGTTTTCAAGTATCGCTCTTACATCCTCTGCGGTCGCGGCAGCACTCGCGGCGCCGGTCCCCGCCGTCGAAGCAAGACACCTGATCATGGCCTGCGCGTCCGTCGTGAATCGGCTGCGCAGCAAATGGCTGGCCCAGTTGCGCGTGAGCTCGTGACTGATGCCGGTATGAGTCTGGGGGTATTTACTCACCGTTTTTTTGTCCATATGAACTTTGCCAAGCGTCAGGGCCCGCAGGGCAACGAAGTTCTCGTGCAACATCAAATCGGAAAAATTGATCTCCGCGATTTCCCGCCAGATCAGGGCTGCCGCCCCTGTCCTGAAAACCGCGCTATAGAGCGCGTGACATACTCCGCCTTCCCGCAGCCGTTCCGCCGGGGTAGCGGCTGTTACGTCCCTATAATTGTGATTCGTTGCAAGCCGGTTGAATTTTCCGCAAAGGCCGCCATAAGCACCGCCGCTCCATGAAAACACGGAAAAATCCACGGAACGGCCGCGCGAGCATATGAAATCCGGATTAGCATCGAGGAAATCTAGCGCGCGTTCGATGCCCCGGCGCCCGGCGAAATCATCATTGTCCATATTCATGACATAGGGCGTGCGAACACGCACATACGCGCCGGCCATTTTTGCCCAGAACCGCGAGTAGTCGGTATCATCCGGATAGCGCACATATTCGATATCAAGATGCGGGAAAATGGACCGGCTGTCCTCTAAACGCCTCGACACCTCCTCATGCACCAGCCCATCGGCCAGCAGGAAACGGTAGGGCAGCCGCAACTCGTTGGCGTGCCAAAGGCATCGGAATGTGAAGAGGCGCCGTCCCTTCAGCGGTATGACGATGGTAAGACGCGGATTCATCTACTGGGATGCTTTCTCGAGGGAATGTCTTGGCTCACAGAAATGGTTTGCCAAGCGCCACCGTCATTGAGTGCTCTAAATTTTTACTCCCCTTAATCTCGCGGCCCGGATAAGCGGGAACGCCAGAGGATGAATCATCCTGGCCAGTTGCCGGAATCCTGGCCTGAACCATATCCTTCGATTCTTGCCAGCAATGTCCTTCCATTCTTCGTTGCTCACGCGTGTTCGATTCCGGGTCGCCACCGTGGCCGTTATCGAATCGCGGATTTTGCCGAGAAGAAGTTCCACGGCTGAGGCTGTTGGAATCACTGGCGGTTGATGCGCCAGCACACGCAGGGCCGCCTCAATCCGGCCATCGGCGAGCGCGCTCTGGAACACCGAAACTACCTGATCGCACACTGAGGTTACGTCAAATGAGTCGAACTCGTAGTACCGGTCAAACTTCCGGATATCGCTGAAATCGACGGATACGCCGCCAATCTCCCGGGCGAGTATGCTGCCGGTGGAGGCGCGATAATCTGCGTCGTCGTGAACTTTGTCTATGTCGAGAGCCAAATCCGAGTAGCTGACGGCAGCCAGGTTTCCCAAAACCCAGGTGAACATGTGCCAGCGAAACAAATCCCCGACACCTTCCGGCTGCGGCGAGGCGAAGGCGGCGTGATACCGCATGCGCGAGGCCCAGAACTGCGCACGGCTCCCGGTGCGCCAAGGCAAAACCGGCGGCCGCCATGTTTCCGGCACAAGATTAATGAGGGGGTGCCCGCTGCTCGTGTTCAGCTCCACTATGGGCCCAACAAGAAAATCCCAGGTACGCCCTTCGATCAGGCCCCGAAGGTACGAGCCGAACTGACTGATAGGGTTGCGGTATTGTGCGATATGAAAACCTCCAAATACGCCACGCAAGGCGCCGGCGCGGCCGCGAGAGCCCACCTCGCAAATCACCGGGCGGCGTTCGCGCGATCGCGCGAATTTCATCAGGGCCGCGAGATATTTGAGAAGGTCATCCGGAAGTTTGCCGTGCAGCGTGAAATAGTCCTGCATTTCCAGGTTAGCCGGGCAAAGATGCATGACGGCGTCCCATACCTCGAAAAATTCTTGAGCATCATCGCGATCGAGAAACAAATGATTGACGTTCCAGGTATCGGCTTTCCCGGAACGGGCAACCTTGCGCTGGCGGAATTCCCTGAACCACGCCAGGTCTCTCTTCGCATCGTCAATCGCCTCGTTGAAACACATCAGCGACTCATTGCGCCGGAGTACATTGAATAAATAGGTGCTTCCGCCGCGCGCCGACGCGTGGATGAATACCGGATCAAACTCCAGAGACGCGGACATTTCGTTATTCCTTTTGCGGGTCAGGTTGAATTAATCACGTATGAGCGCCCTTGCGAGCGAGAGTCCACTACGGCTCTTCCCTACGCGGCGAGAATTAATGATGTTGAATTTCTTGCTTCAGACTAATTTGTGTACAAATTATCGCCGGCATGCCTCGCTTGGCAATTGAGCCATTAGAAAGGTCCCCGATAGTGAAGAGCGCGTCGCGCCCCCAACCCCCAGTATTCGTTCACGCATCGCCCCGCAGCGGTAGCACCTATTTTTTTAACGTGCTGAGGCGCAATACGTCGCTGATGTGTTTCAATGAAGCACTCATGGATGGCAAGAATGACGCTTGCCGTTCCGCAAAATCTGGTGAACGGAGATCTCCTTCCGCCAACAAACCCGCTTCGTGGAACGTCAATCATCATTTTCTTGACCGCCCGGACGATGAGGAATTTATTGAGGCATGGGACGCGGTTATGCATCTGTTCCCCACCGCCCCCGCATTCCGCGATTATCTACCCGCAGATGGCGTGCTTAACGCCGATGTGAAAGCCTATTTTTTCGGCCTTAACAATTACGCGAATGCCCAAAACAAACGCGCCGCCTTCTGCGAAATAAATTCCCGCGGGCGCGCGGGCGCCCTGCGCGGCGCATTCGGCGGATTCCACGCCGCCCAGATTCGCGATCCCATCAGCCAGTTCGGATCCTTTTACCGCCCTCTCGAAGATGCGGGCGAATGGGGGTTTCTGCTCCACCCGCTGAAGGAGCTTGGGATCAACGGTCATCACCCGCTTTATGAAATAGTACCGGAGGAGTGGCGGCCGCCGGTGCTCCCCTGGCCCGCGGCCGAGCACGCCCGGCGTTGGGCGAGTGAAGTGGAATATGTCCTTTTGCTCGCGGACGGGCGGCCGGAAGCGCTGGAGAACGCTTTCCGCTGGCACATGTTTGCGTGGTTTCTCAGCAATCTCGCTGCGGCCGTCTATTCGGATTTCGTTCTGGATATTGATAGGGCGCATGACGATGCCGTTTACCGCACCGAGGTCACGAAGGTTTTCACTTCCGAAACAGGAATGGACGTTGACTTCTCTGACATCACAAAATTCTCAAGATACTATCAATTTGAGGCGTTTGACGCCGCCGCCGTGGCGTCGCAGGTTATTAGCGCGGTGAACGGAGCGCTTGCGAACGGACAGATGGAAAAGGCATTGTCGCTGCTGGCGCGCTCATCCGTGAAAATTCCCGCAAAGGAGTCAGCTCAACTGCTTTTTGCAAAAATCGAAAATTCAGTGGCGAGCTTTGGGATGAGTTCCAATCGCCGTTTGGTAAGCAATGAAGACTGGGCGCAGCTAGTGACGAAACATGCGATGCCCTGGTGGCTTGCAAGAAACCGGACGCTGAGAGAGACCGCCCGCGTTGTCTATCCGTTTCTCGCTCCGGTGGTTCGCGCCGTCCGCCGGATACTACAAGAAGCTAACCCCAGTCACAGGCTGGATCGCAAGATCAGCGACAAGGGATAGGCCGCAACCTTCGCCAATCGCGAAACGATTCATCTATGACACAGTTGCGTCCGTATGATGCACGAGGAAGTCGCGGAATTCCCTGCCATTCAAGGCTTCCTCCATACGCGCCAGTTCGGACTGGAACTCAGCAAGATAGCTAGCCCGCGCCCCATTCCTTCGCAGCCGGTCACGAACCCCCCGTTTCTCAAGAATAACCGAGGGCCTGTAACGCGTCTTAAGCCACTCGCTAACACTTGGCGCATAATGGCGCAGACTCTGCAGCGTCCGGGCCGTCAGGCCATAATTATTGCGAATGATTTGATCCACAAATGGTTCGGCGAACAGGCGCAGTTGCTCGGCGATCTCCTCAGCATCGCTGCCATCCGCCTCGGCCACCGCGCGGGAAACCCGTTCAATCATCGCGGAACAATCAGCGCTGAATCGGCTGCGCAATAAGTGATAAACGAAGCTCGCTGACGGCGCCGCCTCGCTTGTCGCCCAATGCCATCCCACGGCAGTGTCGGATTGCTTGAAATAGCTCGTGACGGTCTGATCCTGACGCGCCTTGCCCAGGGTGAGAGTCCGTAGCGTGCCGTACAACTCCCCCACATGAAAATTGGAGAAGTCCATCTCCATGATTTCCTTCCAGACAAGTTCGAGCGCCCGCGGTCTGTACACCGAGTAAAAGAACCAATAGCAATGAAATCCCGACTGCACCCGGGCGCGCATATCATCCGAACGGACCCCCTCCGGACTTGAGTCCGGGGTATAGCTGCAGGTCATCCTGTTGATCGGTCCCAAAAGTTTGCCCGACGGCGCACTGAGAGGCGCATATACGGAGAAACCGGCGATACCGCCGGCGCAACAGACGTAGTCGGGGCGCGGGTCGAGAAATTCCATGCAACTTTCAATTCCGGCCGGCGCCAGGAAGTCATCATTGTCGGCCAGCATGACATAGGGCGTGCGCACGCGCTGCAAAGCATCATGCATTTTCGCGAAATAGCGGCTCCAGTTAGCGTCATCGGGATACCGGATGTACTCGATATCGAGATGTGGAAACAGCTCCCGGGAATTTTCCAACGTTTCCATGAGCGGGGGCCGCACCTGGCCATCGGCGATCAAGAATCGGAATGGCATGCGCGCACGGTTCGCATGCCAGAGAAAGCGCAAGGTGAAGAGCGGCCTGCCCTTCAGCGGGAGAACTATGGTTAGGCGGGGCTCCATTTTCCTGGTGAATGGCGCGGCGTGGCTCGTCCGACGTGGATCGGACAGCAGGTATGTGTCGAGTGGGCGGTTGCGATCTAACATGCCGAATGTGCGGGGAGCTTTCCACGCTACCGCAGTCCGGGTGAAACGCCTCACCCGAATACACTGAACTCACGCAACTGCGCCGCCGATTGGTGCTAGGCGGCAGCCACCAAATCGGCGTCCAAAACCACGCGAACTTTGCGGCCTAGTAGATCAAGCAGGATGGCAACTCGCTCGCGTTCAGCCATGCCCTCGAACAGACCGAGACAGGACGAGAACGCGCCATCAATCACGCGAATCTTCTCGCCGGTGCGGAACGGCGCTCGCGGATCGAGCTTAACGAAGCCGTTCATGTCCTCGCGTTGTCTTAAGGCGTCGACGATGCCGTCCGGCACGGGAGTCGGATCGTCCCCGTTGCAGACCAGGCGGCTCACTCCGACGGTCGAGTAGATCGAGCGCCAGCGCTGGATGTTGAGATCGATCGCGACGAACAAATAACGCGGGAACAGCGGCGCCACGACAATTTCGATCCGCCGCGCATGCCGGCGCCGTTTCAGATATCGCGGGAAATAGATTTCGAAACCTTGCCGATTTAGATGAGTCGTGGCTTTGTTTTCCGCGTGCGGGTGCGTATGAGCGACAAACCAGCGCGGCTGTAGTTCGGCTGTCATGCGACGCCCTCCACTGTTCGATCCAGACGCAGTCGAAGCAAAGCCGGGATCAATACGCGCTCCGCCTCGAGCGTGCCGCGCACCGCCTTCACCGTTTCGCGTGTTGCCCCTAGATCGGTGACCACAAGCGCGTCGAAGCCGCCGGGCACAGCGTCGATCGACGCCACTATGGGTGTGCCGACAAATCGGTCGCTATTTGTTTTGGGATCGATTACCGCAGCGATGCTGACCCCCTGTTCGAGGGCGCAGATCGTGGCGATCTCGGCCAAGTCGGACATGCCCATCAGTGCGATCCGATTCCAGCCGCGCGCGCGGGCACCCTCGAGAACCAACGAACAGTCCTCGCGGGCCTGGCGGAAAAAGGAAAACGAGCTGGACAGGTATTCGACGGTGAGCCGCGACTTCTCGGCGAATCCGTGCGGCGTCAGATAGTAGGCATAGCGGCGCGCCGGAGCCTGACCGATTTTGAGGAGCCCCTTCTTGACGCAGCGCTTGAGATAGGCGTTCACCAGCCCGAGCGCGATGCCGAGATCGGAGGCAAGCTTGCGCTGCGATTGCGCGCCGTCGCGTTCGACCGACTCTAAGAGGCCGAGCACAATCCGGGCGTTTATGGAGTCTTCACTGTCCGCGGTTTGCGGCATCCCCCACCCCTTCGGGTGAAGGAGTACCTTGTTCACGGTGTGAACGTCAACCCCAATGTTCAGATGCTGAACAAACGTAAATAATTGTAAATTAAGAAGAATTACTTCGTCTGCGGGAACAAGCTAAGTTCCACCAAGCCACAAATTGCGTGCGCGGCCACAATATGGATTTGCTGAATGAGGGCGGTTTCCGTCGCCGGCGCCGCAAAGCAATGGTTGCACAGCGATTGCATGGAGCCAGCCCCAGCGGTTCCGGTAAAAGCGATCGTCGTGAGCCCGCCCTCCCGCGCCGCTTTCAACGCCGCGATGACATTGGGGGAGCGCCCAGAGGTCGAAATTGCGATGAACACGTCGCCCGGTTGTCCCAATCCCCGCACTTGCCGTTCGAAGGTGCGATCAAAGCCATAATCATTACCGATCGCGGTCAGGACCGAACTGTCGGTGGTCAGTGCGATGGCAGGCAGCGGATTGCGATCGAAATTCAACCGCGACAGGAATTCGCCGGCAATGTGCTGAGCATCCGCGGCGCTGCCGCCGTTGCCGGCGATCAGCAATTTATGGCCGCCACGAAATGCCGTGGTGATCAGTTCGGCAATCTCGTGGATCCTGGCGCGCAAATTAGCATCGTCCGCGGCGCGCGAAAGCGTCTCGCACGAACGGCGGAAGTGCTCAGCCACCAGGTCGTTCTGGCTGCGGCTTTCAATCGGGCTGCGACTGCTCACGGTCACTCCCAAGAGGCTGTGCACCTAACATGATTTCCCTGTGCTAAGAAAGACTATCGGCGCGAGGCGCAGAAAGCACAATGCTCAAATCGAGCCAATCTGCCGAGCATCCGCTCGATTCGCAGGGTATCTGGTGCCAGATCCTGCGGCACCCGGCGCCCGAGCGGCCCGCTTTGTTTTTGGACCGCGACGGCGCGATCGTTGAAGACAGGGATTATCTGCGCCGCGTCGACGACATTGTCGTCATTCCGCGAGCTGCCGAAGTGATCGCCGCCGCCAACGAGCAAAGCGTGCCCGTGATCATGGTCACCAATCAGTCGGGTATTGGCAGAGGCTATTATGGCTGGACTGAATTTAAATCCGTGCAGGATGCTATTGTCGCTCTGCTCGCTGCGGAAGGCGCCAGGATCGATGCGGTCTATGCCTGCCCCCATCATCCGCAAGCCGCGGGCCTTCTGGCTCACCCGGATCATCCGGCGCGCAAACCCAATCCTGGCATGTTGCTACAAGCGGCTTCCGCGCTTGCGCTCGATCTGAAATCGTCCTGGCTGGTTGGCGATAAGGCAGATGACATCGAAGCGGCCAAACGCGCTGGCATTGCTGGTGCTCTCCAGGTCGCGACCGGCCACGGCAAAGCCGAGCGTCAACGCGCGGGACGACTGGCCAGCCCAATCTTCGAAGTTCGCTTTGGTCAATCGATCGCAGACGCGATGATGCTTCCCATCCTGACGGCTCGCCATGGCGAATGAGCAGCGGTCACCGTTCGATTCGGCAAAGCCGCGCCTGCTCTATGTGGTGACGGAGGACTGGGCCTTTCTATCGCACCGTCTGCCAATGGCGCGCGCAGCGCGAGAAGCGGGATTCGAAGTGCACGTGGCAACGCGGGTGAGCAACGGAGCAGCTGCCATCGAGGCCGAGCGCTTCGTCTTGCATCCGATCCCATTCGCGCGTGGCAGCCTGTCTCCGGTCGCGACCCTTTTAACAATCGCCGCGCTCCGCCGCGTGCACCGCAACATAAAACCCGTGCTCACACATCATGTTGCTCTGCAGGCTTGCGTACTTGGAATGCTGGCGTCGTTTGGCCAGTCGTGCGCCTGTCTCAATGCTTTCATTGGTCTTGGTTATTCCTTCACGTCCGAGAGCGGCAAAGCGCGTGTCGTCCGCAAGCTCGTCGGCTCATTGTTGCGCTTTTTCATCAACCGCAATCACTGTATCGCGCTGGTGCAAAATCCGGACGATATGGCCGCATTGCTGTCGCTTGGTATTGCCAAGAAACAGATTGCGCTGATCGCCGGATCCGGTGTCGATATCGATCGCTTCACGCCTATGCCCGAACCTGGCGGAGCGCCGACGTTGGGATTTGTCGGCCGGCTACTCGATGACAAAGGGATCCGCACGCTCGTTGCTGCGCATCAACTGCTGCGCACGCGCGTGCCGAAGGCGCAGCTTTTGATCGCTGGAACGCCGGATCCGGCCAATCCGGCTTCGGTAACAGAAGGGGAAGCGAGATCTTGGAACGAGCTGCCTGGAATCACTTGGCTCGGCCAAGTCAACGATATCGCTGATTTTTGGGCGCGGATCCATGTCGCGGTCCTGCCCTCGCGTCGCGAAGGCCTGCCGTTGTCGCTTTTGGAGGCGGCAGCATGTGGACGCGCCATGATCGCCAGCGACGTGCCAGGATGCCGTGAAGTGGTTGTTCAAGAGCAGACCGGGCTGTTGTTTCCGGTCGATGACGTGCCGGCGCTGGCAGATGCGATGGAGCGGCTTGCCGTCGATCCGCAGTTACGGGCACGTTGCGCGATGGCGGCGCGCACACGCGTAGTTGAGAGATTCGCGGGAGAAATCATAGGACGGCAGATCATTGAACTTTATCGAATTATGATAAGCCGACTGTGACATCCTGGTCGTGGCCGATGCAAACCATCTCCGCTTATATCCTGACCTACAACGAAGCCGAGAAGCTCAAAGGGGCGGCCGAAAGCGTGCTTTGGGCCGATGAAATCGTCGTCGTCGATTCCAACAGCACCGATGGGACACCGGATATCGCAGCGGCGCTTGGGGCGCGGATCGTACAGGTGCCATTCAAAGGCTTTGGCGATTTGCGCAATCGCGCCATTGAGGCTTGCCGTTGCGATTGGATTTTCAGCCTCGACGCCGACGAACGGTGCACCGCTGAGGTGCGTGATGAAATCCTGGAACTGATCGCCGGCTTGCCACCGTGCGATGTCTATCGAGTGCCGCGTCGCAGCTTCATGATGGGGCGCTGGATCCGGGGCTCAGGTTGGTACCCGAATTTCCGCCAGCCGCAGCTCTTCCGCAAAGGCAGCATGCGCTACACGCTCGAGCCGGTCCATGAAGGTTATGAACTACTCAGCACCAAACCGATGGGAACACTGCGCAACGCGATCTGGCAGTTCCCATTCCGCAATCTCGAAGAGGTTTTAAGGAAAGCCAACCGGTACTCGTCGCTGGGAGTGCCCAAGCTCGCGCACAAGCGCGCGTCGATGGCGAGTGCACTCGGGCACGGGCTGTGGTCATTTCTCAAACACTATTTCTTGAAACTCGGCTTCATCGACGGCTGGGCGGGCTTCGTGATCGCCTTCGGCAATTTTGAAGGAACTTATTATCGCTACGCCAAACGCTATGAAGAAGCGCAAAATTGGTCACCACCTCCGAGCAAGCAGTTGCGGCGGGAAAGCAAACCGTAAGCCATTTATCCCACGTGGAGGTCCGCAGCAGCTTGTTCTCGGACCTGCGCTTGTATGGCGAAAAGAATATACAGCGGGTTCGCCGGCATGGTATTTGTTTGCGGCACTAGGGGGTTCATCGGCAGTGCCACATTATCTTGGAATTGAGCAATTCAGGATCACTCCGCTCGTGCGGCGGCCGTTTGAACACCTGATCGTGCCGCAGTTCCTCGGCGCACAGGCATTGGCCGAAATCAATGCCGATTATCCCAAGATCACGAACGCTGGCAGCTTTCCGGTCGATCAGCTGGCGTTTGGTCTAGCATTCCGGACTCTGCTCGATGAACTTAACGGCGACGAATTTCGCGAAGCGTTTGAGCAAAAGTTCGGCGTCGATTTGAGCGGGCGACCCACGATTACGACGGTTCGCGGACGATGCGGCGCTGGCGACGGCAAGATTCATACCGATTCGGCCACCAAGATCATCACCGTGCTCATTTACGTGAACGCGAGCTGGGATCAACCAGGCGGTCGCTTGCGCCTGTTGCGTTCTGCGCATGATCTTAATGACATCATCGTCGAAGTACCGCCGGTCGCCGGGACTCTGCTGGCATTCAAGCGAAGCAACAATTCCTGGCATGGCCATGAACCGTTCGTGGGCGAGCGCCGAGTCATCCAATTCAACTGGCTGACCTCGCAAGGCAACCGGCAAATCGCGATGCTGCGACACCACACTTCCGCCTCGTTCAAGCGTTTGCTGCAGATGGTGATGCCGAGCCGGCCTTAGGGCATTAACGGCGTCGTCGAAACCCGATGGCGGGCTACGCCTATCCCGGCGTCGCAATATAGGCGCTGATGTCCTCTGAGAGGGAGTAATTGGATCTTGCCCCCGGTCGATCTCACTCGTCGCGATTTCCGTAAGATTCTTCTGATTAAACTGTCGGCCGTCGGCGACGTGGTGCACACGATTCCGGTCTTGAACAAATTACGGCGACGTTATCCAATGGCGCAATTGGACTGGCTAGTGACTCCCGCGATCGCCGAGTTGCTGCGGCATCACCCCGCTATTACCAATATCATCGAGTTCGAACGCGAAGTCTGGTCGACGCCGTGGCGTCTCGCGCCGTTTGCGTCCTATGCCCGACTGGGGGCCAAGTTGCGGGCAGCTGCCTATGATCTGATTGTCGATATGCATGGCCAGTTTCGTACAGCGGCTTTAACTCTCGCCACGGGCGCACCAGCGCGCATTGGATTTGATCGGCCTCGCGCCAGCGTGTGGGACGCGTCAACCAGAAAATTTCCATATCAGGCGCGCAAACACGCCTGGCAAGGCGCGCGAGAGGGGAGCTGGGTCGCCTATACACATCACATTCCGGTCCCCACGCTCGACCTGCACGCGGTCGACCGGTATCTGAATGTCGGGCCGATTCTAGGCTTGGACCGCGAACCTGCGGATTTTTCGTTTCCGATTCCTCAATCGGCGGTTTCCCGTGTTGAGAAGTTGCTAACTCGACATGGCGCTAACCGCGCCGACGTCGTCATCATGGCGCCCGGCACGATCTGGGAAACGAAACATTGGGGCAGCGATAAGTTTGCAAAGGTGGCCGGACATTTCTTGTCCAAGGGTTTTGCCGTGATCTTGATTGGTTCGCAGCGCGAGCGCGTTGTCTGCAAAGAATTGGCGGCTTTGGCGCCGGGTGCGATCGATCTCGCCGGTATGACGGCACTAAGCGAGCTGGCCGCGCTGATCCACCGTTCCGTAATCTGCATAACCAATGATTCAGGGCCGATGCATCTTGCCGTCGCGCTTGATCGCCCGGTGGTCAGCGTATTCGGCCCGACCGATCCGGTCTGGATTGGCCCATACAGGCGCGCCGATGCAGTTTTGCACACCGATTTGGAGTGCTCACCCTGCTATCTTCGCAAGCTCAAACATTGCCATCATCACCACGCTTGCATGCACAGCGTATCAGCGCCGGCGGTTGTCGAACGAGCGGAGCGCATTCTATCAGCAAGCCAGAACCGGCTCGCCCACGTGCAAGCCGTGTAATTCTGTCGTCATAATCCGAATTCGGTTTTTTTCGACTGGCTGTCGCGTTCGCCCAAGATTGTGCCCCCGAGCGTGCCCACGCCGAACACGTAAAGCCAGCCGTTGTTGAAGTCGAACAAGTGAGAGTGAACGGCCGAGGATAAAACATTCTCCGCCACCAGAACCAAGCCAAGCCACGCGAACGCGTTCGGCCCGCGGAATAAAGCAATGTGTGCGATCCACATCACCCATAGCATCACGGCTCCGACTAAGCCCAATTGAACGGCAACAGCAAAAGTCTGATTATGCGGATTAACTGTAGGCGTTGCCGAGACCCCGGTTTGTCCTGCCGTGATGCGCCGAAATTCCTCGGCTATCGAACCGGTGCCGTGGCCGATGATCGGCGCTGACGCGATGATAGACAAAGATGCCTTGAGAAAAGTGATGTGTTCACCGATCGATGCCGATTCATTAGTTTGATATTTGTGCATCTCGACGATGGAGCCCGCGACCCTATCGCGCAGGACGGATGAAGCGACCCACATTACACTCCCGACCGTCATCGCAACCAGTAGCGCGCCCAAAACTCCATTCCATTTAAACAAGCGCCACCCGGCCAGCAAAAGCAAAAGCGGCGCTACGACAAGCGCAATGCGGCTGGTGGTTACGAAGGCAAAATTGATCAGGAACAGCGCGCCAATCGCGAACAGCGCGATGAGCAGGGACCGAGGTCGTTTTTCGCCGACCAAGGCTGCGTAGCCGAAGGCGCCAAACGCGCAGATCAGAAACACCGTTCCTTGAAAAATTGTGTCGTGCACGGGCACGCCGTAGACACCGTGTCCTCTATCGCCGAATGCGAAAACAATTGCGTAGGAGGCAGTCAATAAGGCAATCGATGAAATGAAAAAGCCACAAGCAACCCAAATGCCATTGCCGGTGCGGCGGAACTGAGCAAACAGTAGGGGAATCGCAAGCAACCGATGAAAACTGTCGAGACCCGCGAAGCGGTCATGCCAGCTGACATCGGCCCATAACGTGCCAACGAGGCCCAGGCACCATAGAACGACCGGCAAACCGCCGGCTGCGGTGCCAAGCTCGCGCTTAACCGCAGCCGCGTCCAAGGTTGGCAGCAAAACGACGAGCCATGCCGCGATGGCGATTCCAACTGCGCTGGTCGACCAGGGCAGAGCAATCGCCACGGAGGCCGCAACCCAGTCGGCCAACCTGACGAAAAAGGCGCGGTCGAAGCGCGAAATCGCACTAGGGGCCGACATTCGCAAGCCTTGAATCGTGTTTTGGGAATAATCAACCAACATTCCGGAAATTCTGATCGGAGTCCATAGCGTCGCGACTTCGATGTCGGCGGTCGCGTCTAGCGCACTGCTGATCCTGGCCTTCGGTCCCCTGGCTCGCGCATACAAGGCGAAGGTTCGGGAGCTTTCACCTGCCAATTGCCCATTTGCAGGTGCGTTGCGCCGACAAAAGGGCTGTGAGCAGCATTACATACTGCGGCTTTATCACTCGCCTCTCAAAAGTTTTGAGGAAAGCCAGCAAGGCGTTAGACCCTTTGTGCAATACTACCGTGCTTCGCTTCGCTGGTTAGTTCTACCTCCAGCATTAAATTACGCAACCACAGGCCGACTCTGAAATTGCGCCTTCCGACAAGTGTGGTAATCCAACCGACGGAGCGATGT
>Ga0209465_10000389_pt1 | contig 20882 bp, 14 predicted proteins | sample PanSoiPlot1MoBio_FD_188321 | JGI IMG/M metagenome (GOLD analysis project Ga0209465, IMG submission 188321) | Tropical forest soil microbial communities from Panama analyzed to predict greenhouse gas emissions - Panama Soil Plot 1 MoBio (SPAdes)... | ecosystem: Environmental > Terrestrial > Soil...
CCGCCCTCGCGGCCGGCGTCGCACCGAGATGGAGTGCAGTGGCCAGAACAGCCGCAGCACTCGCGAACAGTGCGCCTCTCACCCATTTCTTTTGCATCAAGCGTCTCCTCTCCAAAACCGCCGGTCCTGCTTATTGTCCGCAGGCATAGCGGCGCTATCGACGTGGAGTCATGGGCGTGTCCCGGCCTTCCACGTTTTGTCCGCCTCGCGCTTACGATCTATATTTTAACATTCGCGGGGCCGCCGGGACAGCTCAGAGCGATTCAAATCGGAACGAAAACCGCATTGATTGCGCACCGCGGTGTTAATCGGATACTAGAATACCTTGTGACTACGGCCGTAACCCAGCCGCTCTACGTTGAGCGTGGCATACCCGGCGCCGACCATTTGGCGTACGTAAGAATAAAAATCTGGTCTATACGGCCAGTCCGAGTAGTATCTGTTATAGGTCGCGCCATGAACCAACAACTGCACGGCAAAGGTCGTTCCCGATGCGGGGACACAGAGTTCACCATAAAGCGAGGCACCGGGTACTTGTGCCAGTGATACTGGTATCTGCAATGCTCGGCATTGCGGCAGTACGTCATCGCTATCATTCGCCGCTGCCGCCGTCGTTACGCAAAGGCCGGCTGCTGCGGCTGCAAGCGCAGCGAGCCACCGCTTCAATGTTCCGGGTGTGCCCATTTGTTTTCCCCCTCTAGACCCGTTAAAATTTCGTTAACTTTAACATATCGTTTGCTAAATATCAAAATAACTTCGGGATGTGTGGAAGAGGGCTGCGGACCGTTGTGCCATCCGAGCGGCGAGATTTGACGAAGCGTAGACCACAAGCCGGCAGGACTCGCGGAGCCAAATAGAGCAGAATCGACGAGGTCCCAAGATCGACATATGACAGCGCGGGCCGGCGCGATCTTGGCCGTGCTCACCCTAATTTTCGCCCGCTGTCTGGCGCGCATTTCAATCCGGCCGTAAGTCTGGCCTTTGCTTTCCGCCGCGTCCTGCCTTGGCACGCAGCGGTCGTGTACATCGCCGCGCAGCTTTTTAGCGGCGTTATAGGCATTTAATGTTCGAACTGCCAGTTTGGCAATTCTCGCTTATTATGGTGAACCCTGGACAGGGGCAGTGGCTTGCTGCTGGTTCGTCCCAGCCACTGGAGGACGTGCGGCCGCTTATTTCAGATCGCGCGCCACGCGAAATCCATTGGCATAGTAGCGTACGTCCTGATCGTATCTAAAACGTGCCGCTGGGCGTATGAGGTTCGCCTTGCTGGCGAACGAACCGCCGCGTAGTCCCCGCTGCCGGCACTGACCCGCGGTCCAAGCCGAGCCGTCCGTCGGAGCACCACGATAGGAGTCGTTCCAGCAATCCTCGACCCACTCGGCCACATTGCCGGCCACGTCAAAAAGTCCAAATCCGTTGGGCCGAAATGATCCGGTGGGTAGCGTCTGTCGTGCTGGAGTGCTGCTGCAATCCTCGCAATTCGCGCTTCCGTTAACGACGACACGGCCCCACCAAAATGGGGAACTCGTGCCTGCGCGCGCTGCGTATTCCCATTCAGCCTCACTGGGCAGCCTATATCCTTTTCGCGTTTTCTGAGAGAGCCAGGCTACGAAAGCCTTGGCATCGTCCCAACTGACATCGATGACCGGGCGATTGCCACGTCCCCAACCGTGATCATCGGGCCGGTACTTGCAGCCGCCTGCTGCAAAGCAGAGGTCCCATTCTTCGAAAGTGATTTCGCGACGTCCGATCGCAAAAGGATTGACGATCACGACTCGATGCTCGGGCTTCTCGTATGCGGTCTCGCTCGACCCCATCTTGAATTCGCCGGCCGGTACAACGACCATCTCGGAACAATCCGGGCAATCGCGGAAAATCTCGCCGGGTTCAGGAATCGCGGAGGACGCCGCATTGGGGACTGTCGGCGACGGAGGTTGCGTGGGCTTGAGAGCCTGACATTCGACGGCAAAAGACCAGACAATCGCAGTCGTACTCAAAACAAATTGAAAAAAGACGCGCCGGCGCAAATTCATCCTGATCTCTTTTAGCGCTTAATTTCTACTTTTTTTGGTTAACCATCCCGTCAGCCGTGTGCCGAGCTTATATCCCCCAGCCAGGCAGGGGCGCGACGCGACACTAAATGACAGGGGTGCATCACACTGACCTTTATTTTCTTATCATGAGAGACATGTTATGTATATTGGTAGTCTATGCAATCCCACCAGTGCGCCGCGCGGCAGTTATCCGCTCTACGACTTGGTGCCCGCGAACATTAAGTCATGGGAGCGAACCGGTACCCTGGCGGTATCGCACCGTTCTTCGGTAAGTGACGTTTCGTATTCACGCGTCGCATCGTGCCAGACTTACGCCCTTGATCCCTTTTCTCCCGGAGGGTTTCGCTTTGTCTTCAGCAGCATTCACGTCTTCAGCAACATTTGCGGCAACCGCCCTTTCCTCCTTGATTTGGGCTGCGGTGTCGGGAGCCGCTTACAGCCAAGTCACTACGGGCGGACCAACACCGTCGCCGCCAGGGGCGGCCGTTTATTTCATCGACCTCAAGAATGGTGATACGCTGCCGCCGAAGTCTATGATACATTTTGGCCTTCGTGGCATGGGGGTGGCGCCGGCGGGCTCCGACCGAGAGAATACCGGGCACCATCACCTGCTGATCGACGCCGAGCTGCCACCACTTGATCAACCGATTCCGAACGATTTCAACCACTTGCATTTTGGGGCGGGGCAGACCGAGGCTGAAGTCAGCCTGCCTCCCGGGGAGCATACCCTCCAGCTTCTACTGGGAGATAAGGGGCACATTCCGCATTCGCCGCCTGTGATGTCTGAGCTCATGCGGATTAAGGTCGTTGACACGGAATCTGCCTCATCACCTGGAACTCCCCGTCACCATCCGTCCGCTCCCAATGCCAAGGTCTATTTCGTCTACCCGATCGACGGCGCCTATGTGTCGCGTACGCCGACTATCCGCTTTGGTCTCATCAACATGGGAGTAGCGCCGGCTGGTGTCGAAAAAGTCAACACCGGGCACCACCATCTTATGGTGGACGCCCCGCTACCGTCATTCGATCGCCCCATTCCCAATGATTTCAATCACTTGCATTTTGGTGCGGGGCAAACCGAGGCGCAAATCACGCTGCCGCTCGGAGAGCACACGCTCCAGCTTCTCCTTGGTGACGAGAACCACGTCGCCCATGAGCCTCCTGTCTTTTCCAAGCCGATTAAGGTCACGGTAACGACGACCGGACGCCGGCCGATCCGCCGCAAGATCATCCGTCAGTGAAAGCCGCCCTCCCGTGAATTTTTTGTGATAGAAGGTGGATATTTTGTGATATAAGGATGGACATCTAATGGGTGGATATCCGGAGACGGGCGATGAGCAAGTTCGTTTCGTCGTGGGTAGCCGCCCTGTGCTGCGCCATTTTGACCGTACTTTTGCCCTGCGTGGCCTGCGCAGAGCGACGGGTCGCGCTGGTCGTCGGCAACGCCCAGTACAAAAATCCCAGCCTCGTTCTCTACAACCCAAAGAACGACGCGGAAGACGTGGCCGGGGTTCTCCGCTCTCTGGGATTTGAGGTCATTCTCACAGTCAACGCCGGCAAGCGCGATTTCGACCTTGCCATGACCCAATTCGCACGTCTGGCGACCGATGCGGATGCTGCACTCTTTTACTTTGCGGGCCACGCCCTTCAATATCAGGGGCGCAATTACCTAATGCCGACTGATGCGGAACTGGAGGATGACATCAGCCTGCGCTACCAGATGATGATGCTTGACGATGTTCGCGCAGCGCTAGAACGCACCGGCGGGATCAAGATCATGATCCTGGATGCCTGTCGCAACAATCCGGTGGTCGACAGACTCAAGCGACGAATGGTTGGCGTAACCCGCGGCTTCGATATTGTCCGTGGTTTGGCCCGAATCGACAAGACGCAGGGAATACTGGTGGCCTACGCGACTGCGGCCGATGAGGTCGCAGCAGACGGCACCGGCCGCAACAGCCCATTTACCGGCGCGCTGCTCAAGCGGCTGCAGGAGCCTGGTCTCGAAATCGGGACGATGTTCCGACGCATCGCTGCGGACGTCAACGACCAGACCAAAGGCCACCAGCGTCCGGAAATATACATCTCTCTGATCAACGAATTTTATTTGAACTACAAGGACAGGCCTGTCTGGGAGCAGATCAAGGATTCAACTGATCCGACAGCATTCCGCGATTTCGTCGATCGATTCCCGGCCTCCCCTCGAGCGTCGGACGCTGAATATCGCCTGCAGATGCTTGAGCGTTTGGCCCGTGAAAGACAGTTGGAGCGAGAGCGCGCCCAAAACGAAGCCGCCAAGGCAAGGCGCCGTCAGGAGGAAGAGCAGCGCGCGACGCCCACCGCGATCGAGGAGCGGTTGGCACGCCAATCCGACCAGCCCAACCAGGATGAAGATGCGCGGGCCACGGCTCAAGCCGGGCGGCAAAAACAAGCTGGCCTGACGCTTACGCCGTCGCCTGCATCACGGCCGGCAGACGTCCAGCCGGCACCCCTGACGCAAGAGCAGATCTGCAAGCGCGATGAGAAGAAACTGGCGCGCCTGCGCGCCAGTCAGGTGCGCGAAGAGGTGATCCGTTTTGAGCGCGAACTCGGCTGCGAGAGACTGCGCCCCCAAGTTCTCAGGTTGCAGGAAAGCATTTCAGGAGAGGAGGATCACGGCACGCGCGCAGACGATCACTGGCCGGCCGGGCAGCACAGCCCGAAGGCCGACGCCCAGCCGCAACGGTCGGAACGCGATGTCTCGGTAAAGCTTCCGCCTTCGATGTCGCAAGACCAGATCTGCAAGCGAGACCAGGAGAGACTAGCCCAGCTGCGCGCCAGTCAGGTGCGTGACGAGGTGGTCCGTTTTGAGCGCGAGCTCGGCTGCGAGAGACTACGCCCCCAAGTTCAGAGATTGCGGGAAAGCCTCGCCAACTAGCCGAGGGGCCCGCAACCATTAACCGCTCAAGCCCGCCATCGCGAGGCGTATAGCCGTGTCATTTTATTGTAAGAACGAGAGGCACGCCCCTGGCGTTGGTACAATCCATGACCCCACTGTAAGTGTCTGAAAGCCTTCCGCCGAACGTGCATTTGTCTCCGTCCATCGTCATAGTGGCCCTGAATTGAGACAGTTGGCTCGCTCTCTTTATCTGAAGCCTGATTTGGGCAACCTTCTCTTCCGGCCCATCCTGACTGCACAGGCCGGTATGTCTCATGACTAACGGACCGGAGAATTCTCTGATACGGCCAGACGTCGACTCCGTGACGTTGCCACTCACTTCCCATTCCGAAAGGTAGCCGGTCGCGCCGGCAACCCGCAAAGACTCGGCGCGCACCGGAGTTGCGACGGCGCTCAAAATGAGCAGGAACAGAAAAAGTGCTCTCAAGGCAAGCTCAGCTATAACTTATATCAACCCCGCCATCTGTCGCTTCTCAGGCCCGCGATGGACGGACGCCCGCGAGACTACTCAGCATCGATCGGTTTCTGATCAATACGGTGTTTCCTCCCCAATTCCGCATCTACGCCATAGCGTGGGAAGTCAACCGAAACAAGTGAACAGGAAACAGTCGGGGGGCGCTGCTTTCGTCGAACACGGCTTGCTTCATCGCAGGAATTCCTCGCGATGGCGCTGAGACCATGCTGGCGAGGGCATCACATGAGAGCGCATCAGTTAATTTGCCTTTAGTAGTTGCCCTATTCCATGAGCGATTTCGAGCCCTGCCCGCTCCCAGGAATGAGTGTCCTCATAGACGCAGTCGAACTCGCGCCTCAGCACTGGATGACCTTGAATTCGACCCGCCGGTCAACAGCATCGCTTGCGTCGTCTTTGCCGGTCCCAACGATCATCTCCCGCGACCCTCGCCCGGCAGCGATCAGGCGTCCGCGCAGTTCGCTGGCATCAGCTTCGAGACGGTCCTTAACAAATACAGCGCGCAAGGTGGAGAGCCGATCATTGACAGCCGCGAGACCCGTGGCACTGGTGTGGCCGACGATCTCAAGGCACGCCTTCCGCGTAACCGTGCGTTCCGCGATCTTTTCAAGCCAAGTCTCATAGGGGGCGCTGACGCGCTCCCTGACGAATTCCGTCGATCCTGGCCGGAATAGAAACTTCACCGCAAGGCCGTCACCTTTGAGTCCATAGTCGATGACTTTGCCGAAGGCTTGCCGGGCATCGTTGCGGCGATGGAGTTCATAATACGCGAGATAGATACCGTTGAGCACACGCAGCTGCTCACCGCCCGGTGTTAGCAAAGCGCTTTGATAGAGATCGAGTGCATCCTTATAGCGCTTTGTATTATAGGCCTGGATAGCGTCGTTGATTAGCGAGGCAACGACAATGCGGTCGGTATAGACCTGTTCAATCGGATCACCTAGCTGCGTGCCTTGGCAGCTCTTGATGTAGGCGTCGGTTGATGCATCCTTCGCAAACACCGGGCTTTCCGCAAAGAAGGACGTCGGTGTCGCGTCGATCCCTTCGGGCCGCGCCCTCGCCACACCTTTCGAGATGATCTTGTTGGTGCGGAGATCGGCGAGAGTGAGGCAGATGCGATATGCATCACGCGGCCCTGCTGCCAGCCCTGCATTGTTGATCGCGGTGAAGGTGCCAATGAGAACAACCGGTGACCTGGCCACCGCAGCAGAAGAGAAGGGAGCGACCTCGAACCGGGGATAGTTGCTGCGGACGAGGTCGACGATACGCCTCTCCATCAATTGCGTGGCGTTGGACTCCGCGCCGGTAGCCCCATCGATCAACGGATCAATAACCAAGGCCACCTTTTGGGGGACGTCTTCCAGCTTGGCTTTTGCGAAGAGGTCGTTGGCTGCCTGCAACAGCGCCTTTTCAAATGCCCCTGGAGTTGGCGGTGGTCGCGTTGCCGGAGGTGGCGAACTTGCCACAGGGTTTGAGGGAGGCGCTAGCGGCTCGGAGCCATTCTTCGGACTCTGCTCCTCAGCCTGCTCGGTCCGAGGTGGTCGAGTGGCGTCCAGTTCGCTGCTTTCCCCTTGAGCAAAAATGCTTTCCCGCAATCTGAGAAGTTGGGGACGCAGTCTCTCGCAATCAAGCTCGCGCTCGAAACGAATCAGTTCGTCACGCGCCTGAGTGGCGCGCAGGTTCACAAGCCTCTCTTCGTCTCGCCTGCAAGCCTGCTCTTGCGCCAATGCTTGCTCTTGTGTCGTCGGCAAGGGATTAAGGTCCTGGGATTGCGACTGCACCTGCGACAGCGACTGGGATTGCACCTGTGATGGCGATTGGGATTGCGGCTGCAGCGCAGCAGGCATCACATAGGAAAGAACCAGCGCAACGAGGCCGCAGAGGGCGGGGATCCACAACCAAACAGATTTGCTCATCGCCATCTCTGGGTGCTTAGAGCCTGTGCGCCAATGGCGCCGTCGATCAACGGATCCATCACCAAAGACCGCCTTTTGGGTGCGCTCGCATACGCAGCAGCTCGCGCGGCGCTTACGCCGGACAAAAGAAAAGCGCGCACACCCTGCCGTATAAAGATAATTTCCCCCACAAATTCAGCTAATTGGGGTCGCTCAAAAATTACGGCACTCAGATGAACTTGTAAAGTCAATCTTGAGAAGAATTTTGACAAAAGCTATTGTTGGGACGGCTGTTCTATCGACGACGAGAGCCATTTTGGGAGAGACGACGCTCGCGGTGCATGTAGCGCAGCGCGTCCGTGTGGAGGTCGTCGAACTTAGACTGACCAGCACGGAGCGGCATTGATGAAGCTGGCCGAGACATCCTCGATGAAAACAATTTTGAGTGCGAAGATCTTTTGCAGGAGAGCTGAATGCATATCCTTGACAACTCTATTTTTCCCAACAGGCTCTGCAAGGCAGTTGTCTCCTGGGTCTGCCCCACGCTGGTTGCGGCAATTGTCGCTGTTCTATCGCTGTGCATCGCAGCATCGCCGCGGCCGGCCGACGCGCCGCTTCAATCGGAGCGACGTGTCGCGCTCGTGATCGGAAATGCCAACTACAAGGCGGCCGGTATTTCGCTATCCAATCCGCGTAACGACGCCCAGGACATTTCCGCTGTGCTGGCAGCCCTCGGCTTCGAGGTCGTGACCGCAATCGATACCATCAAGCGCGACATGGACTTTGCGCTGCAGCGCTTCGCGCGGCTGGCGACCGACGCCGACGCGGCTCTGTTCTTCTATGCCGGTCATGCCATGCAGTTTCAGGGCCGGAATTTTCTGATGCCGACCGATGCCGCGCTGGAGGACGAGATCAGCGTCCGTTATCAGACAGTCGGGATGGAGGAGGTGCGAGCCGCACTCGACCGCGCCAATGGCATTAAGATCATGATCCTTGACGCATGTCGCAATAACCCGCTCGCCAACCGCCTGAAACAGACGATCGCTTCGCGAAGTGTCGCTGCGACCCGCGGCCTCGCCCGTATCGACAAGACCCAGGGAATGGTAGTGGCCTACGCAACAGCGCCGGATGAGGTCGCCCAGGACGGCCAGGGCCGCAACAGCCCGTTCACGGCGGCCCTGCTGAAGCGGCTTCAGGAGCCGGGGCTCGAAATCGAGATGATGTTCCGCCGCGTCGCCTCCGACGTCAATGCCGAGACCGGCGGCCGCCAGCGCCCTGAAACCTATATCTCACTGCTGTCGGAATATTACCTCAACCAAAGCGACCGCATCGGTTGGGACCGCATCAAGGACCAGGACGATGTTGCGGCCCTGCGCGATTTCGTGAGCAAGTATCCGTCTTCACCGCGCGCAGACTTTGCCCGCAACCGGCTGGAGGTGTTGGAACGCCTTGCCAAGGAACGCGAGGACCTTGCCCGCACACGCGAGGACGACGCGCGACGCAAGGCAGCAGAAGCCGAGGCCCAGCGCCAAGAAGCTTTGCGCCGGCAGCAGGAAGAACAAAAGCGCGTCGCAACCTTGCAGCTGCAAGAGGAGCAGAGACGCCAGGAGGCTTTGCGCCAGCAGCGAATGGACCCAACTCAGCCGCAACAACCAGCGAGGCCGCAGGCGCCGGCGACTAATTTGTTGTCAGAGCCGAAACCCGGGGAAGTCATTCGGGATTGTTCCTTCTGCCCGGAACTGGTGGTCGTTCCAGCCGGCGAGTTCGTCATGGGGTCAAGCAAGGACGATATCTACAATGGTCTCGGAGCGACAAATGAGGTTCCGCAGCACAGGGTTTTCATTATGCAGTCCCTTGCCGTCGGCCGCTTCGAGGTGACCAGGGATCAATTCGAAACCTTCGTCGGCACTTCCGGGTACAAAATCGGTGATCGTTGCTACACCTTTGAAAACAATACCCCGCAGGAGCGTGCCGACCGTTCCTTCCGCAATCCTGGCTACGCCCAGAGTGGTGTCCATCCCGCTGTATGCGTTAACTGGTCAGACGCAAAAGCCTATGTCGAGTGGCTGTCGCAGCGCACCGCCAAGACCTACCGCCTCCTTTCTGAAGCTGAATGGGAATATGTGGCGCGGGCCGGAAGCACTTTGCCACATGGCTTCGGGAAGGATGCGACCGAGGCCTGCAAATTCGGCAATGGCGCCGATCAATCAGCGAAACTGGCGATGCTACCCAGCGACTATGTCTATATGCCTTGCACGGACAGCTATGCCTACACAGCCCCAGTCGGCTCCTTTAAAGCAAATGCCTGGGGCCTATTTGACCTTCTCGGCAACGTCTGGGAGTGGACAGAAGACTGCTTCTATGACGACTATATAGCGGCGCCACCTGACGGCTCGGCGCGTGCGACAACAGCCTGCCAGGCCAGGACCGTGCGTGGCGGATCCTGGTTCAGCATGGGGAAGTCTCTGCGACCCGCCGTTCGCGCCAAAGCCAGTGACAGTGCTCGGTACGACGACGTCGGGTTCAGGGTCGCAAGAACATTGGCGCCGTAGGACTCCCGCCCCTGCAGTGTACGACCTCGGCGACGACCGGCGCGGTGCTGCGCGTGGACGCAGGCGTGACGAACTTCATCACCTGACCAGTGTCTTCCTCAGGCGAACGCCTCGTGCAGATATCACCGGTGCCAGTCTTCGTCCGGCTCGAACGATTGAACGATCGGGTGCCCGGTCGCATGGAATACTTTCTTGCGTGACGATGGCGAGAGGAATCGCAGCGTCCCACGTGGCCGCAGGTCAGGCACACGCGCAGGTGGAACCCATGCGCCCCCAATCCTCAGGCAATCCTCGCATCCGTTGGGATTGATCCGTACCTTCATCCGCAAGGCATTGACACCATCACGCCAACCGGGAAGGCGATGTTCCAGATGATGGGCGTGTTCGCCGAGCTCGAGCGCGGCATGATACGCCAGCGGGTCAAGGCGGACCTCGACCGCGCGCGGGCTCCCACGTTACGGGAGAGCGCCAGTCAGTTGCCGATGGAGTCGCCGAATGACCGTTGGTCTTTGGGATTCATAGCCTCGCAACTTTTCATACTGCGGCCATTGGATCGTGGCGACAGCCTCGTCCTCCGTTGCGCCGCTTTTAATCGCTTGCTGAACGGAGTCACGGACATCCACCAACATTTGTCGATAACGGAGAAACTCTTCGCGGCTTTGTTTGGGGTCCGCAGGAAGTGGGCTATGTCCCGGCACGAAGATATCAGCATCGAGGCCTGCGGTCGTCTCGACGGTCTTCAGCCAGTCAAGGCCGTAGCCATCGTTCATGAATAGAAATTGGCATGCGGAAAAGATCTCACTCAGATAAACAATTCGGTCCTGCGGAACATAGATGATGCTGTCGCCCCGTGTGTGAGCACGGCCCAGATAGAGAACCTGGATTTCCTTGCCACCGAGGTAGAGCGTGATCCGGTCCCGGAAAGTCTGATTTGGGAGCCTCGCTTTCTGCTCCTCTGGGGGTGCTTTGTCCCTCTCCATTTGTCGAACGAGATCGGTTCGATAGAGCTCGTGTCCAATCTTCCATACGTCCGCGTAGGCGACGTTCCCTTTTGAATATGGGTTATGGTAGGGCGAAGAGACCAAGAAACGAACTGGCCGTCGAATCGTATTGGCAATCGCCTCTCGTTCGGCCCTCGCTACGGCCTCGGAATCCAGGGCATCGAATACAACCACTCCCTCGCTGGTCGCGATGATCCCGCTGTTCAAATCGCCGGAACTGAACATGTAATGGCCGGGAATAATCTCGCGTATGCTGCTGGTCTGGCCGCGCTGCGTCTGCTGGGAGTACGCAGAAGCGCAACACAGGAGCACGACAACCAGTCCTATGGTTGATTTTAGCAATGCCGTTTCCTCCGGTTATTGCGGCTCGACAGGACATTCGCCTGCCGGCGGCGCCGCCGGGATGACCGGCGCCCTGCTGCATGCGCGAAGCACTACTTATTGGCCGACTGCCGGCAGGCCGCCCTTGTAGAGGAAGCGCTGCACGCGCTGGCCCTGCACCTCGGCGGTGTAGATGTTGCCCTTGCTGTCGATGGCAATGTTGTGAAGGTTTTCGAACTCACCCGGACCACGCCCCACGCGCCCGAAGCTGCCGACCACCTGCCCGTCGCTGCGGCGGATCACATGGATTTGGCCGTTGGGATCGTCCGAGGTGAACCAATAGGTCTGCCCTTTATCCGGCCAGAACACGGTCGAGCCTGTCACGCCCGGCGCCGTTGAGTCGCGCAAGACCGGTATTTCGTGCACAAAGGTACCGTCCTTCTGGAACACCTGGATGCGGTTGTTGCCACGGTCGGAAACCACCACCTGCCCGTCGGCGGTGATCCTGATGCCGTGCACCGGATTGTTGAACTGCTGCGGCAGAACCTTGGGATCATATGTGATCTTCTCGTCTGTCGGCGGCGTGCCATAGGCACCCCAGGTGCGCTTGAATGCGCCGGTGTCGGCGTCGAACACGACGACGCGGTGATTGAAGTATCCATCGGCTACATAGAGTTCGTTTGTCGCCTGATCGACCACCATGTCGGCGGCGCGGCCGACGCGTACTTGGTCCAGACTGTTGGTCTGCTTGGCAGACTTGCCGATCGACATGAGGAATTTGCCGTCGCTGGTGAACTTCACGACCATGCCGTCGTTCTCGCCGTTGCCGCCGAGCCAGACATTGCCTTTGTGGTCGACAAACATGCCGTGCTCGTTTTGTGGCCAGTCATAGCCCTCGGCAGTTTTTGGTCCGCCCCACGCCTTGACCGCGTCGCCCGCCTGGTTGAACTCGACCACCGAGGGCGCGGTGTAGCAGCAGATCGCCTTGTCGCCACGCTCGGCGCGCTTGTCGCGATCATTCACCGTGCGCGGGCGCTGGCTGATCCAGACATTGTCGTCCTTGTCCACAAAGATGCCGCCGATCTGCCCAAAGATCCAATTATTCGGCAGCGGCTTGGGCCAGCTCGCATCGATCTCGAATTTCGGCGCCTGCTGCGCGACCGCAGCTGTGCCCATGAGCGTGAACGCGGCGGCGCTGGCGAATGCAAGTGTCCGAGCAAATTTCATGAATTCCTCCTCCTCGTGGCGGCGGGTTTCGTTCGTCCGGCCGCCTCATTGACTCGTACAGACGCGTGAAGGTCTTGAGACCGTCATTCCGTGGGCCCCCTCCAAAGACGCGCCCCGGAGTTTGAAATCCCTCTCTTTCGCTTAGGTGTACCAGCCTATCGCCGTTCTTCTGCTTTGTCATTCCAGGCCGAGCGATGCAGAACGCATCGCGAAAGGACGGAATCCGTTTTTGGAATGGCGCTTGTGCTTTCGCCTTCCTTCGCGCGAGCTTTGGCTCGCGCTCGCCGGGGATGACACAGCGTGTCATTTCAGCTCGAATTCGATGAATTCGAGGCGCGTCGTGCCGGTGTTCTTGATGCTGCGCGTTTCGCCCGCGTCCTTCCAGATGAAGTCGCCGTCATAGGGGGCCATCCCGCGATCTGCATTGCCCGGAATGACTTCCGCCAGTACGCCTCCATGCACATAGACGCGCAACCCCGGTGCGCTTTGCGTGATTTGTCCGGTCGATTGGCCGGGCTCCAGGATCGCGCGCCAGGCGCGCACCCGCGCGTTGTCCATGATCTGGGTGAAGCCGGAAGCGCCGGTGCGGTCTGAAACCGTGTTCCCGTCCAGGCCGGCCTTCTTAAAGATGAACGAGATGTTGTGGAACGGCGTTGGGCCGATATTGGAGGCCTTGTGTGTGCGCGGACCGTCCTTGGTGACATTGGTGAAGGTCGCCCGGCCAGGTGCGCCTTCGCCGCCGGTACCAGGCGCACTGACTTCGTTCGATCCGTAATTTTGGTTCGTCTGCGAGGCGGGCATCAGGTTCACGGAAACGGAATCGGCGTAATGGATGTGGTAGCCGGTATTGCGCCCGGGCGGGATGTTGACGTTCAGAAGAATGAGATGCTCGTTCTCGAACACCGGGATATGGAACGGTGCCTTCTCCATCCGTACCGGTTTGTCTTCGAGCTGGGCGTTCGCGGGGCTTGCCAGCGCAAGCGCCAAAACCGCGATGGACGCAGAAACGGCGTATCTCATCAATGCCTCCCTTAGCTCCAGGTTTGAAGGCATCCTACAACAAAATGAAACACGGCTGGACCGCCGGCCACAATCTGCGCCTCGACTCCGCTTTGGTTGGGGCGACCCTGGTCGCATTCGCAAATGCACCACGGAACTGGTCGCACGCGCGCCTGACGTGCTCTTCTCCGGTGGCTATTCGGCCGTGGCGGCATTGCAATGGGCAACCGCCACACCGCCGACCGTGTTTGCAAATGCCTCGATCCTGTCGGCGAAGGCGAGCCTGTGTGCTCATAGAAATCCGCTGTGCGTATGCGCGGCCTGTGTCCGCTTCGCTTCAAGAGCGCGTTTCCGCGACTTGACGCGATGGGCCAATTCCGGCTGTGAGCAACCGCAGCAGCGCAAGTCGGATGCTTTCCACGCGAGCTTGTCACCCGCCGAGTATGAAGCGCTCATTGCGCGTTTTGGTTTCCATGTACTCCAACACACCACAAATGATGCGCAGGCGGGAGGGCGAACGGTGTGGCTCTGTCGGCGCAACAAGTCGCCTTGGCCCACCACGTCGATGATGCTCCGCTGCGGGGCCGACGTGTTTTTGCTCTGATGTCCTGTGTCAAGCGGCAGACGCGCGGCTGGGGCCCGGCTGGCGGTTGCCGAAAGCCCTGGGTGAACTTCGGCAGTGGTGCCGAACGAGCCCCATCGATCTGCCGGCCTCGAAGCGGGCGCTTTCCGCGCTTGCCGACAAGGCCAGCGACGCGGCGAAACTACGTCGGAAGGCCGGGCACCAGTCTCGATGTTTGATGGTTGAGCAGGCGAAATCGGTTCCGACCGGTTGGTAGCGGCCCCGAGGTGCTCGGCCAGAAAGGCCTCGGCGACCGCAAGGAAGGCAAGCCGGTTCTGGGGCCGCACGAAGCCGTGCCCCTGGTCGCGGAAGCTCGCCTTGCACTCTGAGACTAGCGCTACCGACTCCTTCCGGCCCTCGCGGTTCGACCTATCGCTACGCAAGCAATCCGGTCATCGGCGCGATAGCGTCGCTGCCCGGGAAGATGTCCGCGGTCAGTGCGCTCTCGTCGACGCGCAGGTGATCGTGCAACAGGCCCTTGAGCACGGCACGGAGATCGGTTGTCGGCTTGAGATCGCGCTTTTCGTAGAGGTCGGCCTCCTTGACGCCCGGCCAATCGGCGATGACGCGGCCGCCCTTAAGCGCTCCGCCGGCGATGAGCGCGACGGTGGCGGTGCCGTGGTCAGTACCCTCGTTGCCGTTGATGCGGGCGGTACGCCCGAATTCCGTGACCAGGGTCACCACGGTCTCGTTCCAGGCGTCGCCCATATTGGCCTTGATCGCGGCGATGGCGCCGTCGAGCGCGCCGAGAAGGCTGGCGAGGCGGCCGTTCACGGCGCCTTCATTGACGTGCGTGTCCCAGCCGTCGAAGGCCAGCGCGCCGATGCGCGGGCCTTCAGGGGCGGCGAGGAATTTCGCGGCCGCCCCGGCTGCCTCGGTGAAATAGGCGCGCACCTGCTCGATGCCGCCCCCCTGGATGCGCGGAGCATTCGGCTTGCTCTCGGCGATGCCGCCGGCCTCGACAATGGCGGCGAGCCCAAGGCCCTCCTCGAGCACCTGCGCAAAGGTCGGATCGGTGTGCCGGTAGAGATCGAGCACGCGCAGCATGGTCTCCTCGCTAACCGGCGGCAGGCGCGGCGGCGTCCAGGAGAGGACCGGGGCGGTACCGCGCACGACCAGCGGCGTAATCGGCCCGACCGCGAAGGCTTTGCGGCCGCGCGCAATCGCATCGGGGCTCGGCTCGAGCCCGGCAAGCGCTCGGTTAAGCCAGCCGGTATCGACGGCGCCGGGCCTAGGAAGTCCGCTTTCCAGCACGTCCTGTCCGTCGAAATGCGAGCGCTCCCGATATGGCGTGGCCGCCGCATGCACGATGGTGGCGTGACCCTCCTGATAGAGGCGGTGCACGTTTGGCATGGCGGGATTGAGCGCAAAGAAGCCATCGAGCGGCAGCCCCGGCTTCTGGCCCTCGAGCGTGAGTGCGTTGTTGCCGCGCAACTTCACCCAATCGGGATCGCCGACCGGCGCTACCGCGGCAAGCCCGTCGAGGGCGCCGCGCAGCACGATGGTGAGAAACCGCGGATCGCGGCCTTCCGCGCGCGCGAGCCGCGGTACGAACGCCCAGGCGAACAGCACGCCCGAGCCGAGCAGCAGCTCGCGCCGGGTCGTGGCGTGGAATGTTGCGGGTTGAAGGCGGGAGCGCATCATCGTCTCCATCATGTCAATCAGCGGCGCTGGAACTCGGGAGCCATGACCAAGAGCGTCAGCGCTTGTACCTTGGTCTCCGCGCGCGCAACGGCCTGCCGTGTTTCCTGCGCGGCCAGCGGCCCAAGCGCCACATCGACAAGCTCTTGCGGCTCGACGTCGCCGGCCACCACCTGCGCGAACAAGTTGGCGGCCTGGAGCCGCAGATTGAGCCCACCGAGCCAAGCTGCATTGTCGTCCGAGAAGCCTTTGGGCGCCGATGGCCGCCACAATGGCTCTCCGAGCAGGGCCTGCTGGTTGGTCATGCCCTCGATGTTGGGGTTCACCCGGCCGGCAGCGCGGCGCGTTGCCACCAGCCACTCGCCCGGCCGCTTGATCTTGGCCCGCTCGGGCGCCCAGGCCTCGGGGGCGGTGACCAGCGACTTGGCGACCTCCTTGAGATCGCCATCGGTTTCGAGGAATCGTTCCGCCAGCCGATCGACCAATGCGGGCGGCGGCTCGTCGGCAATGAAATGTCGCGCGAGCTTGGTTGAGACGTGCCTTGCTGTCGCCGGGTTGCGTGCAAGATCGTCGAACACGCTGCGTCCTTGCTGGACGCCGCCGCTCGGATAGGTCTTGCCCATCAGCGTCTGCTCGCCCGGCTCGTGCATGCGCGGATTGAACACGAACTCGCCGCCATGCTCGGGGTTGGTCTGAGTCGGCAGAAAGGTCCAACCGGTCAGGACCTTGGCGAAGGTGGTGACGTCGGCTTGCGTATAGACCGTGCGCACGCCAAGCGTATGCAGCTCCAGGATCTCGCGCGCGAGGTTCTCGTTGAGCCCGCGCTTGTTGTTGATGCCGATGATGGAGGCGGGACCGATCGACTGCCAGTTGTCGAGATAGCGCAACATCGCGGGATGGCCCTCGGCCGCCAGCAGCATGTCGGCGAAGCGGCCCAGCACATACGGGCGGATCGCCTCGCGCTCGTAGGCGCCGGCCGCCGCGGTCCCGTCGGCGCTGACACAAAAATGGTTCGACCAGAACCACACCAGCCGCTCCACAAAGCCGATATCCGCATCGTTGGCGGCGCCAATGCGCGCCCTGGCCTCGTCGAGGAATATTTGGCGCTGCGGCGGGACCGCATTCGGCTGGGCCGGCGCGGCAGGGGGCTTGTCCTCCGCCGCCATGCTGTTGCCAGCGCCAGGATTCTCCGCTGCAGCGGCCTGCGCGGCCTCCTTGCGCCGGCGCTCCTGGTTGGCCTGGGCAAGGCGCGCGGCGTTGAACTCGAAACCCGTGCGGATCTCGGCGCCGCTCGTCGGCAGATTGGTGTTGACGATCTGCCCGGCATTGGGGGCTTCCAGATCGGCGAGAAGGGCACCCCGCGGGTCGGACGCGATCGCCGCGATGGTACCGGGGCGCGACCCGAAGCCGAATCGGTGCAGTGCGAGTGCCGCTCCCCGGGGGTCGAGGGTCATGACGTTGCTCCGGTTGATGCGCCTCAATGGCTCCGTCAGTCTCAGCGGCCGTCAGTAACGCTACAGTCTGTAGCATACATGCCCGTGCGCTGCAACACCCTTGGCGCCGCTGCAGCCCGGACCGGCGAAACTCCGGACTGCGGCCCAAGACACTGGTCAGTATGGCGGGCCGAATTGCGGGCCGAGCGAAATGCGCCCGATCTTGCCCTCCTTGGCGAGGCCGATCCGCCAATCCGCCGAGCCGTTGCTGAAATGGGCAATGTAGAGGTCATTGCCGGCCGCCGTAACGGCGCGGAACGATATTGCCCGCAGCGTCCCAAGTCTCGCCAGCACCGCCCGGTAGAGCAGCAATTGCTGTCGCGTGTTCGTCGCCACTTGCGGGGTCATGTCGTCGTAGTTCGGCGCGCCGCGGCCAAGCGCGTCGATATATTCGCGCAGCGCCTGCTCGCTCCCTGGCACGGGGCTTCGACGTTGCGGCGCAGGCCGCACGGCCTGCTCGCGCACGTCGGCTGGGAGGTTGACGAACCGCGTGTTTTGTCCCGGCATGATGATCTCGAGGCATTGCCCGGAGGCATCCGTGAAGACCCAAGGCTGACCGACGCGTGCGAGGACCGACGTCGAGCGGTCGTCGCCAATCATGAGGGCGCGCGATCGCTTGCCGTCACCGTCGAGGACGAACGCGCGGATATCGATCCCGCTGGCATTGTAGATCAGCAGTTGGATGGGCACGGTGGCCCCCGCCGCTTGCAACGTCTGCTCCCGTGCACAGGGCAGTATTTCGCCGGGCGTGTCATCGCCGTCGGCCCGGAAGCCCATGTCCTCGATATGTCCGTCCGCACCCAGCCGCACGCGGAATTCCCCAAGACCGCCCGCGAATTTGGCGCCGTAGAGGTCGTAGCCGCCGGGCCCGACGCCACGAAAGAAGACCGATTCGACCTCGCCGAATGCGGCGAGCATGGCGTGCAGCGGAGCGACCTGACGGCGCACGTTTTCCGCCATCTGTTCAAGCCGCGCGTCGCCTGGAGCGTAGGTCTCAAGGTCGTGAATTTCCCTCAGCAGCGCAGCCTTGCTCCCGTCTGCCGGCAACTGGTCCTTGAACCGGTCCGGCACCGTTGCGACCTGGCGCGCAAAGGCATCCTCGATCGACTGCGCGCGGGCTGCATCGATCCGGATCGCGCGCCGCGCTCTCCTCCCCGGTTCGCCGAGCGACAACGCGGAGGCGCGGCCCTCGGCGTCGGACGTGAAGGCGATGGTTTCGTTGGTGTCCGGGGAGACGAACGCCTGATCGCCATACGCCGTCACCTCGATTTTCAGGCGCCCGGTCTCCTGCACGGTCAGGCGATCGCCCGCGCGCGCGACCGTGACCGCATGAAAGGGAGCGAACTCATAATAACCGACGTAGCGATCGAACGGGTGCGGCTCCCCCTCGACGGTGTTTGCATGCGATGCGGGCGCCCCGCCCGGCACGACGGCGCCTGCGGAGAACATGACCACCGGCGCAAGCGCAATCGCCACCAGCGCGCGTTTTCGCCAGCCCATGCGAGCCGGCACGGCCGTCCCGGAAAGAATTCGCTCCACCCGCTTGCGCAGCGTACAGGCCCGCGCCATGGCCGTGGTGACCGGGGGCTCTTCGAGGCCGCCCGCAAAGTCGAGCAGAATGCCGGCATAGGTTGGCGGGTCGTTCAGCATTTCGAGCGCCGCGTCGTCGCTGATGATTTCCGCGAGCTCCGCCATGCGCGCGAGCTGCCACCATGCCAGCGGGTTGAACCAGAACACTGCGCGGTTGAACGCCGCCAGCAGCAGCACATAGAAATCGCCATGTGCGACATGCGCCCGCTCGTGTGACAGCACGGCGAGCCGCTTGGCCTCGCTCCAGTCGGCGTATTCGGCGGGCAGCAGAATCGTCGAGCCAAAGGTAACCGGCATCGCGACATCGTCGCTTGTGCGCACGTTCACGCCTGCGGCCCAGCCTTCATGAATCGGCTGCGCGGCACGGGCCATCCGGGCGCTCAACAGGAGTCCCGTGAGCAGCCGCAGAAGCATGAAGGTGGCAACGACGAGGTAGACGGCTGCAGGCAGCACGCGCCAATCGGAGCCTGGCCAACCAGCCCCGCGCCGATCGGCCGGAACGGGTACCACCGGCTGCGACGGATGGGGCATGGCGCTGCGCTCCGTCGCGGGCGGCAGGGCAGGTGGGCCCGGTGTCCGAACCGCCGGTATCTCGGCCGGTTCCGAGCGCGGGGCTGAGAGGCTCGACGACAGGGACTCGACCACGCGCAAAGGTGGCGCGGCGGCCGGTATGGTCACGGTCAGACGATGCATCAGGGCCGGCATTGCCAGGGAGGCGACCAGCACGACGGTCCACGCGGTCATTTGCGTCCGCGGGTTGCGCACGCGCAGGAGCGCAAGGCCGAGCCACACGGCGACGCCGAGCGCCAGCGATCGCAACGCCGATTCGAGGAGCAGGTCCAACATCACCGCTTCCCTCCCTTCGCCTTCGCAACTTTGTCGGCCAAGCTGCGCAGCTGCCGTTGATCGACCATGGCACTGTCGACCATGCCGACCAGAACCTCCTCGACCGATCCGTTGCAAAGCAGATCGATGATCCGCTGGACCGCCTTGGCGGCAACCTTCCCGCGGGGATGGGTCGCCTGGTAGACGTAGGTCCGCCCGTTGACGGTGTGCTTGACGTAACCCTTCTCCTCCAGTCGCCGCAGCACGGTGCGAACCGTCGATTCCTTCAGGCGCCGCCCCAGTCTCTCGCGTACAAATTCTGCCGTGAGCGGGCCGCCGGCCCAGATCAGCTGCATCACTTCGCGCTCGAGGTTGCTCAGGTCCGGCATGTTTTCGCTTTGCATGTCTCGCTCGTTTGCGGATCAGTCGGAGGTAACGTTACACATTGTAGCACAAGCGGCGAGCCCGCGCCAATTCTTGGTGCGACCGAATTTGGGCGGGGTGACCCACAAGAGACACTCAATGGAGCGGCGGTACAATGATAGGCGTCGCTCGTGCGGCGCGCCATCTTCAAAGCAATTAGCGACGCCATGCATCGACAAGCTGCCGGCGGGCAGCCGTGAATCTCGTTATGGTCGAAACAAATGCGGAGGGTGGGTGATGCCTAAAATAGACCGCCGCCCTGTATGGCCCATGTCCGCTTATAAGCACACGCCCTAGCAGCGGCCGACCGTGCAGCCATTGCCCGAACTCGATGTCGGGAAATTTGCTCTACAATGGCGGTACAACGGCTGCCCGGCTTACAGGGAGGTTCGCTATGGTATCTGCAGCGCGATCCGGAATGGTCTTATTGGCAGGGATGCTCATGGCCGGTTTGGCAACAGCTGCATGGGCACAGCAGCCGCAATATCCCAAACCGAGCGAGCTCCCCAATCCCTATCGCCTTGTGGAGGACTGGCCGACGCTGCCCCCAAACATGAATGGCGGCCGATGGGGCGAAGTCATCCGTGTGCATGTCCATAGCGACGGCAACATCTGGATTTTCCATCGCTGTTTCAACACCGTGCCGCCCGGCAGCGCCACCTGCATCGGGCGCGGCGAGGCCAACCCACCAATCTTGCAGTTTGATCCCTCCGGCAAGCTGCTCAAAGCTTTCGGCGCCGGCATGTTTGGCTATCCGCACGGCTTTACGGTGGACCACGACGGCAATCTGTGGGTCAGCGACGTTAATGACAGCGACACCGTGCTCGGC
>Ga0209465_10000390_pt1 | contig 20818 bp, 14 predicted proteins | sample PanSoiPlot1MoBio_FD_188321 | JGI IMG/M metagenome (GOLD analysis project Ga0209465, IMG submission 188321) | Tropical forest soil microbial communities from Panama analyzed to predict greenhouse gas emissions - Panama Soil Plot 1 MoBio (SPAdes)... | ecosystem: Environmental > Terrestrial > Soil...
GGATCTTTGATCGACATGTCGCTCGTCCCCCACGACATCTCCTCGATGTCGGGCCGAGCGTAACGATACGGCTTGGCAGTCAGAGCGGCGTGAAACCGCTCGAGCTCGTTCGTTTCGATCCGCACGGCCGCGCCGGGCGAGCAGTCTCCGTGGTGCTCGGACAGATGAAGAACACAGCCGTCCTTCGACACCTGCAAGTAAAGCGGCATGTCCGCCGCGAACCGGTGCTCCCAATCCACCTTGAACCCCAGGAACCCGACGTAGAACTCCCGGGCCTTGGCCTCGTCGAAGATCCGGAGGATGGGCGTGACGCTGGTGAAGCTCATGGACCGAGAGCCTACCTCCGAGTCGACGGCACCGTGAAATCAGTCAGTTCGGGCTAGCAGCTCAGCCGCCGCACCTTAGACTTGGGGCCGTGGCGACACATGGACGATGGAAGACGTACCTCCTGGTGGCGGTCGGCCTGCTGGTCGTCGTCGCCGTCCTGGGGGGGATCAAGGGCGCCCAGATCGGGAAGCTGATCGGAATGGGCAAGCAGTTCAAGGTGATGGGGCCGCCGCCCGAGGCGGTCGGTTCGGCGGAGGCGCGGGCGGACACCTGGGAGACGACAGTCTCGGCGGTCGGCAGCATCTCCAGCCTTCGCAACGTCGCCGTCAGCAACGAGGTCCCGGGGACGGTCAGCAAGATCCGTTTCGAGTCGGGGCAGATCGCGAAAGAGGGCCAGGTGCTCGTGGAGCTGGACGCCGAGGTCGAGCGCGCGCAGCTGGCGTCGGTGGACGCGCGCCGGGACCTGGCGGGACGGAACGCGGAGCGGTCCCGGAAGTTAGCGGCCGGAAACGTCATAAGTAAGGCGCAGCTGGACGATGTCGAGGCGCAGCTCAAGACGGCGACCACGGACACGGCGGCGCTGCGCGCCCAGGTCGATCGCAAGGTGATCCGGGCGCCGTTTCGCGGCCGGCTGGGCATCCGCGCCGTCAACGTCGGCCAGTACCTGACGCCCGGGACGACGGTGACGACGCTGGACGCGATGGGTGGGACGTTCGCGGATTTCACGCTGCCGCAGGAGGAACTGTCCCGCGTCGCGGTGGGATTGCCCGTGCGCGTGACGATGGAGGGAAAGAAAGAGCCGCTGACCGGAACGATCAGCGCCATCGACCCGACGGTCGATCTGGCCACCCGCAACGTGAAGATTCGCGCCGCCATCCCGGACCTGCCCGATGCGCCCCGCCCCGGCACCTTCGTGACCGTCGACGTCATCAAGCCGACCAAGGCGGAGGTGGTGGCGGTCCCGGCGACCGCGATCGTTCACGCGTCGTACGGCGATTCGGTGTTCGTCATCGAGGACAAGAAGCCCGGCTCGCCGGGGATGGACACCACGCCCGACGGCAAGACGGTCAAGATTGCGCGGCAGCAGTTCGTGCGCACGGGGGCGGCGCGCGGCGACTTCGTCGCCATCACCAAGGGCGTGACGGCCGGCCAGCAGGTGGTGAGCGCGGGCGCCTTCAAGCTGCGCAACAACACACCCGTCATCGTCGACAACACGGTGCAGGCGAAGGCCGAGCTGGCGCCGCACCCCCCGAACCGGTGACGCCATGAAGATCACCGACCTCTTCCTGCGCCGGCCGGTGCTGGCGATCGTGGTCAGCACGCTGATCATCGTTGCGGGCCTGCAGGCGATCCGCAGCTTGAACGTGCGCCAGTACCCGAAGCTGGAGAGCGCGACGGTGTCGGTCCGGACGGTCTACGTCGGCGCCAACGCCGATCTGGTGCGCGGATTCATCACCACGCCGCTCGAGCGCGCCATCGCCGCCGCGGACGGCATCGACTACATCGAATCGCAGAGCGTCCTCGGGTTGTCGACGATCAACGTCCGGTTGAAGCTGAACTTCAACTCGGCGGAGGCGCTGGCCGACATCAGCTCGCGCGTCAACCAGGTGCGCGCCGATCTGCCGCCCGAGGCGCAGGTGCCGGCGATCCAGGTCGAGCCGTCCGACGCGCAGATCGCCGCGATGTACCTCAGCTTCACGTCCGACGTACTGGAACAGAACCAGGTGACCGACTACCTGATCCGGGTGGTCCAGCCGCGGTTGTCGGCGATCGGCGGCGTGCAGCGCGCCGAGATCCTGGGCGCGCGGACATTCGCCCTGCGGGCGTGGCTGAAGCCCGATCGCATGGCGGCGCTGAACGTCACGCCGTCGCAGCTGCGGCGCGCGCTGGCCGCCAACAACTACCTGACCGCCGCGGGCACGACCAAGGGCGGGCTGACGCAGCTGAACGTGGCGGCGACGACCGACCTGCGATCGCTGGACGGGTTCAAGCGGCTGGTGATCCGCGAGCAGAACGGCGCCCTCGTCCGGCTGGAAGACGTCGCGGACGTCGAGCTAGGCTCCGACGAGTACGACCAGGACGTGCGGTTCTCCGGCCAGAAGGCGGTGTTCATGGGGGTGTGGGTGCTCCCGAGCGCCAGCACCATCGACGTCATCGGGAACGTCAACAAGGAGGTCGATCGGATCAGTGCGGAGCTGCCGACGGGCCTGCAAGCGAAGGTCGCCTACGACTCCACCGCCTACATCAGGGACGCCATCCGCGAGGTCGTCAAGACGCTGAGCGAGACGATCCTGATTGTGATGATCGTGATCTTCCTGTTTCTGGGATCGTTCCGTTCGGCGCTGGTGCCGGTGGTCGCGATCCCGGTGTCGCTGATCGGCGGCGTCTTCTTGATGCAGGCGTTCGGCTTCACGCTGAATTTGCTGACGTTGCTGGCGATCGTGCTGTCGGTCGGCCTGGTCGTCGACGACGCCATCGTCGTGGTCGAGAACGTCGAACGCCACATCCGCGAAGGGCGGACGCCGTACCACGCCGCGCTGATCGGTGCGCGCGAGCTGGTCGGGCCCGTCGTCGCCATGACCATCACGCTGGCGGCGGTGTACGTCCCGATCGGCATCCAGGGCGGGCTGACCGGGGCGCTGTTCCGCGAGTTCGCGTTCACGCTGGCGGGCGCGGTCTTCATCTCGGGCGTCGTCGCGCTGACCCTCTCGCCGGTGATGTCGTCGCGCCTGTTACGCTCCGAGCACCAGCACCGCTGGTTCGCGCGCAAGGTCGAAGGCGCCTTCGACGCCGTCCGGACGCGCTACGCCAAGCTTCTGGGCCGGACCCTGCGCGCCCGCCCCGCGGTCTACGCCGTCTGGATCGTGCTGTCGCTGCTGCTGCTGCCGCTCTACAAGTTCTCGCCGGGCGAGCTGGCGCCGCACGAGGATCAGAGCTTCCTGTTCGGCGCGATCGACGTCCCCGCCAACGCGACGCTGGAGCAGGTGACGACCTATTCAGCGCTGGTGCACAAGGCGTTCGAGGAGACGCCCGAGTTCAGGCTCAGCTTCCAGATCAGCTTCCCGACCGGCGGCTTCGGCGGGATAGGGCTCAAGCCGTGGACCGAGCGCAAGCGCAGCGTCTTCCCGATCGAGCACGAGCTGAACCTCAAGCTGGCCCGCATCACCGGCATCCGCGCGCCCGTCTTCTTGCCGCCGGCGCTCCCCAACCCGGGGCTGTTCCCCGTCGAGGTCGTGCTGTCGTCGACGGCGGAGCACGCGCAGCTTGTGCAGTACGCGGACCAGCTGGTCCAGGCGGCGATGGCCAGCCACCAGTTCGCCTTCCCGCCGATCGTCGACGTGCGCATCGACCAGGCGAATGCGCAGATTGTCATCGATCGCAGCAAGGCGGCGTCGATGGGCGTGACGATGGAGCAGCTCGGCTCCGACCTGTCGTCGATGCTGAGCGGCAACTTCGTCAACCGCTTCAACATCGACGGGCGCAGCTACAAGGTGATCCCCCAGATCGAGCGGTCGGGACGACTGACGGCGGCCGATCTGGAGGACATCCACGTCTCCGGGCCGAACGGCCAGCTTGTCCCGCTGTCGGCGATCGCCACCATCCGTACCGGCCTCGAGCCGCGTTCGCTGAACCGCTTCCAGCAGCTGAACGCCATCAAGGTCTCCGGCCTGCCCACCCAGTCGCTGGAGGGGGCGCTGCAGGTCATGGAGACGACCGCCGCGAAGGTCTTGCCGCCGGGGTCGAAGATCGACTACACGGGCGAGTCGCGGCAGCTGCACCAGGAGGCGGGGCGGTTCCTGCCCGCGCTGGGGCTGGCGCTGCTGGTGATCTTTTTGGTGCTGGCCGCGCAGTTCAATTCGTTCCGCGATCCGTTCGTCATCCTGGCCGGCTCGGTCCCGCTGGCGATGTTCGGCGCGCTCTGCTTCACGTTCCTGAAGTTCGCCGGCCCGCCGGGGCTGAAGTTCGGGCTGACCGAGGGCTGGACCACCACGCTCAACATCTATTCCCAGGTCGGCCTGGTCACGCTGGCGGGCCTCATCGCGAAGAACGGCATCCTGATCGTTCAGTTCGCCAACGAGCAGCAGCTCCTCGGCATGGACAAGGTCACCGCGGTCCAGGAGGCGGCGAGCATCCGGCTGCGCCCGATCCTGATGACCACCGTCGCCACCGTCGCCGGCCATTTCCCGCTCACGCTCGTCTCCGGTCCGGGCGCCGTGGCGCGTAATTCGATCGGCATCGTGCTGGTAGGCGGCATGACCATCGGCACACTCTTCACGCTGTTCGTCGTCCCGTCGGTCTACGTCCTGATCGCCAAGGACCACCGCAAGGAGAAGGCGAAGCGCGAAGCGCTGGAGAACGCCCCCGACGAGTCGATCGCGACCACCGCCGGCGCGCCCGCGTACAACGCGGAGTAGCGCAACTTGACGTCGAAGCTGGGAAGTCGCGCACTTTGCGGGAATACTGGGGGCGATGGCCTCGCGCGGACGCGCCCTCGCGCCGATCTTGTTGTTGCTGGCGGCGTGGGTCGGGTGCTCGAGCGACAGCAACCACCGGGCGATGCCGGGCAGCGCGGGCAGTGGCGGAACGGCGGCCGGCGGGGGCACGGGCGGGTCGGCGGGTGCCGGGACCGGCGGCGGCACCGGCGGCGCTGCGGGGACCGGACCCGGCGGGGGCGGTGCGTCCGGAAGCGGCGGTTCGATGATCGGCGGCCGCGGCGGCGGCCCGGAGGGATGGACCTGCGCCCCCGCCGCGTTCGGGGACGGCTTTTGCGACTGCGGCTGCGGCACCCGGGACGTCGACTGCCTGCTGCAGGATACGGGCATCGGGTACTGCGACGTCTGCAACGCACCCGGCAGCTGCAGTCCGGCCGCCTGTCCTGGCCGCATCGACCCGGCCGACGTGACGACCTGTCGGGCGCCGGCGGGCTGGACCTGCACGCCCGAGACATACGGCGACGGCAAGCAGTGCGACTGCGGGTGCGGGGTCCGGGACATCGACTGCTGGAACAACGACGTCGCGAGCTGCGACGATTGCCTGGCGCAGGGCTCGTGCGCGAACGGGCTCTGCCCGTCGTCGATCGCGCCAGGCGACAACGCGCACTGCGCGATCCCGCCGCTCTGGTCGTGCGCCGCAAACACGTATGGAGACGGGGTCTGCAATTGCGGCTGCGGCGCCGTCGATGTCGATTGCCCGGACGCCAAGGCCGCCTCGTGCCAGGTGTGCGACCAGACCAGCTGCTCGCCGTTCACCTGCGCGGTCGACGCGACCGACAACGCGCACTGCCCTGCCCCGCCCTACACCTGGCAGTGCTCCCCCCGGCTTTACCGCGACGGCAGCCGCTGCGACTGCGGCTGCGGCGCGATCGATCCTGACTGCAAATCGCTGGGCGTGGACGCCTGCGACCGGTGCGACGATCCGGGCTCGTGCTCGGCGCAAGCGTGTCCGAGCTTCATCGACGCGAGCTTCAACGGCCGTTGCGACACGCCCACGCCGCCGGCCGGCTGGACCTGCGGCGCGATCGTCTACGGCGACGGCACGTGCGACTGCGGCTGCGGCATCCCCGACAGCGACTGTCGGACGTCCGACTTCGCGGCCTGTGTCCGGTGCCTCAATTGCGGCGGCCACGGCACCTGCGAGGGGACCGTCCTGCCTTCGGATCCGACCCAGTGCGCGCCGCCGCCGAACGGATGGACCTGCTCGGCGGCCGCGTTCCGCAACCTGACCTGCGACTGCGGCTGCGGCATCCCCGACCCCGCCTGTCAGGGGATCGAGCTGCTCTACGTCTGCGGAAACTTTCCTGTCGAAGGCTGCTCGGGCGGCAAGAAGTACCACATCGATCCCAGCCACAACGCCCTCTGCACCGTCACCATTCCGGGCGCGTGGACCTGCGACCGCGGCTTCTACGACGACGGTATCTGCGATTGCGGTTGCGGCGCCGTGGACCTCGACTGCCGCACGAACGCCGTCGCCGCCTGCGAGCAATGCAACGACCCGGGCAGCTGCTCGACCACCGCGTGCCCCGGCACGATCAGCGCCAGCGACACGGCGCACTGCTCGAACTAAACCGGGCGGGGCCGGCGATCGGGACCTACTGGCCGGAGATCAGGCCGACGATCTGCATCGCGTATTGCTGCGCGCTCGTGTAGGTGCCCTTCATCCACACCAGCGCGGTGTGCTTCGAATCCCACTTCGGCACGATCGGGCGGATGTTGTCGACCGTCGAGTTCTTCGTAATCGGCGTCCACTGCCAGGTCGCGCCGTTGTCGCAGGTCGTCCCCTGGTAGATCTCGCGCTTCGACGTCTGCGTCGTATCGTCGCGCGGATCGTAGGTCGTCGAGATGAAGAGAGTGTGCGGATCGTCGGGGTGAAGCGCGCCGGCGCCGATGTAGTCCTCTTCGGTGAAGTAGAGCTTGGGACCGGCCTTCACCAGGTAGGTCCCCTTCCAGGACGTCCCGTCGAAGCGGAAGTAGAGAATGCGCTTGTCCGGATCGCAGTTCGTATTGCCGTAACCCGCCTCGGTGCCGCACGTCCCCACCGCGCGGGCCTGGCCGAGGATGGCGATGGTCCCGTCGTCGTAGCGGACCATGTCGAGGTTCCAGGCGTGGTTGAGCGCGGTGGGCCCCAGCGTCGAACCGGTCTTGAACACCTGCGTGAAGGCGGAGATGTCCTTCGAGTTCGTGGTGGTCGAGTTGGTGTCCATGAGCGAGGAATCGATCACCGTGCCCGCCGAGTTATAGACCTGGCCGCCTTTGACATAGCCGTGCCAGAGGTTGTTGTCGAAGTCGCGGGGGTGGGCTTCCGTGCCACAGAAGTCGATGCGATCGGTGTTGTTGCCCCAGTACTTGTAGTAGCCCGCCACGTAACCGACCTGCTTGGACGAGGTCAGCCGGCCGTAATAACTCCAGCTCGTGCCGTCGGTGGACGTGATGAACGCCGGGCTGGTGTCGACGGAGCGGAAGGCGGCGAAGATCGTGGTGCCGATGTACCAGGGATTCGCGTAGGTGACGAGGTTCGTGCTGGCGCCCGCCCACGGACAGCCGAGCGGGCCCCAGTCGAACTGCCCCTCCGCCGACCATGACGTGCCGTTGAAGACGCTGAAGCGCGTGAAGCAATCGGTGCGATGGCTGGACCAGAGCGCCACGTACTTGCCGTCGGGCCGAATCACGAACGAGGCCGAGTTGTGATCGTCGACGTTGCTGGCCAGGGCGGTGCCGAGCGTGTTCAGCTTCTTGGTCCCGGCGACGAGGTCATAGGTGACGGCCTCGACGTAGCCGTTCCGCGTGCCGCCGCTCGCGACGGAGCCGATGATCAACTTGCTGGCCTTCGTGTCGACGATGGCGCGCTCGTCCATGTGCCAGTTCCAGCCGCCGTTGTCGTTGAACTGGATCGGCGTTGCGGTGGGCGAGCCGGACGGCGGCGCGCAGACGGTCGAGCCGCCCGTTCCCGTCGAGCCGCCCGTTCCCGTCGAGCCGCCCGCTGCCGTGCCCGCGCCGCCGCCGCGCCCTGCCGTCGCTCCGGCGCTGCCACCGCTGCCGCCGGTGCCGCCGGTCGCGCCCGCGCCGCCACCGGTGCCGGCGCTGCCACCCGCGCCGACGGTGCCGCCCGCGCCTGCACTGCCGCCCGCGCCGACGGTGCCGCCCGCGCCCCCGCCCGCGCCCGCTGCGCCGGTCGTGCCCGACGTCCCCCCGATCGCGCCGGTCGCGCCGGCCGCGCCCGCGCCTCCGGTGGTGCCCGCGCTACCGCCCGCACCACCGTTGCCTGGATTTCCCGTCGAGCCGCTCGTTCCGCCGGTTCCGCCGGCGGCCGAGGCACCGCCCGATCCGCCTCTCGCCGACGATCCGGGCCCCGACTGACTGCACGACATCGCGAACACCGCCAGCAAAGAAATCGCGCCGACGGCGTCTCTCAAACCGCAATCCCGTTCCATCCCTGTCTTTGGCATCGAGAAATCCTTTAATTCCCTGCTCTCGCCGATCTGATCCCCGGCCACGTCCGTCACGTGCCGGCTGAACTACAGCACCGCGGAAAGTATCGTCTTCTGCGAGCGGGAATTGTCACGGAAAGTGCGCCGTGAATCAGGTGATCACCCGCTAGGCCGGTTGCCGCTCGGCGTCCTACCGTCGCCGCGTTGCGATTCTCAACGGAGGTCAGATCATGATGAACGGCACCAGGCGCGCGCGTTTGTTCGCAGTCGTCACGATGACGAGCGGATTGTTCGTCTCCGGATCCGTGACGGCGGACGATGGTGGAAACAAGTGTGCGGGGCTCCCCTCGCAGAGCGATCTTCAGGCCGCGCTGGCGTCGGCCACCGCGACCGAGACCAGCGGGCTCAACAATCAGATGTGGGGCACGGTCGTCAACCGCGACGGTTTCGTCTGCGCCGTCGCGTTCACGGGACGGAACCGCGCCGCCCAGTGGCCGGGCAGCCGTGTGATCTCCGCGCAGAAGGCGAACACGGCGAACGCCTTCAGCCTCGACAGCTCGTCGTCGAGCAACGGCTCCGGTCAGCCGGCCGGCCTGGCGCTCTCGACCGCGAACCTCTACTCGGCGGTCCAACCGGGCGGCATCATTTACGGCATCGAAGTCAGCAACCCGGTCGACACGTCCGTCGCGTACGCCGGCAACGCCGACAACTACGGCACGAAGAACGATCCGATGGTCGGCAACCGCATCGGCGGCGTGAACGTGTTCGGCGGCGGCCTCGCGCTCTACGGGCCCGGCCACGTCGTCGTCGGCGGCGTGGGCGTCAGCGGCGACACGTCGTGCGCCGACCACGACATCGCCTGGCGCACGCGCAACAACCTCCGCCTCGACCACCTCGGCGCCGCCGGATCGATCCCCGCCGTGGGCGGCGTCTCCGGCGACTCGACCCGCCCCGACAACATCATCTACGACATCACGCCGAACCCGAACGGCGGCACGGGCATCAGCGCCGGCGGTTTCGGCCACCCGAGGTGCCCCAACACCGGCGACCAGAACGCGCTCCCGGCCGTTCGCCCCTGACCGTCAGGGCTTCGACTTCGAACGCTTCGCCTTCGTTGCCGGGGGCGCGGCGTTCGAAGCCTGCGCGGCGGCGGCCTCGTCCTCGGCCTGTTTCTGCTGCGCCGCCTGCCGCTGGAACGACATCACCTGGTGCAGCAGCTTCACGTACAGCTCGTCGAGCTGATGAAGCTCGTCGTACGTCTGGGCGATCTCTTTCGAGATCTGTTGCACCTCGTCGCGATTTCCCGAGCTCGACGCGGCGTCGAGACGGCCGGACAGCAACATCACCTTCGTGTCGGTGATCCCCCGGCCCTCCTCGACCGCGTAGAACTTCCCGCGCAGCTCCATGAAGCCCGGCAGGTCCGTCGGGACGGTTTCGAACTGCTTGCGCAGCGCCATGAACCTCGTCTTCAGGTCGGTCGACTGCTTCTGGAGCGCGTCCAGCGACTGCCTGAGCTCCTCCACCTTCGCCTTGTCCGCCCCCTTGTGACATCCGATCGGCAGGCCGGCGCCCAGCAGCAAGACGATCGACAACGGCACGATCCGCATCGCGCCGCCTACTGCTGGGGCGCGCAGTTCGCAATCCACTGCGAAAGGGCCGCGATGTAGTCGTCTGGGATGCACGCGTCGGTGGTGCACTGGTAGGGCATCCGCGGCGCGACGCCGCACGGCCCGCTCAGGATCTTGATGAGCGCGCTCTGGTCCGGCTTGCCCGGCTCGATCAGCTTGATGTTGCCGCACTGGACGGAGACATACGACATCATGTTCGTGTAGAGGTCGGCGTTGTTCTGCAGCGTCAGCGGCTTCTCCGGCGGCGGCGGGGCCATGCCGCCGACGGCATGGCAGGGCGCCGAGGCGCACGGCGTGATGGCACCCCCGCCCCCGAGAACGAGCTTGACGGTATCGAACGAGGCCGCGATGCCGGCGTCGGTGGTGGTCGGACCGCTGGGGACGCACGGCGAGCCGCCCGAACCGCCCGTGCCCGTGGACCCTCCCGCACCCGTGTCCGCGACGCTGCCGGCGCAGCCGGCGAGAGCTGACCAGACGACCACCGCGGCCGCGGTGGCAACCATCGAACTTCGAAATTTCATGGGGAGGGAAGAGCTTAATAGATCACTCCGCCGGTCGGGAAGGACCGGCGGAGCGCAAACTGACGCGAGTCGCTCAGGGCTTGAGCGCGGTGAACTCGCCCGGATTGTGAATCGTGGCGCCCGTCTGCGCGCCGAGGCCCCCGCAGAAGTCCGTGGTCAGGTCCGAATAGCCGTACTTCGTCACCGGCTGCGTCCCGCCCTTGGCCGGGAACCCGGTCGAGTCGGCCTTCACGCCCAGCGCGTTCATCAAGTTGCAGAAGTATTTGTTGATGGGCGCGTTGGCGATCGTCGACGCCGTCCCGGTCCCCTGATTGACACCGTTGGACATGCCGCTCGTCGTGCCGTCGGCGCACTGCGACTCGCTCATCCCCTGCGTCAAGGTGGCCGAACCGGTGTTCGCCGTGTCGACGTTGACGGTCCAGCCGGTCTTGAAGTAGCCGCCGCAACTGCCGGCCTGAACGATCGGCAGGTTGTTCAGGTTGTGGGCGTTGCCGTCCGACATCTCCTGGAACCAGACCGTGGCCGTGTTGTCCAGCAGCGACGTCCCGTCGGCGTTCTTGATGCCGTCGAGCATCCCGACCAGCTTCGCGAACTTGGTCGCGTAGTAGGTGTCGATGGTCCGCAGCAGGTTGAGCGCGTTCGGGTAGCAGCTGCCCGACATGCCCGCGTTGTCCAGCCGGTGAGAGAGCGCGTGCGCCTCTTCCGGAATGTTGAGCCCGCTGTAGACGTAGTTCGGTGGGAACTTCAGGAAGTTCACCGGATTGTAGTTGCAGGCCACCGACAGCACGGCCATCGCCGAGTACATGTCGGCGCCGTCCATGTCGGTGGTGACCATCGCGGTGACGGCGTCCTTGCCGACGCCGCCCTGGCCCGCCTTGCCGACGTTGGTCATCGTCGCTTCGAGCTTGGTGGCGTTGGCGGACGTGCACTGGCTGCCCGTCGCGATGACCGTCCCCATCGAGTTGCAGAGCGCCTCCCAGGCGGCGACCTTGTTCTTGTCGTCCGCGCTCATGTCCAGGCGCTTGAAGTCCTGGAGGTGGGCCTTGACCATGTCGGTGACCCGCTGCCCGCGCGTCGCCGCGTAGGTGGCGGGGTTCATCGGCTGGCTCTTGTCGAAGAGGCCGGTCAGCGCCGTGAAGACCTGCGACGGCGTGCCGAGGCCGGGATAGATGGCCGCCTTGTCACCGGCCGCCGCGCTGGCCGCCTTCAGGTACGAGATGCCCGACTGCGCGTTGTCGCCCGCGCTGCCGCCCGAGTTGCCGACGCGCATGAACAGCGGCGTCCCCTGCGGCGCAAGCTGCTGCGCGATGATGTGGTCCAGCGAGCTGCCCACCGGCTGCGCCTGGAACTTCGTCGTCATGTCGAAGCTGAACGGGTCGTTGCCGTTCGGCGTGACCGGCTGACAGGTGAAGTACGATCCGACCACGTTGAGGTGGGGATCGTTCCCCTGCCCGCGCCCGTTCTTGCCGTTGGTGTTGCCCGACGTCCACTCGTTCATCGCGCGGATGCCGCGCGGGATGAGCAGCTTGGACACGTAGGGCGCGAGCGGCGCGGCGCTGTTGATGAGGTCGCCCGCCACCAACGCGCCGTGCGACTTCGCCGGGAAGAACTTGGTCGTGACGCAGCCGTAGTGAGTGAACATGACGACCAGCGACTTCGGCGTCGTGGTCGTCTGCCCCTTCGCGTACCGCTCCATGACCGACTGAAGATACGGCGCGGCGACCAGAGCTCCGCCCACGCCGCGGAGGAACATTCTTCGGTGAATTCTGTTGATCATGTTCTCTGCTCCTCGACTTTACGGAGTGGCCTTGACGCGAAGACGGAACGAGTCCGACTGGGTGAGATCGGCAAGAAGGGTGAGGATCGGGTAGGTGCCGGCGGCGATCTTGGCGCTGATCGCGTCAGCCGTGCACTGATCGTTCGCGTTCGGATAGCGCCCGTACGCATAGCTGACCCAGTCCTGCGCGTAGTTCTGCTGCGCCTTCGGAATGGTCGCGAGCTGCTGCATCAGCTGCAGCGGCGACGAGATCGTCTGGGTGTTGCCGTTGCCGAAGTTGACGGTCGCCGTCCCGTTGATCGCCCCGCCGAGCTGATCGGTGGTCTGCCACTTCCCGATCGAGTCGTAGGTCTCCATCACGTAGCCGGGCGGATTGATGATGTTGGTGTGGCACCCCATGCAGGTGGCCGACATGTTGACCAGCGCGTCGGTCTTGTCGCGGTTCGTCGCGTAGTTGCCGGCGGGCGCCGTCAGCATCGTCGCGCCGGCCAGCGGCGGGCCCGGGTCGACGCCGATCATGTAGACCGTGACGAACGCGCCGCGGAGGATCGGCGCCGTCTCGTTGTAGTGCGAGTACGAGCTCAGGAACCCCGCGCGGGTCATGAAGCCCGGCCGCTGGTTCGCGTCCAGCGTCGTCTTGGTCAACGTGGTGCTGGTGGTGGCGGGCAGCCCATAAATCTGCGCGTTGTCCTTGTTCACGAAGCCGACGGTGCTGAGGAACAGATCCTGATATCCGCCGTTCCCGTACGCGACCTCTGACCAGAAGCTGTCGAGCTCCTGCGCGAAGGACGTCTTGGAGGTCGTCGTGTTGTAGAGCGGGAACTTGCTGGTGTCGTGGTCGATCTTCCACCAGTGCTGGCCCGCGTTGTTCATCTGGACCCAGTTGTCGTGGAATCCGGAGATGAGCGTCGAGGTCTTGGTCCGGTCCATGATCATGCGCTGCGCCTGGGCCAGGATCTGGTCCTTCGTCCCGAGCTGGCTCATGTCGGCCGCCGTGCTGAGCGTGGCGTCCGGCATCGAGCCCCACAGCATGTAGGAGAGGCGCGTCGCGATCTCGTACTGGGACAGCTGGATGGCGCCCGTCGCCGCATCCGTCGTCGTGCCCGTCTCGGGCAGCATCAGGAACTGCGGCGAGACGAGGAAGCCGAGCAGCGTCGCCTCGGCAACCTCGGCGGGCGTTCCCATCGGCGTCCCGGTGCCGAGCGCCACGAAGCGCGACACCTCGTCGGTGGTCAGCGGCCGGCGGAACGCCTTGCGGCCGAAGGTCGTAATCGTCGTCATGAGGCAACCCGACGCGGCCGGGTCGCAGCTGATGAAGTTGGCCTTCTGGGTCGTGCTGGCCATGACCGCCTTGGCGATCGCCGCGGCCGTGTCCTGATACAGGCGCCACGCGTCGGGCACCATCGGGCCGTCGAAGTCCGCGTACAGCATCGCCGACGGCGGACCGGAGGTCGTGCCGTTGCTGACCGACGTGACGCCGAGCAGATCGCGCACCGTCGCGTCGTACTGCCAGTTCATCATGCGCCGGAGCTGCGTCGTCGCCGGAATGCCGGGCGCGCAGGTGATGGTCGGATTGGGGGTCGTGCCCGCCGCGCCGCCGGTGCCGGTGCCAGCGGAGCCGCCCGTCCCGGTGCCGGTGCTGTTCCCAGTTCCGGTGCCGGTCGAATTACCGGTGCCGGTCCCCGTGCTGTTCCCGGTTCCGGTACCGGTCGAATTACCGGTGCCCGTGCCGGTACCTCCGGTGCCGGTGCCACCTACGGTTCCCGTGCAGCCGACCAGGCCGGCTAGCAGGAATCCCACAAGACTCGTGCGAATGGAGTGCCTCATTTGCGTTTACCCTTCTGCCGGCGGCACAGCGATCAGTCCGGAAGTCGTTGCAGCCGCGTTCAGCGGCGGGCCGAGACCAGGCCTCACACACATATGGGTGTGAAGTTATTGAACCTTCACTGTGTGTTACACAGATCAGGTTCTCCGGACACAACCGAGTAATTTCAGCTGGTTGTGTGCGCTGGGATCGTCGCCAGCTCGGGGGTTCAGCACGACGCGCGGCGGCGGCGCCGGCGCAGGATCATCATAGAAATCGGCACCGCGAAGATCGCCCCGCCCGGTCCGGCCGCGCGGCACCCGCACCCGCCGCTCGCTGCCCCGGGCGGTGAGCCTGCCCCGCCGGTGCCTCCGGTGGCGCCCCCGTTGCCGCCCGAGCTGGCGCCTCCGCGCCCGCCGGCGCCGCCGGTGCCCGCGCTGCCGCCACCCGCACCGCCGCGGCCCGCGTTGCCGCCGGCGCCGGCCGACCCGCCGCCGGTGCCGCCCGTCGGCGGCGCGACCGATCCGGATTCGTAGGCGCCGATGTCGAAACCGGCGCCGGCCGGCCGCGGCGCGCCGAGCAGGTCCGTCGTCGGCGCCGACATTCCGCCCAGGCTGGCAGCGCCCTGATCGACCGCCAGCGGCGGCGTCAGCGCCGCGAGCCGCAGGTCGCCGCCCGCCGCGTCGAGGAACAGCGCCGCGGCGTTGGCCGGCGTCGCCTCGTGCGCCGACGCGGTCGTGCCCGAGTACGACGACACCAGGTTGTAGTCGTGCTGCAGCCCCGTGACGTTTTGAACCTCGAGGCCGGTGGACTGGCTGATCAAGATGTTGTTGAAGATGACGTTGTTGTTGGCGCCGTCCGCGACCTGGATGGCGGAGCGCGAACCGACCGGATCGTAGATCGTGTTGTTGACGATCAGGTTGTCGTGCGACGCCTCGGCGCCGTCGATCTGGAACATCGCGATGCCGGCCTTCGCGGCGTTGAAGATGACGTTGTTGCGCGCGACGCCGTGAATCGCCCCGTCCAGGTTGAAACCGGCGGAGCCCTTGCAGTTCCGCACCGTGTTCCCTTCGATCCGCCAGTTCGAGATCAGTCCGTCGCCGCCCGTGCTGAGGTCGGCGTTGATCTGGATGCAGTTGTTGCCGGTGTTCGAGACGTCGTTGCGCAGGATGGCCGGGTTGTCGGCGGCGTTCGAGACGTAGATCCCGTGCTCGCCGGCCGTGTCGATGCGGTTGTCCTGGATCGTCAGATCCAGCGCGAAGCCGGAGAAGATGCCGTCGTGACGCCCGGCCGTCGAGGTGCCGCCGTTGTCGTGCGAAAAGCAATTCTGGATGATGACGCCGCGGGCGTCGCTGCCGTCGTTGACGTTGCCGAGGATCGCGATGCCCGACCGCGGCGCGCCCGACACCTCGAAGCCGTCGAAGGTGATGAAGCTGCACGACGCCAGCTGCACGAAATCCTGCGTCGATGCGCTGGTCGCCGAGGTGATCTTGGCGCCCCAGCGGTTCCGGGACCGAAACACGATCGGCGCCGCCGCCGTTCCCGACACGCCGTCGCACGCCAGCCCCGCGTACGTTCCGTCCTCGACGGTGACGGTGTCACCCGCCTTGACGGTCGTCAGCGCGCGCTGGATGGTCCGCCACGGCGCGCCTGACAGGCCGGTGGCCGTGTCGCTGCCGGTCGGGCTGACCGCGTAGTCCGTCGCCCGGGCCGCGCGCGGCGCCGCCGCTGACAGCAGCCCGGCCAGCGCAGCCGCCACCAGGATCGAGACGCGTCGGCTCGTCACGGTGCGATCTTCGCGTCAGCGCGCCTGGCCGGCAAGCGACATTCGACGAGCGTGGCGGCGCGCCGGCAACGCGGCTCCGATGACCACGACCAGCAGCAGGAACGGAATGGCGAGCGCCAGTTGAAGCCAGGTCGCCCCCGGACCGTGGTGCCAGGCGTGCGCGGCGGCCGCCGTGAAGCAGAGCCCGACGCCCGCGACCGCCCACAGCGGGACCGAGAACATCTCATGCGCGGCTGCGGCCACGGCCCCGATGAATGCGAGCAGCGCGGCCAGCCCGTCCCCCCAGGCGACCCAGGTCGGCAGACCGTAGCCGGGCCCGTCGAGCCACAACGCAAACAGCGCGAAGCCGAGCGCCGCAGAGACCAGGCTGCAGGCCAGCGTCATGCGCGCGACGCCTGCCCCGGCCGCGACCGCCCGCCGCTGTCGCGCGCCTTCGACGCCTTCGATCAGCTCGTGATCGTCGCGCAGATCGTCCAGCACCAGCAGCCCCTCCAGCTGGCGGTCGGACGATAAGACCGGAAGCACCTCGACCTCGGCCTCCAGCATCGCGTCGACCGCGTCCTCGATCGGCTCGTCGCGGGTCGCGTGCACGACCGTCTCCTCCGCGATCGCCGCCGCCGGCGCCTCCTCGTCGCCGCGGTCGTAGAGCCGTCGCTCGACGGCGCGCCGCTCGACCGTGCCCCGGAGCGTGCCGTCCGCGGCAACGACCGGGAGCTCATCGAGGCCCTCCCGCTCCATCGCATCCAGGATGGCGCGTGGCGTGTTGCTCTCGCTCAGGGACAGGGGTGAGGCGCGCATCGCATCCGCAACCCGCACTGGCCGTTGGTCTCGCATCGTCGCACGGCCCTTTCTTCAGGAGGGGCGCGGCGCTTCCCGCGCCGCGATCGATCGCAAGGTGCGAGCGGCGCGCGCCGCCGGCTCGTACTCCGCGATGTCGGACAGGCTGATGATGCCCTCCAGGATGTCGTCGTCGTCGGTGACGACCAGCCGCGACACCTGATAGTGGGCCATGAACTGCTCGGCCAGCGACAGCTCGTCGTCAGGCCGGCAGGAGACGACGTTCCGGCTCATGACCTCGCCGACGCGACGAGCGTCGGGGTCCAGCCCCGGCGCAACGGCGCGCACGACGATGTCTCGATCGGTGATCGTGCCGACGACCCGTCCCCCGTCGTCGCAGACCGGGAGAAAACCGATGTTCGCCGCGGACATGATCTCCGCGGCGAGGCGCAGCGGATCATCTTCACGCACCGCCTGTGGGACCGTCTTCATGACGTCGGCGCAGCGGCGCCGGTGCGCGGCCGAACGCGGTCGCCCGTCATGCAGACCGAACGCTTTCGGGCGCCGGTGCCGTTCCAGCCGATCGTCGAGCGCGCGCACGCCGCGCACGCGCCGCGCGGTCCGGACCACCCGCCTGTGCTCGCGCTCCAGGACCGGTCCCTCCAGGGCGACCTGTCCATCCTGCACCGCGACCTCGATGGCGGAGACGTGGCTCGACACGCGCCCCAGCGCGGCGCGCACCCTCGCCTCGATCACTTCGTCCGACGCCGGCTCCGGGCGCAAGCGCGACCGCAACCGCGCCGCCAGACCGCGCGCGTGGTTGATCACGCCGCGCTTCGATCGGCCGAGCCGTCTCACGCCCACCCGGGCCATGTGTCGCGCGGCCGCGCCGGCCAGCGCCCGCCGGCGCCGGCCGAGCCGCCGCGACCCGAAAAACCCCGCGAAATACGCGAGCAAAGAGCCGAGTCCCACCCCACTGAGAAACGCGAGCGGGAACCTCGGCACCGTCGCGCTCCTGTCCGCCATCGTCAGCCTCCGCATCGCGCCCTCCTTCTGAAACCTATGCCCTCGCGGGAAAAGGGCGACGCCGGTCGAGACTCGGCCGCTCCTGGCTCGTGGAAGAGCGGAAATCAATTGTTAACCTGATGCGTCGGCAGCTGGACCTGGTGTACACGGGCCCTGGGCTTCATTCACCCGAAGCGCAGTTCACTGGCCAAGCGAGGGGGAATCATGGAACTCCAGAGAGCCACGCGGTCACTGCTTCCGTTGTTGTTCCTGTCGGCGTCGCCGCTGCTTGCGAGTTGCGGCGAGCTCATGGGGGACGGCGCGCCGGTCGACGAGGCCGCGGCCGCCAAGAGCTATTCGATCGCGTCGCTCGCCCGGCAGAACACAGCCGCGCCGGGCGGCGGGACGTACGCGTTCGACTTCGAGCCGGGCGCGCTCAACAGCAGCGGCCAGTTCTCGTACGCCGCCGACGTCAGCACCGGAGGCGAAGGTGTCTTCCTCGGGCGCGGGACGTCGATCGCGCAGATCATCCGCAGCGGCCAGCCCGCTCCGGGCGGCGGAACGTTCGGACCGTTCGGCATCTTCGGCCACGCCTCGCTGAATGACGGCGGCAACATGGCGTTCGCCTTCAACGGCGATCCGTTCACGCTTCCGCTCGGGATGAACTCCGGCGTCTATCGCTTCACGGCCAACCGCAATGCGACGACCGCCATCGTCACGCCGTTCGTGACGCCGGCGCCGTCGGGCGGCGTGTTCCAGGGATCGGACATCCACGCCTGGATCAACAACGGCGGCGACGTCGTCTTCGCCGGGATCATCAACACCGAGCACGGGATCGCCAGCCCGCCCAGCCCCCCGGACTTCAACCTCGGCGTCGGCGTGTTCCGCCAGGACCGCAGCGGCGCGATCACCAGCGTCGCTGTCCCCGGCGATCCCGCGCCGGGCGGCTCCAACTTCGACTTCGCCCAGAACCCGTGGATCAACGACGCGGGCGCCATCGCTTTCGGCGCGCACGTCGCCGGCGATCCCTGCGACACATTCGGCTCGGCGCAGACCGACCGCATCATCTGCGGCGAGAGCATCTATCTGAAGCAAGCCCCGAACGGCCCGATCATCTCCATCGCGCACCATGGCGATGCGGCCCCGGGTGGCGGCACCTTCAACATCGCCTTCGGTCCCGTGCTGAACAGCCGGGGCGACATCCTCTTCGTCGGCGACCTCGGCAGCGACCCGCAGGGCTTCGGCCCCGGCGGCGTCTTCCTTTATTCGAAAGGACAGCTGCAGGCGGTGGCGCGTCCCGGCGACGCCATGCCGGGCGGCGGCCACTTCGCGACCTCGAGCTCGATCATCCAGAACTACAGCATCAACAACGGCGGCGACGTGACCTTCACCGCCGGGCTCGACACCGGACCGGCCGAAGCGCCCGACACGGGACTCTACGTCCGCGCCGGCGGAACGATGCGGCTGGTGGCGCGCACCGGGACGGTCATCCCCGGCGTCGGAACGGTCGCGGGCCTCCTCAACAACCCCTTCGTCACCTTTCCGTCCGGCGGTTCGATCATCAACACGCGAGGCCAGGTTCTGTTCAGCGCCGTGCTGACCGACGGGACGACGGCGCTGCTGCTGGCGACGCCCGGCTGATCGCTTCCTGCGGGAAACCGCAGCTGTCGAGATCTGGGCGTGAACCGTAACGGCGCCGGCCGTGCGGACGCCCGCGCGCGCGTGGCACGGCGTTCGCTTTGGGCATAGCGAATGAGCTTCACGCGCGCGCCTGAGCCGATTCGAATTCCCCTGATCGCCGCGGCAATCGCCGCCCTCTTGCCCGCCTGCGGAGGATCGAAGTCCAGCTCGACCGGCGGGTCGACCGGCAACGGAGGATCCGGCGCATCGTCGGGCGGCGGCGGCGGCACCGGCGCCAGCGCCCCCGGAACGGGGACCAACGGCGCGCCGCCCTGTTCCGACCTGTTCGATCAGAGCATGGTGCGCACCTATTCGATCGACATCGCGCCGGACGTGATGGCGAGCATCCAGGGCGAGTTCAACAACACGGCGGCGCTGCTCGCCCAGGGCAACGACTTCGTGAGCCGCCACCCGGTGACGTTCCACATGGGATCGGAGACCGTCTCCGATGCGACGTTCAAGCTGCACGGGCAGTCGTCGTGGCTGCACACCGTGATGCTCGACGGCGATCGCGCCAAGATGCAGTTCGACATCTCGTTCCACCAGAGCAATCCGAACGGAACCTTCCACGGCGTCGAGAAGCTGGTGTTCGACATGCCGCGCGACGACTGGACCTTCATGCACGACCGGATCGCGCACGCCTGGTTCCGGCAGGCCGGCATCGCCGCCGGCTGCGCGGCCAGCGCGCGCGTCGAGATCAACGGCGCTTACTACGGCCTGTTCACCGCCGAGGAGAACACCGCCAAGAACGTCATCAAGCAGTTCTTCCCGAACCACCCGAACGGCGATCTGTGGAAGGCCGCCAACCAGCCCGAGACGGCCACGACGTCCGACACGGCCAAGCTGATGGCGTTCAAGCAGGCGACGGACATCGCCAGCGTCTCGGCCGTCGTCGACCTGGATTCATCCGTGCACGAGTGGGCGGGCGAGGCGCTGATCAACGACGCCGACGGCTTCTACGGCGGCGTCCACAACTTCTACATCTACGACGCGGGCAACGGTTTCGTGTTCCTTCCGAACGACACCGACTCGACCTTCGACTGGATGACGGAGAACGACCTGACGCCGTTCAACGCTCACCCGATCCACTGGTGGGTGGGACGCGCCCAGCCGCAGCCGACGCCCAGCCCGATCTGGACGGCGGCGATGAACGATCCGGCCACGCAGAAGAAGTACGTCGACGCGATCGCGTCCGCGCTCTCGCAATGGGACGTCTCGCAGATCCAGGGGTGGATCGACACCTGGTCGCAGCAGATCAGCGACGCCGCCACGTCCGATCCGCACGCCTGGGCGACACCGGCCCAGTTTCATACCGCCGTCCAGACGTTGCGCGACATCGTCAAGCAACGCGCCGACTTCCTGCAGACCTTCGTCGACTGCGAACACGCCGGCAAAGGCGACAGCTGCTGAAAAGGGGGGGCCGCCTCCCTTCGCGACCGGGCTCCGCTCGGCATTGGGTTGAGGGGGCCGCGGTCTGTGTGTGCCCCTCCGTGCTCAAACAGTCCTCGCGGGTCGGTTCCAGATCTCCTCGGCAGACTCAGCAGACCGCTGCGGAACTGCGCGCGGAGGGGCACACACAGCCCACGTCC
>Ga0209465_10000392_pt1 | contig 20784 bp, 18 predicted proteins | sample PanSoiPlot1MoBio_FD_188321 | JGI IMG/M metagenome (GOLD analysis project Ga0209465, IMG submission 188321) | Tropical forest soil microbial communities from Panama analyzed to predict greenhouse gas emissions - Panama Soil Plot 1 MoBio (SPAdes)... | ecosystem: Environmental > Terrestrial > Soil...
TTTAGCGCGGACCTCCACCGCGAACCACAGGTCCGGCCAGACGAGCGCCCACGTCTGCACCTCGAAGGCGCGTGGGGACAGCCGGAACGGCGGGGCGACGGGGCCGGAATACTGGGCGCGCAATTCCGCGGCCGGAAGGCCGATCCACGAGGCGGTGAGCCGACACCCGCGCGCGGGCGGCAGCGGGTCGGAGGGGGCGACCCGCTCGCCGGGGTGGTGGGCGCAGCGCCACGCGATCGCAACCTCGAACCCCTGGGCGATGGCGATCAGGACGGCCCCGCTGCGGCCGGCGCCGTCGGGGTCGAAGGCGATCTCGCCGCCCGCATCGTCGGGTAGCAGCGCGAACCCTTGCCGCACGTCGATCCCGGCGAGCCGCGCGGCCTCCTCCGCCAGCGCGGCGTCGAGCGCGCCGACGAAGGCAGCGCTGGCGCCCACCGCATCGGCCCAGGGCGCGAGCCAATCGCGCGATCCGGCGCCCGACGCCACCGGCGTCGCGATCATAGCGGCGCGGGCAGTATTTCCCGCCCCAGCACGCTCTGCGATCGGACGTAGCGTTCCAGCGCGTCGACCGCCTTGGTGAACTGCGCCGCCGCGTAATACGAGCGCCCGAGGTAGTACAGAAGCTCGGGTCGCTTGGCGACGTAGGCGGTGTCGTCGGCCAACGCCTTCAGCTCGTCGATCGCGTCGGCGTAGATCTCGGCCTTGTAGTCGAGGAACCCGGTCAGCAGCGAGAAGTCCTTGCCCAGGCCCGCCCACAGATCTTCCGGCCAGGCCTCGAGCACCTTGTACCCGGTGACGTAGCGGTGCGACCTGTAGTGCGCCAGCACCTCCGGATATTCCTCCTTCACCTTGGCGACCAGATCCGGGTGCGTGTCGCCCAGGTAGGTGGGCACGGCCGGGGGCTGCAGATCCTCGCCGGGGGCGAGCGGGATCTCCGGATCGCGATCCAGCCGGGTCGACACCAGCTTCAGCAGCAGGCGCGCGTGCTGGGCGTCGGGCGAGTTGCCGGCGGCCTCCGCGCGGCGGGTCCAGAGCTCGGCCTCGCGCGCCTTGCCGTGCGCGAGCAGGCTGCGCGCGAGCAGCCCGCAGCGGCTGCTCTTGTCGGGGCCGTCGTAGCCCTTCACCAGCTCGCTGAGCCGGCCGTAGGGCCACATCGGTCCGTAGACGTTGGCGCGGTACGGCTCGAACTTCGCGTAGCCGAGCAGATCGCGCGGCGCCGCGTACTCGATGCGCGCGTTGTCGTCGGTGTTCAGCGGCGCGCCGGCCGTGAACGACTCCAGCTCGTCGGGCCCCAGCAGGAGGTAAGCGAACACGTCGTGGGGCGACTGGAAACCGCCCCGGCGCGCCTCGGCGCGCGTCACCGGATCGCGGAAGGCGTGCTCGACGACGTCGTAGTCGAGCGGCAGCGGATCGCGGCTGCCGATCAGGATCGTGTCGGACGACCAGTCTTCGGCCGAGAAGACGTAGACGTACGGGAACTCGGCGCGCACCGTGCCGAGGATGGTCTTGATGTTCCAGGGCGCCATCTCGTACAGCTGCGCCCACTGGCAGAAGATGCCGTGATCGGCGAGGCGGGTCTTGACCAGCTGGAAGTACTCGCGCGTGAACAGGTTCGACACGCCGGTCAGCCAGGGGTTCGACGGCTCGCTCACGATGACGTCGAACTTGTCGCTCCGCTGGGTCAGGAAGTTGCGGCCGTCGCCGACGCGCGCGGTGACCTTGGGGTTCTCGAGCGGGCGGTGGTTGTCGTTGTCGAAGAAGCGCGCGCCGCGGTAGACGGCCGCCTCCAGCTCGACGATCTCCAGCGATCCGATCGGGTACTGCGTGATGGCGCCGGCCGTGACGCCCGAGCCGTAGCCGACCAGCGCCACCTTGGGCGGGTGGGTGTCGCGGTAGAACAGGAACGGCAAGAGGCCGACGATGATCTGCGTCGGCATGTCGGCGTCGTTCGACGCGTCGACCTTGCCGTTGTTCTTGAGCGAATAGATCTTGTCCCACTGGTCGACGCTGACGGTGGTCGCCATGCCGTCCTCGTAGAACACCATCTTCGGCACCTGCCAGGGGCGCTTGTGGATCTTGCGGTAGATGTACTCGCGCGCGATCGAGACGCGGAAGAAGCCGGCCGTCAGGCTGACCTTGTCCCAGCGTGGGATCACGAGGGCCAGCAGCGCCAGCGCGACCGCGGCGGCGACCCCGGCCTGACGCCGGCGGCGGGGCAGCTCCGGCGCCACCCAGAACAGCAGGCCCGCCAGCGCCAGATCCAGCAGCACGGCCACGTAGATTCCGCCCTCGAGACCGAGGCGCGGCAGCAGGAAGAACCCGGACGCGAACGAGCCGACGATCGCCCCCACGGTGTTGAGCGCGTACGCGTTGCCGACGTCGTGCCCGACGGTCTCGAGACTGCCCGTCACCACGCGCACCGTCAGCGGAAACACGCCGCCCATCAGCAAGGTCGCCGGCAACACCGTCAGGCAGGCGAGCGCGAACTGGCAGAACAGGGTCACGTCCGTGCTGGTACTCATCGACTGGAGCAGCCAGGTGAAGACGTACGGGATCTTGTCGGTGAACAGATACGTCACGCCGATGACCAAGGGGGTCGCGAGGTGCAGCGCCGCCAACCACCGGACCGGATGGGGGGTGCGCTGGCTGATGCGCGCGAACACTGCCGCGCCCGCCCCCAGGCCGATCAGGAACGCGAGCACGATCAGGGTGAACGTGTAGGCCGACGACCCATGCAGAAGCGCGAGCGTGCGCGTCCAGAGCACCTGCAGCGTCATCGCCGTCGCACCCGAGACGGCGAACGCCGCCATCACCGCACGCCGCGAGCGCGTGTCGACCACGGGGGGCGGCGGCAGCGCCGCCGATTCCAGGTGGGCCTGGGCGGCGGCGACGTCCAGGCGTTCGTCGGCAGTGGCGGCGGTCTCCTCGGCGGCGGGAAGGCGGCGGCGCGCGATCACGATCGCCGCGGCCAGCGACAGGTTGAAGGTCGCGGCGGTGACGTTGGTCCAGGTGATCCCCATGAGCGGCAGGAACACGAAGCCGGCGAAGAACGCGCCCGCCACCGCGCCGAACAGGTTGACGGCGTAGAGCGTGCCGATCCGCAGGCCCGAGCGCCGCAGCTCCCACGGCCGCTTGACGAAGTGCCGCGACAAGAACGGCAACGTCGCGCCCATCAGCGTGGTCGGGATCAGCAGAAGCACAGCCGAGCCGGCGAAGCGCACGATCGACAAGAGCAGCCACCTATCGCCGAACACGCGGTACATCCAGATGTTGAACCCCGGGTAGGCCCACATGATCACGGGGATCAGCAGCGCGTAGAGACCGATGCCCGCCTCGGCGGCCGCGTACGCGCGAACCGGGTTCTTGATCCGATCGGCGTAACGTCCGGCCAGGTACGACCCGAGCCCGAGCCCGCCCATGAACGTCGCCAGCACCGTCGAGATCGCCAGCGTTGTCGATCCGAACACCAGCCCCAGCTTCCGGGTCCAGAGCATCTCGAGGATGAGGCCCGAGGAACCGGAAAGAAAGAAGCAGGCGAGCAGGACCGCGCGCATGGGAGCGAACGGACTTTATACCGGTCCGTCGCCGACTAATCAGCCGTCGTTTTCTGCGCGCCGTGCCAGACGGCCACGATCCAGACGATGGACTTCTCGACGCGATAGAAGAATCGGTATGGCGGAACGATCACCTCCCGCCGGTCGAGCTCCGGGAACTCGGGAATTCTGCGGCCCGAATGCGGATGGGCTGCCAGACGACGGAGACTCTTCTTCGCCCTCGCAAGCAGAGCCGCGGCGGCCGCGGGGTTCTCTGCCTTGGTGTACTCGACCTTCGCCAGAAACTGCGCCCGGGCGGACGGCGTGAACCTGACCTTCACTTCGCCAGGATCCGGTCTGCCTCGCTCAGGACGTCCTCGAGATCATGGCCCTTCCCAGCGGCAACCTCCTTGTCGCCCAGCACCAGGAGACGAAGGATTTCACGCTCGTGTTCCGATCGCTCGTACTCATCAATGCTGACGATGACGGCTGTGGCTCGACCGCGCTGCGTGATCACAACCGGCTCTCGATTCTTCTTCAATCGATCGAGCACGTTTGCCGCGTCGTCACGAAGGTCGCTCACGGGAACAATTGCCGGAACCTTGCTCATGGACGTACTCCTGAAGGTACGTCCAAGCGTACCACATTAGCGAAGCGTGTGCCGGCCCCTTACGCCCGATTTCATGTACTCAGTGGTTGTGCTGCCAGGCCTCGAGCTCCTGCACGTCAGCGCGAACAGCTTCATCGTTTCTTCTTCGATTTCGGCTTCCGTTTGGGCGACTTGCCGCCGCGGGCCGGGCGCCGCCTCGACGGCCGAGCGACGGGGCTCGCCTCGGGTCGCGCGTGGCGCGGTTCGTAGACGCCGAGCTTGCCGCCGCCCGGCAAGGTGACCTCGGTCAGGAGTCCCCAGCGCAGGTCGCGCAGCTCGCTGCACGCGACGCCCTTCGCCTGCATCTCGGCGACGAAAGCGGCCGCGTCCTCGCACAGCAAGTAGAGCTCGTGGCCATCGCCTTGCTCGCCCGGATGAACCGCGACCTCCGCCGGCGGCAGGCCGAAGATCAGCCAGCCGCCGCCGACGTCGACGCCGCGCAGCCCGAGAACGTCGCGCAAGAACGCCCGGTCCGCGTCCGCGTCCGTGCTGTAGATGATCGAATGTGCGCCGGTGATCATGTCGCGCCTCCCCGGGGCTCATAACACGACCTCACGCCGCCAGCGCCAGATTGCGTGGCGGGCCCCGAATGGTATGGCGCGGATGGTGATCCTCCGCGGCCGCCTCGGCGGCGCAGGCGGGGCACAGCGCCAGCTCGCGGACGATTTCACGGCCAGCGCCGCCCGGATCGTCGCGGTACCGCACGCGCTTCGTGCTCTCCGGATCGTCCGGGCGAGGTTTCCGCTTGAAGCGGTTCGCCTTCGGCCGGAACGGGTACTGCCGCTCGCGCGTCTCGACGACGCTCCGAACTGGCGGGGTCCTAGGTGGAACGACCTCTCGACACAGCTGACATCGGAACACTCACATCGGCCGTCGACTGCCGGCTCCAGGTTCGGCCAGTCCCTGGAGTGTTGGGTTGCTCAACGAAGATGACCGCGCTGGTTTTCTCTGTCAACCGCGATCACCCCGGCCCCCCGGCGCGGGCGAGCGCCGGGCGGGCGCGGCAGCGGGCCAGCCAGGCGTCGACGTTCTGGCGACCATCGACCCGAACGCCGATGTCCTGGCCGATCAGCAGCGACGAAGCGGCTGGAATGTCGGCGAGCGAGAACGCCGCGCCGAGGATGTAGTCGCGTCCGGCCAGGCGCGCCTCCAGCGCGTCCAGGTTGCGCAGGTGCTGGCCGTGGTTGTAGTCGGCGGCCGCCTTGCTGCGACCCTCCGCCGCATACGAAACGATCGTGTCCATGCCGTGATACAGCCACTGCATGTGGTAGGCGTGCAGCTCGGTCGTGCCCCACACCATCCAGCAGACCGCCGCCGCGCGCGCCGTGTCCGCCGCTGGCCAGAGGTTGCGCTCGCGCCCGTAGACCTCGCCGAGGTGCAGGATGATCGCCGCCGACTCGAAGTACGCCTGACCGCCGTCGACCAGCCCCGGCACCTTGCCGGTCGGGCTGATCGCCAGGTACTCGGGCGTCCGGTTCTCGCCTTTCTTCGGATCGAGCTCGACGTAATCGTAGCCGACGCCCAGCTCCTCCAGAGCCCAGCGCACGCGCGACGCCGTGCTCTGTGGCCACCCGTAAAGTCGAATGCTCATGATCGTCCTCCCGACGACGAAAAGCCGGGACGGTGTCGCCACCGCCCCGGCCCATATTCAACCACTGTTCCGTCCGACTATCGCTGCGCCGTCGCCGGATTCTTCTTCGCGGCTGACTTGGCGCCCTTGACCGCGCGGTCGATGTCGTGGCGGAACTGCACCTCGTCGACCTGCAGGCCGTTCAGCATCGTCGACAGCTCGCGCGTCAGCGAGGCCATCGCGACCGCCTCCTTGATCTCGGCGTCGGTGGCGCCGTTCAGCTTGGCGAACTCGGTGTGGGCGATGATGCAGAACCGGCACGGGATCTGGGACGCGACGCCCAGGCCGACCAGCTCCTTCTGCTTGCCCGACAGCGCCGTCGTCGGCGACAGCTGCACGTCGCGGAAGGCGCGCCACGCGCCCGCCCGCGCCTCCTCCGGGAAGTTCCGGATGAACTCGGGCACGTAGCCGCCCAGCATCTGGTTCGCTTCCTTCACGGCGCTCGCCCCGTCCACCACGTTCACCGGCGCGGGCGCCGGCGCCTTCGACGCGCTCGCCTTCTTGACGTTGTCGACGACCTTGCCGATCTCGGCGCGGAACTTGGTCTCGTCGGTCTGGGTGCCGTTCAGGAACGTGCTCCAGTGCCGGGTCAACCCCGCCATCGCCACCGCCTCACCGATCTCCGTCTCGCTGGCGCCGTTGAGCCGCGCGAACTCGGTGTGGGCGAGGATGCAGTAGCGGCAGGGAATCTGCGCCGCCACGCCCAGACCGATCAGCTCCTTGGTCCGCCCCGGCAGCGCCGAGTGCGGGTTGAGCTGCAGCGTCTTGAACTCCTCCCACACGCCCGGCAGCACCTCCTCCGGGAAGCGCGTGAAGAACTGCGGGACGAACCCCAGCGTCTTCTGGATGTCCGCCTTCGCCGCCGCCGCGGCCGGGTTCTCGCCCGCGCGCGCCGCCGGCGCGAATGCCAGCGCCGCCACCCCAACCGCCACCATCTTCATCAGCTTCATCGTCTTCATGACCTGTCTCCTTTTGTCGTTGTTCTCGGGAACCGCTTTCAACCGAGAGGCGTGACCAAGCAGGGAACGAAGCGTTCCGTCCGAACGCGGCGTCAGGCCGGCTTGCGCGCGGTCGCGAACATCACCTCGGCGGGAACCTCGTAGCGATCGCCGCGACGGAACGGCTCGAGCGACGCCAGGTACTCGGCGCGCACGATCGCCCGCGTCTCCGGCGAAAATCGATTCCACGCCAGCGCGACCGCGCCCCCCTCCAGCATGGCGGCGCACGCCTCGTCCGCGGACGCCCACGACAGCGTGATCGGCACGCTCTCCTCGAACACGTCCCGGAATCCGGCGCGCTCCAGATACGCCGTCGGCGCGCCCGGAACCCCCAGCGAGAAGAACAGCGGGCAGACCTCGCTGGCGACGTGCGCGTCGACGATCGGAAACACCTCCGCGAAGCCGCACGCCGCGCGCCGGCCCCAGACGCAGATCGAGACGCGCCCGCCGGGCGCCGTCACGCGGGCCATCTCGTCGAACGCCGCGGCGCGCTCGGCCGCGAACATCAGGCCGAAGGCGCACGTCACCGCGTCGAACGCCCCGTCGGCGGCGCCGGTCGTCTCCATGTCGCGGCGCTGGAACGTGACGTTGTTGAACCCGCCGTTCGCCGCGTAGAGGCTGGCCAGCGTGACCATCTTCTCGGAGACATCCATGCCCGTCACCCCCCCCGCGCGGCCGACCGCGCGCGACGCCGCGAACGCGCCGATGCCGGTCCCCGTGGCGAGATCCAGAAAGCGCTCGCCCGGGCGCGGCTCCGCGCGCTCGACGCACGACTCGGTCAGCCACTCGAGCAGCGGCACCCAGCCGCGATCGTAGGCGACCGCGGCGGCGTCCCACCCGTAGCGCTGCACGCGACGAAACACCCGCGCGTCCATGTCAGGCCTCCTCGCGATCGGGGTCAACGATGCGCAGATGCTGAACCAGCTCGATGGTGGGCGAAAGGTTGGCCAGCATCGGGCTGAAGCGATCGGCGGTGGCGACGACGCGCCTCACGTCCGCCTCGGGCGCGCGGCTTCCGATGCAGACGTCGACGACGATCCGCTGCCAGCCGACCGGCACGCCTTCGATGCCGAGCTGGCCGCGCGCGTCCAGCTCGCACAGCACGTCGACCTCGACGTCGTCGATCTCGACACCCAGCCGCGCGCCCCACATCCGGTAACCCATCGCCAGGCAGGCGACGATGCTCGCGCGCATCATCTGCCCCGCGTGCGGCGCGCTGCCGGTGCCACCCTCCTCCGGCGTCTGGTCGACGCGCGTTCGCCAGTCGCCCTCCTCGACCTCGCACAGCATCGTCTCGCCCAGGCGGACGCGCGCGGCGGCGGCCGTGCGTCCGAAAGACGGGCGCCGCAACATCGCGCGCCGCTTGCGCTCGTAGAGATCTTTCAGCCCGGCGGCGCTCACGGCTGGCCCTCGTCGGCACAGGCGGCGGGCGCAACCGGGATCGGCGACGGCGCCGGCTCGCGGCAACCGCCGATGTCGTCATCGACCGGCGCGTGGCGCGCGACCCGCGCCCGCTCCGGGTGAACGGCGGCGGGGCGTGCCCGATCGGCGCCGGGGGCGAAGGTCAGCAGCAGGGTCAGCGTGGTCAGGGCTCGCGTCAGCATCGGTCCGTCTCCTGACCAGGAGGCGTGACTTCGGGCGGAACGGGCCGTTCCGTTCGCCCGTAGGAACCCGGCCCCTCTCCCTAACCCTCTCCCCGCTTCGCGGGGCGGGGGACCTGATGTTGGGGCGGGGATCTAATCAGGCAAGTAAATGCAGTAATTTCCGGTTCTTATGGTGCGACCCAGAAGGGCGCCCAGGGCCGGGGCGTGCTCGCCGATTCGCTCGATGGCGTTCTTGATCCGACGCTGGACCGCGCTGCGGGCCCGCTCGGCCGCGCCGCCCGCCCGGCGGATCCGCCCGCCCAGGCCGACCGCCCGACCGAGCTCGGCGCCCAGCAGATCGATCTCGGCGCGCGCCTGGGACGCCCGCCCGGCGTCGCCGAACGACTCGGCCTCCGCGACCGTCTCTTCCAGATCCTCGAGGCGGCGCTGGTAGCTGCGGCGCGCCTCGTCGTCCAGGAGCTCGCCCGCGTCGCCCGTGTCGATCGCCTCGTTCGCGCCGGCGCCACCGCCCGCGCGCTCGCCCGTCAGATCCAGCACGTGAACCTCGCGCCCGGGCTGCTCGATCAGACGGACCAGGTACTGGATCCCCAGACTGTCCTTCATGCGGAAGGTGGTTCCAGCGTGCGTGACGGCCCAGTACTCGCCCTCGCGCGCGAACGCGAACGGCGGGAGGGCCGGACCCCTCTCCCTAACCCTCTCCCCGCTTCGCGGGGCGAGGGGATCGGAAGCCAATTTCGCGCTGGCCAGTTGCACCAGCCCGGTCATGCCGAGCTCCTCGGCCGCTTGCCGGGCCGACGCGATCAGATCACGCCCGCGCGCGCGATCGCCGTGCGCGACGAGGGCCCGTCCGTATTCGTATTCGGTCCGCGCCAGCAGCGGGCGCGCGCCCAGACGACGGCAGCGGGCCATCGCGTCCTCGAAGTACGCCCAGGCCTCGTCCCAGCGTTCCAGCGACGCCGCCAGCAGACCGAGCAAGCGCGCCCACGGCCCCTCCCAGCTGACGTAGCTCAAACCCAGCATCGCGCAACCGTCGCGCAGCGGCTTGATCTGCTCGTAGTACCAGAGCGCCATCTCGCGCGGGCCGGCGTACGCGACCGCCTCGCCGATGAACACCATCGAGAACAAGTTGGTGCTCTTGCGAAACGCCTCCGGCAACAGGTCCACGTGCATGCGCGCCTCGGCGGCGCGCTCGAGGCGCGTGTACAGGACCGCCGAACCCATCGCCTGCCAGGCCGCCGCGATGAAGATCATCGCGCGCGAGCGACGCGCCTCCGGCTCCCAGGCGAGCATGTCCTCCTGTCGATCCGCGGCGCGCAATTGCCCTTCGCGGTTGGTGATCCAGACGCGCTCCGCCGCCTCGTGTCCAGCGGCGCGCCCGACGTCGCGCGCCTGCGCCGCCAGCCGCTCGGCGTCGGCGAAGCGGCCCTCCATCGTCGCGCGCACCGCACGCAGCATCCCCGCCCACCAGCCGTACCAGGGCGCGTGCAGGTCGGCGGCGAGCGACTCGAAGGCCGCCAGCCGCGCGTCGCACGCGTCGATTTCGCCGAGGCCGAGGTGGCAGACCGCCAGCCGCACGTGCGTGCGCAACAGACGCTCGCGATCGCCCGCGGCCAGCGCCAGCCGCTCGACTTCGAAGTTGAGCGCGCGCGTCTCGGTCCAATCGACGATGTCCATCAGCCCGGCGACGGCGGCGTACAACGTGTCCAGCAAGGCGGCGTCGTCGCCGAGCCGGCGCGCGGTCGCGATCGCCTCCCGCGCGACGGCAACCGGCTCGTCGCTCTTCGGGCTCGGTTGCAGCGCGGCCGCCAGGCGGGCCAGCAGGCGCGCGCGCAGCGCGCTGTCGCCGGGCGGCAGCGCCTCCAGCGATTCTTCCAGCATGCCGACCAGAACCGGGTCGACGATCCCGAACGCGAACACGCGGCCGTAGATCAACGCCGCCTGCGCGCCCAGCTCGGCGTCGCCGAGCGATTGCGCGATCGACGCCGCTTCCCGGCAATCCTCCTTGCCGGCCGCGGCCTCGCCCCGGCGGATGCGCGCCTCGCCCAGGGCCAGCAGGACACGCGCCCGCAGCGGCGCGGGATTGCCCGCCGCGGTCACCGCGTCGCGCGCCCGAACCAGCGTCCGGACCGCCTCCTCGTACGCCAGCAGATCCTGCGCGCGCGCGCCGGCGCGGATGGCGTGGTCGACGGCGCGACCGAGCATCTCGGGCGGACCCTCGAGCGTGTGATGCGCCAGCTCCGTCTCCTGGTGGGGCGCCAGCCGTTCCAGCGCGTCGGCGACCCGCCCGTGCAACGCGCGCCGATCGACTTCACCCAGCTCGCGGTAGAGCACCTCCCGAAACAGCGCGTGCCCGAAGCGCCGCTGGGCGCCGCGCTCGACGAGGATGCCGGCGCGGCCCGCCTCGGCGAGCCGGGCCGCGACCCAGGCTGCGTCGCGCCCCGCTGCGGCCGCCAGCAAGGGCGGATCGATCACGTCGCCGGCGACGGCCGCGAGATCGACGAGCCCGCGCGTCTCGAGCGCGACGCGATCCAGCCGCTGCCGGATCACGTCGCGCACGCCGCTCGGGACGACGCCCTCGGCGATCGCGTCCTCGCCCTGTTCGTTCCAGAGCCGGACCATCTCCTCGAGGAACAGCGGGTTGCCCTGGCTGCGATCCAGCACGCGGGCCTCGACCTCGGACGTCACCGCGCCGACGCGCTCGTGGACGAAGCGCGCCGATGCGGCGCGGTCCAGCCGCGGCAGTGACAGCGTCGTCCCCTCGCGGGCGATGCGCGACAGCAGGTCGCCCGTCGCGGCGTCCATGCGCGCCTCGACGTCGCGGTAGCTGGCCAGCAGCAGCACGCGCATCGGGCGCAGCTGGCGGGCCAAAAAATGCAGCAGCGACAGCGACGACTGATCGGCGGCGTGCAGATCGTCCAGCACCAGCAGGGCCGGCTTCGCCTTCGTCGCCTCGTGCACCAGCGCGCTGACCGCGCGCCACAGCCGGAAGCGCCCCTCCTCGACGGGCGGCGCCGCGCCCGCGGGCGTCGCCGGCAGCCGGGCGCGCAGCTCGGGAACGATCTCGCCCAGCAACGGCGCGCCGTCGCCCAGCACGCGCACCAGGGTCGCCTCGTCGAGCGCGCGCGCCAGCTCGGCGATGATGTCCAGCCACGGCCAGTACGCGGGCGCGCCGCCCGCCTCCCAGCAGCGGCCCCACAGCACGGTGAACCCGCGTTCCGTCGCGGCCGCCGAGGCGCGATCGGCCACGCTGGTCTTGCCGATGCCGGGCTCGCCCGCCAGCATCATCAGCTGCCCGCGTCCGGCCGCGGCCCCGTCGAGCGCGGCGACGATCTGCGCCAGCTCACGCTCGCGCCCGACGAAGGGAAACGAACCGGCGGCGCTCAAGTCGGCACATCCTACATGAGCGGGTCGGCGGGTGCGCTGCAACACCAGCCTCGATGCGCCGCGGGTGTAGACTCGCGGCGATGCGGACGCGGCGATCGATGGCGGTCGTGAGCGCGGCGCTGCTGGCGCACGCCGCCTGCGCCAGCACCAGCTACACGCCGCGCGGCGACGGCCGCATCGTCACCGTGATGGAGGACGGCTCGCTGGTCCTGATGAAGGACGGCCAGCGCTTCCCCGGCGGGGCGGATGGCCTTGCTCAGGCGGTGGCCGGTAACCCGGCCGCCGAGGAGCATGCCCGCCAGCACCGGCAGGCGATGCACCTCAGCTTGGCCGAGAACCTGATCGGGCTCGGTGCGTTCATCGCCGGCGCGATCGTGGTCGCCCCGAAGCAGGACGCCAACGGGAACGACCTGCCGATCTCGAGCCAGCGGAGCACCGCCGGCTCGGTGCTGTTCCTGGGCGGGCTGGCGGCGCTCATCGTCGGCGGGTTCCATACGGCGTCGGCGCAGGGCCACTACCTGGATGCCATCAACGTCTACAACGACGGCGTCCCACCGCGTTACCCGGCGCCGCCTCCCGGCTGGCAGCCGGCCCCGCCGGGGCTGCCCCCGCGCGCGGCGCCTCCGGTCACACCCGCACCGCCCAACGCCGCGCCGCCGCCCGCCCCGCCCCAGGCCTACCCCCCGCCGCCCGCGCCGCCGCAATAGACAACCGCCGGAAGTTGTAGGGATCGCGCGAATTGACGGGCTGGCGGGCACGGATTATGGACAACGCGGACGCCGTAATGCCGGTCAAACCGCCCACGACCCCGATGCTCGGCGCCACGGCACAGCTCACGGCGGTTGACGGGCTGCGGCTTGGAGCGCGGGCGGCGGCCGACACCAAGGTGCACGCCCCAGACAATGACGCCGCGCTGGTCGATGCCGTGCGGCGGGGCGAGGCCGGCAGCCGCGAGGCGCTGTATCACCGGTTCAAGCGACGCGTCTACGCGCTGGCGGTGCGCATCGTCGGCCCGATCGACGCCGAGGAGGTGGCCCAGGAAGCGTTCATCCGGATCTTCCGCGGGCTGACGAAGTTCCGCGGGGACGCCGCGCTGGCGACGTGGATCTATCGGCTGGCGGTCAACGCCGCGCTGTCGCACCGCACCCGCCGGGCCGCCGCCGCGCAGCCCGAGGCCGGCAACGAGATCGACACGCAACCGAGCGCCGATCCGCCCCACGGCGATGCCGTCCTGCGCGGGCGGATCGAGCGGGCGCTGGCGCGGCTGCCCGTCGGGTACCGCACCGTCATCGTGCTCCACGATATCGAGGGGCTGGAACACGAGGAGGTGGCGCAGATCCTGAGGTGCCACGTCGGCACCTCCAAGTCGCAGCTTCACAAGGCGCGTGCCCGCCTGCGCGAGATGCTGGCCGCGGACGGCATCACCGCGGCCGCGCTGGAGACCGGGTAGGAGGCGGGGATGGCCGGCTGCAAGACCTACGCGACCGAACGGCTGTCGGCGTTCGTCGACGGCGAACTGCCGGCGGGCGAAGCCGCGGCGGTGCGGGCCCACGCGTCGGGCTGCCCCGACTGCACGGCCTCGATCGACGGCTTGCGCGCGCTGGTGACGAACGCGCGCGCGCTGGATGTCCCGGAGCCGCCGCCGACGCTGTGGCCGTCGATCGAAGGCGAGCTGGAACGGCGCGAGCGCTTCGCCTGGCTGAAGATTTCGCCCTGGCGCCCCTTCGGGATCGGCGCGCTGGCGGGCGCGGTGGCCGTCGCCGTCGTGCTCGTCGCGCTGCCCGCCGTCTACACGCGGCGAAACGGACCGCCCGCGGCGTCCCCGGGCGCCGAGGTGGTCGCGGCCGCGGGCGCGGCGGCTACCGATCCGTTGCTGCACGAGGCGGAGGCCGAGTTCGCCCAGGCAGCCGCCGCCTACGAACGTTCGATCGAGAAGCTGCGCGCCCTGCTGGCGCGCGAGGAGGCGCGCTGGAGCCCCCACGAGCGCAGCCGCATGGCGGAACGGATCGGCAGGCTCGACGACGCGATCGCGCGCTCGCGCGAGCTCGCCCGCCGCTCGCCCGGCGACAGCGCCGGCAACGAACAGCTGTTCGCGGCCTACCAGGAGAAGATCGCGTTCCTGGCCGCCGCCGTCCATCGGGGCGGCGAAGCGGGCGATTGGGACAAGCCGGGGGGTGGCGGACAGTGATGGCCGCAGGGCGCGGGCTGACGGTCGCGGCGTTGAGCGCAGCGCTGGCGTCCGCGGCCGGCGCGAGGCCTGTGCGGGCGGCGGCCGATGGAGGTGAGACGGTCACCGATCGGCGCGAGATCATCGTGCCGGCGAAGGCGGCCGAGGTCGTCCGGATCGACAACCTCCTGGGCCGTGTCTCCGTGCGCGGCGTGGCGCGGCCGGGCGAGATCCACATCTTCGCGGAGAAGCACGCGTCCACGCAGGACGCGCTGGGGCGGCTGCGCGTGCACTACACCGCGTTCGAGAGCGGCGAGGTCGTCGTCGACACGCGCGTCGAGCTGGGCGGTCGCGAGCGGTCGCTGCCGCTCGCGGGGAGCGGGGTCGATCTGGTCATCGACGTGCCGCCCGACGTCGCGGTCGAGGCGAAGACGTTCGGCGGCGACGTCTCCGCGTCGGGCCTCCGCTCGGGCGCGAAGCTGGAGACGACCGGCGGGCGCATCGGCGTGTCCGACGTGCACGGCGGTGTCGTGACGCGCCAGCTGCGTGGCGGGCAGCGGGTGGCCGCGGTCGAGGGCGACGTCGACCTGGACGGCGTCGAGGGCGACATGGACCTGCGCAACCTGGGCGGCGGGCGCGTCGACGCGCGGGTCGTCGACGGGACCATCCGGGCCGAGGACGTCCATTCCGGCTTCGTGCGGCTGGTGACCACCACCGGCCAGATCGTCCTGCTCGGGGTGCTGCGGCCGGGCGGGCACTACGACCTGCGCAGCTACGCCGGCGATGTACGCATCCTGACGACCGGTGAAACCCCGGCGTTCGAGCTGCGGGCGCGGTCCGCGCGACCCATCGAGACCGATGTCCCTCTCCGGGCGTCGCGCCGCGAGGGCGACTGGCTGCGCGCCGAGTACGTGGGCCGCCGCCCACAGCCGCATACCCGCACCGCCCTGCTCGAGGTCTCGTCGGTGCTGGCGGGGGTGACGCTCCAGATCCAGCCGCGGGCCACGCCGGCCGAGCTGCACTAGCCGCCGGCGCCCGGGCGGCTCCTCCGGCGCAGCCGCATTTTAACGACGCGCCCGGACATCCCGCCGGGGAGATGTTACTGTAGAGGTCCGGCATTTCATGCGCATTGGCATCTTCTCGGACACGCACGCCAACATCGAAGCGCTGGAGGCCGTGCAGCGGGCCCTGACCGACGAAGGTGTCGACAAGCGCGTCTGCCTGGGCGACACCGTCGGCTACGGCGCCAGCCCGAACGAATGCTGCGCCATCATCCGCGAGCGCGCCGCGCACACGATCCTCGGCAACCACGACGCCGCCGTCGCGGGCCGCATGGACTACTCGTACTACTATCACGCCGCGCGCCACGCGCTGGATCTGCACGCGCGCCTGCTGACGCCGGAGAACATGCAGTGGCTGAAGGAGCTGCCCTACGAGGTGCGCGAGGGCGACGTGCACTACTGCCACGGCTCGCCGCTGAACATCGAGGAATTCGATTACATCTTCGCGCGCGATCAGGCGGCGCAGTGCCTGGAGATCTGGGATGACCTGGCGCCGCTGACGCTGATCGGGCATTCGCACCTGTGCAAGTCGTTTGCGCTTTCGCCCGAGGGCGTCCACGAAGTCGTGTCCGATCGCTTCGAGCTGCGCCAGGGCTGGAAGTACATCGTCAGCGTCGGATCGGTGGGGCAGCCGCGCGACTACGATCCGCGCGCCAGCTACACGCTGTTCGACACGGACAAGAAGCAGTTCGAGTTCAAGCGCGTCGACTACGACATCAAGACGTCGGCCGAGAAGATCTTCAGCGCCGATCTGGAACCGAACTTCGGCCACCGCCTGTTCATAGGCGTCTGAGCAGACCGTGAGACGAGCGACCGCGATCGCGGTGTTGCTGGCCGCAGGGTCGGTGTCGGCGACGGCGGCGCCCGCGCCCGCGCGCCGCAGCACCACCTGCGTCGAGGACGATCCAGTGCCGACGCCGGCCGGCTACGCGGGCTGGGAGCGATCGTCGGTGGTCGCCTGGGAAGGTGTCGAGCAGCAGGACGGGATCGTCCCCGACATCGAGGAGGACCGCGCGCATTTCCCGCCGGCGTGGCTGCGCTATCCGAGCCCGATGCGGTCGGCCGACTTGCTGGCCGAGGAGGCGCGCAAGCCGAAGGGTCTCTACACCCGGGTCGCCCCGCAGGACATCAAGGCCGGCGACATCGTGGTGCGGGTCGCGGGCGCGGGCGCCTGCGGCAAGATGGCGATCGTCGCCGGGCGTTCGGACGATCAGTGGATCGTCCTCGACACCGAGAGCAAGAACGCCCAGCCCCCGGCCGCCCTCGTCCCCGGCGCGCCGCCCGTCGCGCCGCCGGCGATGCCTTCGACGGCGCCGATCTTTTTCGACGGCGCCCGGCTTCGGCCCGAGGCCGCCGCGTACAGGATCGCCGTCAAGAAGGACAGCTCGCTCGGCCACGTGCGCGAGCTCGGGCGCGATCTCGAGCATCTGGAACGCACGATCGCCGAGCGGCCCCCGCTGATCACGCCGGGCCGCCAGGGCGCGGTCGACGATCTGGTGCACAAGCTGGTCGACGAGGCGTGGTCGTTGATGCTCGACAAGCCGTTCGAGGACGACGGCCGCGCGCTGACGGGCCGCGCGCTGGCGCTGGCGGCGGCGCTGGACTGGCCGGGGGCAGCGGAGCTGGCCGCGGCGGTGCTGGACGACGAGCTGAAGCGGCAACCCTCGCGCGCGGACGCGGCGGTCGCGCGCGCCAGCGTCTTCCTGCTGGCCGGCGAGCCCGACAAGGCGGTGTCGCTGGCGGAGGCGGCCAGCGCGAGCCCCGACGTCCCGGCCCGCGTCCGCTACGTGATCGGCCGCGGCCTCCTGGCGGCGGGCAAGAAGGACGCCGGCCTCGCGGCGATGAAGCGATACCTCGAAGATGATCCGTTCGATCCGCGCGCGAAGCGGCTGGTGGCGACCGGTGGGCGCGAGCCGGCGCTGGAGCCCGCACCGAAGCCCGCCGGCGAGCTGCGCTTCTCGGCGACGCCGGAGCGGGGCCGCCTGCAGAGCGGCGCCTTCGGCCTGGCCGTCGAATGGCCGCTCACCTGGCGGGTGGTCGCGCAGCAGGCGGAGCCGGGGACGGGCCTGATCGTCGAGTTCTCGACCGGGCGCGTGCTGCGCGACGACGGCGAGACCGAGCGCGCCGCAGTGTCGCTGGTCGTGCAGGGCGCGGGCGCCGGCGAAAGCGTCAAGGCGCTGGCGAAGAAGGGCGCGCGCAACATGTTCCCCGACGCGAAGGTCAAGTCGCTGCCGCCGCTGCTACCCGGCAGCAAGCGCGAGCAGTTCCGCGAGAAGAAGAGCGGCTCGCAGCGCCAGGGCGAGGTGACGACCGTCGAGCGCGACGGCGCGGTCACGTTCCTGGTCTTGAACGCCTCCACGGCGAGCTACCCCAAGCTCAAAGACGAATACGCCGCCTTCGTGAAGAGCCTCTCGCGCGCGAAGTGACGCGCGTGGGCGGGAACCCGCCCGCGGCCCGGGTGTCCTTCGAAATGACGGAGGTCCCCATGGCTGTCTCGATCGACGGCGGGGGCGGCAACCGCAAGAAGCCGCTCAACGCCGACCTCAATCTCGTGCCGTACATCGACCTTTTGACCTGCATGGTCGCGTTCTTGCTGATCACGGCGGTCTGGACGCAGCTCGCGCGGCTCAAGATCGACCAGCGCGGCCAGGGGACGGGCGAAGAGACCGAGACGGCGCACAAGACAAACATCGCGGTCGTCGTGCACGAGGACGGGTTCAACCTGATCGTCGGCGACGATCAGAAGCCGCTGCCGATGAAGGCGGGCGACCTCGATTACGCGACGCTGGCCGTCGAGCTCGCCGCCGTCAAGCACGCGTACCCCGACCGGACAGACGTGAAGGTCGTATCGGCCGACGGCATCGTATTCGACAAGATCGTGCGGACGATGGACGCCACCATGAGCGCCGGCTTCGCCGACCTGTCACTCCTCGACGCGGTGCCCGGTTCCTGACCCGGCCGGCACCGTTCGCAAAATGCGAGCATTTGGCATATCCTGGCGACCTCTTTTAGGAGGTCCTAGCCATGTGTATGTGCCCCCGGCGTCTCCGGTCGGTCCTCCCGGCACTGTTGCTTCCTTACGGCCTGGTCGCCGCGCTCGGCTGCGCCGGCTCGGGTAAGTCGAGCACGGGCAGCGGCGGCTCGTCGAGCCCTGGTACCGGCGGTTCGTCGAGCCCGGGCAGCGCCGGCACGACGGGCGTCGGCGGCACCACGGGCAGCGGCGGCACGACGGGAGTCGCCGGTACCGTTGGCAGCGGCGGCTCCACCAGCCCCGGCACCGGCGGCAACAGCGCGGGCGGCACCGGCGGCAGCAGCGCCGGCGGCACCGGCGGCAGCGACGCGGGCGGCACCGGCGGCAGCACCGCCGGCACCACCGGCAGCGGCGGCGCGGTCGGCGTCGGCGGAACGACCGGCACCGGCGGCACGGGCGGCATCTGCCAGATGATCGACTACACGTTCGACCCGAAGATCCCGAGCGTGTTCATCCTCGTCGATCGCTCGGGCAGCGAGTTCGACCCGAGCTCGAACGGCACGACGGGCATCTATTACAACCTGCGCACGGCGGTCCTGCAGGTGCTGCAGCAGCTCAAGAACTCGGGCACGCAGATGCGGATCGGGATCGGCCTGTTCGTCGGCGATCACGCCAGCGGCACCTGCCAGCCCGCGTTCGACATGACGGCCATCGACGACATCGCGAAGAACTACGACACCATCGCCGCGAAGTACAACTCGCTGTCGTTCCTGATGCCCTGGGGCGCGAAGGCGGACACGCCGATGTCCGACTCGATTCCGAAGGTCAAGGCCCTCCTCCAGGCCGACACGGGGACAGGATCGAAGTACATGCTGGTCGCCACCGACGGGCAGACGGACTTCTGCGACGACGGCAACAACGTCTGCCCGGCCGACGCGATCGTTTATCGCGTGCAGGACATGTTCGCCGCGACGCCGAGCATCGGAACGCTGGTCCTCGGTCTGCCGACCGACGTCGGCGGGGGCATGGCTTTCAACATGTCGGTCCTGCAGGGGCTCGCCAACGCGGGGACGGGACAGAACGCGGCTCCCACCGGCGTCGCCACGCAGACCGACGTCTGGAACCAGTGCAACGGCGTCGCCCCCTGGAAGGCGATCGCGACGACGGCCGGACGCGGCATGAACATGTCGCTCGCGACCTACACCGCCCCAGCCGGCACCGCCAAGGTGTTCACCCCCGCCAGCACGTCGACGACCGATCTCGCCAATCAGCTGGCGGCCGCGATCTCGGGGGTCAAGAGCTGCACCTTCGATCTCAGCAACGTCAACGGCAAGGCGATCAAGGTCGACCTCAGCAAGCTGAATCAGGCGCACGTCCTGATCCAGGGGAGCGACGTCCCGCTCAGCGCCACCGACGGCTGGAACGTGGACAGCAGCGCCCCATCGACGCTGGTGCTGAGCGGCACCGCCTGCGCCAAGTGGCGGATGCCGAACAACACCGACATCCAGTTCGATTTCCCCTGCGGCAGCATCATCTTCGAGTGACCCCGATGAAGACCACGATTCGATCGATCCTCTGTCTCGGAGCGACGGCCTTGCTGTTCGGCTGCACCGCCGGCACGAAGGCGACGGGAATGCCGGGCACCGGCGGGAGCGGGACGGGCACCGCAGGCACCACCGGCAGCGGCGGCACCACGGGCACGGGCGGCAGCCTCAGCTTCGACGGCGGCCACGACATCACCGTCGGCGACACGTCGAGCGACGGCGTCTGCGCGACCACGACGACCGCGGCCGAACCGGTGCCGCTCGACCTCTACGTCACGGTCGACTTGTCGAAGTCGATGAACCTGTTGCTGCCGAACTCTTCGACGATGACCAAATGGGACGCCGTGAAGAGCGCGCTCAACACGTTCTTCGCAAGTCCGCAGTCGATGGGGATCGGCGCCGGCCTCGGCTTCTTCCCCCTCGTGCAGAGCGTCCCCGCCACCTGCACGACGGACACGCCGTGCGCGACCTACGGACCGTGCGATCGGCGGAAGACCTGCGTCTCGACCAACAGCTCGACGACCGTTCCGGTGCCCCTTTGCATCGACAACACCAGCTGCACGACCGGTCAGAACTGCGATCTCATCCAGCAGTGCAGCGACGGGTCTTACTGCGCGGTAGATGGCACCGGGACGTGCTCGGCAGCGGGTTGCACGCCCTACGCCGGCTACTGCCACGCCCGCGACGTCTGCGACGCGACCCAGTACGCGACGCCCGTCGTTCCGATCGCGGCGCTCTCGGGCTCGGCCACCGGACAGGCCGCGACATTGATGACGTCGCTCGGCCAGCACTCCCCCGACGGCTACACGCCGACGGGCCCGGCGCTGAAGGGCGCGATCCAGTATGCCCAGACGTACGCGGGGGCCCACGCCGGTCACAAGCTGGCGATCGTTCTGGTCACGGACGGTCTGCCGCTCAGTTTCACCGACTACTTCGACACCGCCACCGGCATCATCCACTATGGCTTCCCGCGAACCGAGTGCAACCCGAGCGACATCCCCGGCATCGCCGCGGTCGCCGCCGGCGCCGCCAGCGGCACGCCCGCCATCCCGACCTTCGTCATCGGCGTCTACTCGTCGGCGGAAGGCGCGTCGATCAAAGGCATGCTCGATCAGATCGCGACGGGCGGCGGCACCACATCGGCGGTGCTGATCGACACCAGCAGTACCCAGGACGTGGCGACGGCGCTCCAGACCAAGCTGGCGGACATTCGCACCAAGTCGATCGCCTGCGATTTCCAGAT
>Ga0209465_10000393_pt1 | contig 20778 bp, 19 predicted proteins | sample PanSoiPlot1MoBio_FD_188321 | JGI IMG/M metagenome (GOLD analysis project Ga0209465, IMG submission 188321) | Tropical forest soil microbial communities from Panama analyzed to predict greenhouse gas emissions - Panama Soil Plot 1 MoBio (SPAdes)... | ecosystem: Environmental > Terrestrial > Soil...
GTGGCCCGCCGTGCAACGCGATGCCGTTCCAGGTGATGCGCTGCATGTTCGGCATCCAGGCATCGTCATAGAGGGTCGAGTGGTGATCCTTTTGCTTCTCGATGATGGCGAACACGCCCGCTGGCGTTTCGCGTCCTGTGGTGCCGGTCGACACCGGCGCGCGCAGGATCCATCCGTCGGCATCGTAGAAAGTGACCTGCTGGCTCCCGATCGACACGATCGCCATGATCGGCTCGCCTGCCTCGCGCGGCGCCGTCGCCTCGGTGGTTGGGGCGGGTTGCGCCTGTCTCGCCGCGGCGTCGGCGGTCAGCGCCGTCAGTGTGGCCATCGCCGCGAGCGTCACAATGGCGGGAACCCGCCAACGTCGCGTCGCCACAGTGCATTGTGCCGTCATGAATCGATTTACCAATGCCATGTCCCCTTGAAATGCCTGTCAGCGCTTGCGCCAGTCGGCCAGGTAAATAACCAGCCATCGATTAACAGGGGGCTCCAGCGTGAGGCCACGGCCTAGCAATCCGAGAGCTATTGCTTGGGCGCGGTGACGGCTCCGGCAGGCGTCCGGCCGCGCGGATCGTCCCGATCCTCCATGCATTTCTTGAGGAAAGCATCACGCGCCTCGCCTTGCAGTCGTTGCTGGTCCGCACCGAACTGGCAGGTCGCCATTTTCTGCTTGGCATCGACTGCAAAACACGGTCCCGCCGGCAAGAGCACTATCAGAGCGGCAGCCAGAAACGCGCAACGAGACATGCTGAACCCCCCGAATCCCTTAAAACTACAGTTCCACATCAAAGCAAAGAATTGGCACCAAAAATTGGCACCGAACGCCATAAAATCTCCCAGGACGCTCAGGCACGACCATTTTCGAGTTAACGCTTAGGGCTTTCGCAACAGCTCCGGCACTGCGCCAGCGCACCACCCAATGTCCGCTTTGGGTCAGAAGCGGACATTGTAACGCCTCTACCCAATGTCTGCTTTACCTCCTAAAGCCGGACATCGACTGAGCGCATTGGGATGTCCTCTTTGTGCCAACAGTGGTCATCGATCACTTCGTCCACCGTTACAGCAGCTTCAGGCCACAAAGCGCTTTACCAATGATTTCCAGATCACTCAGCTCTAGCTCTTCAGCCGCATGTTTGGGATTATCCGAAATAATCTTTACCCTTGATGGCTGCGCCGCGCGCAGCAGTTGCAACCGCCGAATAATCACGTTCTCAAACGGATCGCGAATGGCATAAAGACCGTCGGGAGATGGCGTCTTGTGGCCAGTGTCCACGATCACCTTCTCGCCCGACATAATCGTCGGTGCCATAGCGTCACCTTCGGCTTCGATCACCAGAAGGTTCTTTGCCGATGCTTGCAATTGCCTGGTGACGAAGCTCGCCGGAAAGGCCCAGTCTTCAGCCTTGACCCGCTCGACATGCTGGCCTTCCTTACGCTTCCTCAGCTTCGAATAATCGGACCCGGCTTCGGAACGCGAAGCGAGCTCAGGCACGTGTTCACTTGCGCCTCGCGCTTCACCTTGGATCTGAGCTTCCGAAGTGCCTGGATAGCGGCCCCAGAGCAGAATCTGATCAGGCGAATAGCCGAGCGCGTTCGCAAAGGGCTTTAGGTGATCGAGCCGCAGCCGAATCAGGCCATTTTCGAGACGAGACAACTGCTGTTTGGAAACCCCCGACCGCTTCACCAGTTCGCTGCGGCTCATGCCGCGCGCCTCGCGCGCATGGTGGAGGCCAGTCTTTTGCTGCCGTGATTTTGCTTTGCCTGCCATACGGTCATTGTCACCGATTCGGTGAAGTGTTTCTAGGCGCACGTCACCGATCATGCCACCGGTCAGCTGCACGAGCGATGCTTAGACGACCGGCGCCGCTTGCTCGGAGTGACATATTGCGCACTACTTTAGAAAAAGAACGCTGAAGTGATCGCCATCCCCACGGAGCTCTGCAGGAGTCTTTATTAGTTGGGCTTCACCACCCGGATGTGCAGCTCGCGTAATTGTTTCGGCGTGATTTCCGACGGCGCGCCCATCATCAGGTCCTCGGCGCGCTGGTTCATCGGGAACAGCGTCACTTCGCGCAAGTTCTCCACACCGCATAGCAACATGACAATGCGGTCGATGCCGGGCGCGATGCCGCCGTGCGGCGGCGCGCCGAGCGACAACGCATGCAGCATGCCGCCGAAGCGCGCTTCGAGCGTCGATTCCTCATAGCCGGCGATGGCGAAGGCCTTCTTCATCACTTCGGGGCGGTGATTGCGGATCGCGCCAGACGACAATTCCACGCCGTTGCAGACGACGTCGTATTGGATCGCCTTGATCGAGAGAATTTTCTCGCGGTCCGCAGCGTCGAGCGCCAAAAATTCCTCGACCGGCACGTTCGGCATCGAGAATGGATTGTGCGAGAAGTCGATCCGCTTTTCCTCTTCGTTCCATTCAAACATCGGGAAATCGACGATCCAGCAGAAGTCGAAGCGGTCTTTCTGGATCAACCCGAGCTCCTCGCCGATCTTATTGCGCGCGGGGCCGGCAAATTTCACGAAGCTCGCCGGAACGCCGGCGACGAAGAAGACCGCATCACCATCCTTCAAACCGAGCTTGCCGCGCAGCGCTTCGGTTTTTTCCGCTCCCAGATTGTTGGCGACCGGGCCGCGACCGACAACGGCGCCGCCATCTTGCGCAAAGAAAATATAGCCGAGCCCCGGCTGGCCTTCGCCTTGCGCCCAGGAATTCATCCGGTCGCAGAAAGCTCGCGAGCCGCCGCCCGGCGCCGGAATGGCCCAGACCGCGCCTTTCGCGCCCTCCAGGATGCGGGCGAAAATCTTAAAGCCCGAGCCGCGGAAAATGTCGGACACGTCCTGCATCACGATCGGATTGCGCAAATCTGGCTTGTCGCTGCCATATTTGGCGAGCGCTTCGCCGTAGGGAATGCGCGGGAATTCTTTCGTCACCGGCTTGCCTTCGGCAAATTCCTCGAACACGCCGCGCAGCACCGGCTCGACCGCGGCAAAAACATCGTCCTGAGTGACGAAGCTCATCTCGATATCGAGCTGGTAGAATTCGCCGGGTGAGCGGTCGGCGCGCGCGTCCTCGTCGCGAAAGCACGGCGCTATCTGGAAATAGCGGTCGAAGCCCGCCACCATGATGAGCTGCTTGAACTGCTGCGGCGCCTGCGGCAGCGCATAGAACTTGCCGGGATGGACTCGCGACGGCACGAGATAATCGCGCGCACCTTCCGGCGACGAGGCGGTGAGTATCGGTGTCTGGAATTCGAAGAAGCCTTGCGCCTTCATGCGCCGGCGAATGGAATCGATGATTTCGCCGCGTTTCATGATGTTGTTGTGCAAGTGCTCGCGACGCAGGTCGAGAAAACGGTACTTGAGCCTTATTTCCTCGGGATATTCCTGGTCGCCGAACACCGGCAGCGGCAGTTCGGCGGCGGGGCCCAACACCTCGATCTCGCGGGCATAGACTTCGACCGCCCCCGTCGGCAGTTCGGGATTGTCGGTGCCTTCGGGCCTGTGCCGCACCTTGCCGTCGACCCGCACCACCCATTCCGATCGCAACTTCTCGGCGACCTTGAACGACGGGCTGTCGGGATCGGCGACCACCTGGGTGATGCCGTAATGGTCGCGCAGATCGATGAAAAGCACGCCGCCATGATCGCGGACGCGATGGCACCAGCCCGAGAGCCGAACCTCTTTGCCGATATTGGCCTCGCGAAGCACGCCGCAGGTGTGGGTGCGGTAGCGATGCATGGTCATTCCGCCGGAACAAATGGGTGAAGCGCGGCGCACAAGCGCATGGCGCTGCTTGTTTTGTCAAGCGCCGGCGGGAGCATGCCACAACGCAACATTGACCGCCTCGACAGGAGCGCGGCGATCTGCACACTCCGATGCGATCGACAATGAAACGAAAGTCGCCCAGCAAAGCCGCCTCTGCGGCGCCGGTGATGACGGCGGCCGAGGCGGTGGTCGCCACGCTCCTCACGCACGGCATCGAGGCGATCTATGCCCTGCCCGGCTTGCAAAACGATCCCCTGTTCGACGCGCTGTACCGGTTTTCTGGCCGGCTCTCCACTATCCACACGCGCCACGAGCAGGGCGCGGCCTATATGGCGCTCGGCGCCGCGCTCGCCACCGGCAAGCCGGCCGCCTATGCCGTGGTGCCCGGGCCGGGATTCCTGAATTCCGCGGCGGCACTGCTCACGGCCTATTCGATGAACGCGCCGGTCCTGGCGCTCATTGGTCAAATTCCCCAAGCGGACATCGGCCGCGGCCTCGGCCATCTGCACGAGATCCGCGATCAAACCGGCATCGTCAAACGGCTGGTCGATTACGCCGGCCTGATCAGCAAGCCACAAGACGCCTCGAAAGTGACTGCGGCGGCGCTGCGGACGATGCAGACGGGCCGGCTTGGCCCAGCGGCGATCGAATGCGCGATGGACGTGTGGAGTCGGTCGGCGCCGGTCGCCGTCCATGAACCCTTGCCGATACCAGCGCCGAAGATCGACATGGCGGCGATCCGGCGCGCTGCCAAACGCCTCGGCGCCTCCGAGCGGGTACTGATCGTCTGCGGCGGCGGTGCGCAGGATGCAGCCGCCGAGGTGACGACGCTCTCAAAGCTGTTGCAGGCGCCGGTGCTCGGCTTTCGTCGCGGCCGCGGCGTGCTCGACAGCCGCGATCCGCTGAGCGTCACGCTCCCGCTCGGGCGCGATCTGTGGGGCGAGGCTGACGCCGTATTGGCGGTCGGCACGCGGCTCCTCTGGCCGATCACGCACTGGGGCATTGATCGCAAGCTTGCCATCATTCGCGTCGACGCCGATCGGCGCGAGCATGCGCGCTTGCACAAACCGGCGGTGGCACTGACCGGCGACGCCAAGCCGATCCTCAACGCACTCATTGCCGAACTGCCGGCGCACAATCGCAAACGCGCGTCGCGCCAGGTCGAGCTGACGGGACGCCAAGCGTCCTGGCGCAAGCGGATGGCGAAGCTCACGCCGCAAATCGAATTTCTCGAGGCGATCCGTGCCGAGCTGCCCGAAGACGGCATGTTCGTCGATGAGGTGACGCAGATCGGCTTCGCGGCACGGCTACTGTTTCCCGTCTACAAGCCGCGCACATTCTTGTCGCCAGGCTATCAGGATCCGCTCGGCTGGGGCTTCGCCACCGCGCTCGGCGCCGCGCATGCGCGGCCCAACGTGCCGGTTGTGGCGATCGCGGGCGACGGCGGCTTTTTGTTCACGGCCACCGAGCTTGCCACCGCGATGCATCACAACATTCCGCTGGTGACGATTGTGTTCAACGACAACGCCTTCGGCAATGTCCGGCGTATCCAACGGGAGCGCTACGGCAATCGGCTGATTGGCAGCAACCTGACCAATCCGGATTTTGTCGCCTTTGCCAAAAGTTTCGGCGCCGAAGCTGTGCGCACCCACACGCCGGCGGAGCTGTGTATCGCCTTGCGGCGCGCCATCGGTCGGCGCGACGGCCCGAGCGTGATTGAAGTGCCAGTCGGCGCCATGCCCAGTCCGTGGGAATTCATTTTCATGGACAGGATTCGCGGTGGCTAACCGTCATGGCGAGCCAAGGGGTCCGGCCCGAAGTGGCGGGCCCGATGACAGACTCCGCGAAGCAATCCAAGGGTGCTGTAGCCCTTGCTCCGATCTCGCACCTGAACGACATTAAGAACCGCCAATGGTGTCTCTACCCGTTCCCACCGCTGCACTCGCGCCGATTACGGCGACGTCAGAACTGGCCGAAGCTTGCCGGCGGATGGCGAAGCATCCGTTCGTCACGATCGACACCGAGTTCCTGCGCGAGAGCACCTATTATCCCCTGCTCTGCGTGGCGCAGATGGCCTGCGCGGACGAAGCCGTCGTCGTTGACACGCTCGCGCCCGGTATCGACCTGTCGCCGTTCTATGCGCTGATGGCGAATGACAGGGTCATGAAAGTGTTTCACGCCGCGCGCCAGGACGTCGAAATCGTCTGGCACGCGGCCAAGCTCATTCCGCATCCAATCTTCGATACCCAAGTCGCCGCCATGGTGCTCGGCTACGGCGATTCGATCTCCTACGATCAGCTGGTGCAGCGGATCACCGGCGACACGCTCGACAAGTCGCATCGGTTCACCGATTGGACGCGCCGGCCGCTGTCGGAACCGCAATTGCGTTATGCGATATCGGACGTGACGCATCTGCGCGACGTCTACCTCAAACTGGTCGACGACTTAAAACAGCGCGGCCGCGCCGAATGGGTCGAGGATGAGATGCGGATCTTGACCTCGCCCGAGACCTATCGCCTGGAGCCGGGCAACGCCTGGCAGCGGTTGAAGACTCGCGTGCGCAAGCCCAAGGAGCTCGCGGTGCTGATCGAAGTCGCGGCCTGGCGCGAGCGCGAAGCGCAGGCTCGCGATGTGCCGCGCGGACGGGTACTCAAAGACGAGGTCATCGCCGATATTGCCGTGCAGGCGCCAACCAGCAGTGATAAGCTCAAGCATCTGCGTTCCCTGCCGAAAGGATTCGAGCGCTCGCGCTGGGGCGAGGCAATCATCGAAGCGGTGACGCGCGGGCTGGAGCGCGACCCGAAAATGCTGCCGCGCCCGGCGCGCGTGCAAGTGGCGGCTAACGGCGGCGCGGTGGTCGAACTCCTCAAAGTGCTGTTGCGCATGATTTCGGAAAGCCATCACGTCGCCGCCAAAGTGATCGCCACGGTCGGCGATCTCGAGCGCATCGCCGCCGACGACAATGCCGACGTGCCGGCACTGTCCGGCTGGCGGCGCGATCTGTTCGGTGAAAAGGCGCTGGCGCTCAAACACGGCAAGTTGGCGCTGGCGATCGAAAAGGGCCGCGTGACGGTGGTAGAACGTGGTTAAGTCCGAGGAATTAAAAAACCCGGGACTTCGTCCCGGGGCTTTGCAAGGCCGCTTTGCGGCACAAGACCATGCGATTGCACGATTGTCATAATTTCCATGACTTTCGGGCTTTGGCCCGGCGGCGCCTGCCCGGTCCGATCTTCAACTACATCGACGGCGGGGCCGACGACGAAGCGACGCTGCGCCGAAACACTGCGAGCTTTGAGCGCTGTGATCTGGTCCCCAACATTCTTCGTGGTGTCGGCGAACTTGATCTGTCAGTCAGCGTTATGGGCCAGAAGCTGGCAATGCCGGTCTATTGTTCGCCCACCGCGCTACAGCGGTTGTTTCATCACGACGGCGAAAGAGCCGTCGCCGCGGCAGCGGCGCAATATGGAACGATGTTCGGAGTGTCATCGCTCGGTACGGTGAGCCTTGAGGAGTTGCGCAAGAAATATAAAACGCCGCAAGTCTATCAGTTCTATTTTCACAAGGATCGCGGCCTCAACCAGGCCATGGTGCAACGCGCCAAACAGGCGGGCATCGACGTGATGATGCTGACCGTGGATAGCATCACCGGTGGCAATCGCGAGCGCGACTTGCGCACCGGATTCTCAATTCCGTTCCGGCTGACACTCGGCGGAATGCTGCAATTTGCGATCAGGCCGATTTGGGGGATCAATTATGTCACCCACGAAAAATTCAAATTGCCGCAACTTGATGAACACGTCGATATGGGTGGCGGCGCGATGTCGATCGGCCACTATTTCACGGAGATGCTGGACCCGTCGATGAACTGGAACGATGTGGCCAAGATGGTCCAGGCTTGGAGCGGCCAGTTTTGCCTCAAAGGTGTGATGTCGGTGGCCGATGCCAAGCGCGCTGTCGAGATCGGCTGCACCGGCATCATCGTGTCCAATCACGGCGGCCGGCAACTGGACGGTTCGCGCGCATCGTTTGATCAGCTCCCGGAAATCGTCGACGCTGTTGGCGACCGCATCGATGTGATGATGGATGGCGGCGTCCAGCGTGGGTCTCACGTGCTCAAGGCACTTTCGCTCGGCGCCAAGGCCGTAGGCGTCGGACGCTACTATCTTTTTCCGCTCGCGGCTGCCGGTCAGGCCGGTGTGGAGCAGGCGTTGGGACTGATGCGGGCCGAGATCGAGCGCGACATGAAGCTCATGGGCTGCACGTCGATCGGCCAGCTCTCCCGCGACAATCTGCGGTTCCGTTAGCCCCGGTCGATCGTCGCGCCGGCAGCGCAAGTCTCGCGTTGCGGCTAGCCCAACAGCATAACCGGCTCGCGGCCGATCAGGCGCGCCAGCGAGCGCAGCCGGTTGAGCACGCGATCGCCGGCAAGCGCGGCGAATTCGCTGGGCAGCCGCAGCGCCAGGCGATGGCGCTCGATGGCGAGCGGGGTCGCCTTGAGCACGCCCGGCATCGCCGCGGATACGACATAAGCAAGCCGCAACGCGGCGCCAAGAACGCGCGCGCGATCAAGCAGCCGCGTCGACACCAGCTCGCGCAGCCGAGGCGAAAGATCGTCGTCCATCACCAGCCCGACATGGCGGAAGAACACCGCCAGCGCCAGATAGGCGCGGCCTTGATGGTCGATGCCGGAAAAGCCGCCATGAGCGATAATGTTGAGCGATTGCTCGCCGCGATAATCGGGATGGGCGCGCCAACCGATATCGGCGAGAAGGCACGCGGCGTGGCGCAGCCGGCGCTCCTCCCCGGTTTCATCGAGCCCTGATGTGGCCATGAACCGGTCGGTCCAGGCAATCAGCTCTTCGCCATGCCGCGGTGAGCGCGAACGCAACTGATTGAGATGGCGCGCCGCTTCGATCAGCGCATCTTTTTCCTTCTCCTTGCGCTTGAGCAGCGAATACAGCAGGCCTTCGCGGACGCCGAGCGCAGAGAAGATCACCTGTCGCGGCTGGCCGATCCGCAGAATATGTTCGAGCACCAGCGCTGCGTAGGGCAAAAGCGGGCGCCGCGCACTGTTGACCACCTCGATATTGGCGAGCGTGTCGACGTCGACCCGATGCACGAGGCGTGCGAATTCGAGCGCTTCGTCGGCGCGGATCGCATAGCCATGCATGACGTGCAGCGGATAGCCGGTCTGCCACATGTGCAGCCGAGCCAACGAACGCCAGGTCCCGCCGACAGCGTAGAAATTCCGACCCTCGCAGGCTTTGAGCACCGTCAAACGGCCCAGCGATTTCTTGACGAACTTCTCGGCTTTCTTGACCGACTTTGCCGAAATATCGGCGAGCGCCAATCCGCCCAGCGGGCGGGTAACGCCGTGGCGCGCGCGCGTGCCGTGGATATCGACCAGTTCAAGGGAGCCGCCACCGAGATCACCGACAACGCCGTCGGCCCGATGCACGCCGGAAATGACTCCGAGCGCGGTCAATTCTGCCTCGCGCCCGCCGGATAGGATCTCGATATCGGCGCCGATCGTGCGCTCGGCAAGCTTGATGAACGGCGTCCCGTTCTTGGCGTCGCGCACGGCCGCCGTGGCGATGGCGAAGGTTCTTTTGACCTTCATCGTCTCACAGAGCGCACGAAAACGTTTGAGCGTGGCCAGCGCATGCTGAACGGCATCGGCAGCGAGCAGTCGCGTCGACTGCACTTCGCGCCCGAGGCCGCATAGCGCTTTCTCATTGAACAATTCGGTCGGGCTGCGCGTCAGTCCTTCGTAGACGACCAAGCGCACAGAGTTCGACCCGATATCAACAACCGCGATCGGCGGACCGTGATCGAGGCGGCCCTGGGCATCGAAACTGGCGTGCGGCATGGAATCGAAAACCGAAGGTTTAAATTAGTTGTTTGGCCGGAAAGACCGGCGCGACCCGCTTATCGAATGAACGCCAACCTGCCACCTCCGCGAAGGCGGCTGCAAGCTACGCGATTCGCGGCAAGCTCACATGCGTTCCGGCCGATGCCGCAGGCGCGGGATAGAATCCTTCGGCGACTTGCCGCGGCCGGATAGACTGGGATTGGTCATGAAATAGGTCGTCGAGTTGAAGCTCTCCTCGCCCGGACCCGGCACGATGCGCGAAGAAGAGCCGTCGGCGAGCAATTGCCAGCTTTGCTGATTGTCCTTGAGATTGGCGACCATGATCTGGTCGAGCACCTGTTCATGCACGGTCGGATTGAGGATCGGGCAGACCACCTCGACGCGGCGGTCGAGATTGCGCGGCATCATGTCGGCGGACGAAATGTAGACCGCCGCTTTCGGATGCGGCAGGCCGTGTCCGGCGCCGAAGCAATAGATGCGGCTGTGCTCGAGGAAGCGGCCGACGATCGACTTCACCCGGATATTATCGGACAGCCCAGGAACGCCCGGCCGCAAGCAGCAAATGCCGCGCACGACGAGATCGATCGGCACGCCGGCACTCGAAGCTACGTACAACGCGTCGATGATGTCCGGATCGACCAGCGCGTTCATCTTCATCCAGATCGCGGCGGGGCGGCTGGCTTTGGCGTTGGCGATCTCCTCCTCGATATGCTGGTGAATGCGATTGCGCAGCGACAATGGCGACACCGCCATACGCTCGAGCTCGGCCGGTTCGGCATAGCCGGTGACGAAGTTGAAAACGCGGCTGACGTCGCGCGCGATGATCGGGTCGCAGGTGAAGAACGACAGGTCGGTGTAGATCCGCGCGGTGACTGGGTGATAATTGCCGGTGCCGACATGGACATAGGCGGCGAGCGAGGCGCCCTCGCGGCGCACTACCAGCGACAGCTTGGCGTGTGTTTTCAGCTCGATGAATCCGAACACGACCTGCACGCCGGCGCGTTCCAAGTCGCGCGCCCAGCGGATGTTGGCCTCCTCGTCAAAGCGCGCCTTGAGCTCGACAAGCGCGGTCACCGACTTGCCGGCTTCGGCAGCTTCGGCGAGCGCCTTGATGATCGGCGAATCCGCCGACGTGCGGTAGAGCGTCTGCTTGATGGCGACGACGTCGGGATCGCGGGCCGCTTGTTGCAGGAAGTTCACCACCACGTCGAACGACTCGAATGGGTGGTGGATAACAAAATCCTTCTGACGGATCGCCCCCAGGCAATCGCCGCCGTGGTCGCGGACTCGACCTGGATAACGCGGCGCGTAAGGCTCAAATTCCAGATCGGGCCGATTGAGGCTGGCGAGCTGGCCCATCTCGTTGAGCGCCAACACGCCGTCGACGGTGAAGACGCTATCGTCGGAGACGGCGAGCGCGCGCTGAACGAAGCGCTGCAACTCCGCCGGCATGGTCGCCTCGACATCGAGCCGGATGACCGACCCGCGCCGCCGCCTCTTGAGCGCGGTCTCGAACAGACGCACCAGGTCTTCGGCTTCTTCCAGAATTTCAACTTCCGAATCGCGGATGACGCGAAATGCGCCGAGTCCCTTCACGGAATAGCCGGGAAAGAGCTTGCCGATGAACAGGCTGGTGATGCCCTCAATCGAAATCAGCCGCACCTCACCGCCCTCGCCTGCCTGGGGCATGCGCACGAAACGGTCGAGCCGGTTCGGCATGCGGATCAGCGCGTTCATCGCCTTGCCGTCCTTGCCGCGGGCGAGCTGAAGCGCGATCGTGAAGCCGAGATTGGGAATGAAGGGGAACGGATGGGCCGGATCGATGGCGAGCGGCGTCAGCAGCGGAAAGACGTGGCCGAGAAAATAGTCTTCAAGCCAGGTTTTCTCCGCGCGCGTCACGTCAGGGCCGTCAACGAGGACAATTCCGGCTGCCGCTAGCTCGGCGCGCAGCGTGCGCCATTGCGCCTGCTGGTCTTGAACGAGGACGGCTACCGCCTCGGCGATACGCACAAGCTGTTCGGCGGGGGTGAGCCCTTCCGGGCTTTTGCTGGTGATACCCTCACGAACCTGCGCGCCCAGACCAGCCACGCGGACCATAAAAAACTCGTCGAGGTTATTGGCCGAGATCGCCAGAAACTTCAGCCGCTCAAGCAGAGGGTTTCTGTCGTTCGCCGATTCCTCGAGGACACGGCGGTTGAAATCGAGCCAGGACAGTTCGCGGTTGATGAACCGGTCGGGACTGGCGGCGAGATTGGAAGCGCCTTGCCGCAGCTCACGCTCTTCCACGCGCGGCATTTCGAGCCGCCGCGCGGCGACCGATTCTCTAGGTGATACAGCGACTTGACTGCTTTCCATTTTCCGAGTCTGTCCAATATTAGATTGGCCGCATTAGATTGGCCGCTTTCCTTACGATCCAATAAACGCCATCTCATGACATATGGCGGGGCGGCGCGCCGTCCAGTCAAGTCCGCCGCAGCGTCATCATTAAATAGGATCGAAATCGCATCGGTCCGGCTGGCCTTCCCCCCAATCAGCCGCGAAACAGTTCCGCGGCCAAGGCCCGACTTGCCGGCCGACCCTGGCGCAGAGCCTCTTTGTCGAGGGCGATAACCGCACTGCGGGCTGCGGCGAACGACCGCTCGATGCGTTCGGCGATGTAGCTGACCACCCCGTCGTCGAGGACAAGCTGGCGATCGACGGCAAGTTTCACCATAACGCCGCGCAGCATCGCATCGTCAGGCGCTTGCAATAAACCGGTCGGAATTGCGCGCAGGCGGGAAACGACATCGGGAGTAGCGATTTGCCATGCCAAGGGCGGCGTACGCGCCGTCAGCAGGACGAATGCATTCTCCTCGCGCGCAAGATTAATCAGATGAAATAGCGCCCGCTCATCCATGCCGGGTCCGGCATCCTCAACGACCAGCGCGCCGGTCGCCAACATTGCCGGAATTTCGAGCGCACCGATATTTTTTGCCGAGACGACCCGCGCGCCGGCCGCGGTCGCCCAGATCGTTGCCAAGTGCGTCTTGCCTGAGCCTTCCGGCCCAATCAGCGCCACCGTGCGTGACGGCCAATCCGGCCACGACTCGACGAGCGTAAGCGCCGCCTCATTGCTCCCGCCGGATAGAAAATCCTCACGTGCAAAGCTTTCGGGATGATCGAGCGCTAGCGCGAGCTGGCGGGGGCGAGGCCTTCTGTCGGATGCCGTTGCCTGCGAAGACATTCTTTACGACCCACGCGTCGCGCCGGCCTAGCTTCACTCAATGGCCGGCGCCGAACGAGTTCATGTGCCGGACCCATTCGGCGAGATAGAAGGCGATCGAAAGCAGCGTCAAGACCGCAACCGTAGCCATCGTCAATCTGGATACGAGCGTGAAATCGAAGCCGAAGGCCTGCTCCGCGAGAATGAGAACCGCCAACGTAATCTGCGCGACGGTGTTGGCTTTCGACACCAAAAGCGGGCGCACCGGCATGGGCCTGCCGACCAGCCAAGCCAGCATGAAGGCGCTGATGATCATGATGTCGCGCGACACCACGAGGATGACCAGAAATATCGGCAGCATGCCGACGATTCCGAGCGAAACGTAAATCGAAACGATCAGCGCCTTATCGGCCAGGGGATCGAGGTAAGCGCCAAGCTCGCTCTTCATGTGGAAACGCTTGGCGAGAAACCCGTCGACGGCATCGCTAATGCCGGCGAGGAGAAATAGCGAAAAAGCGATGCGCATTTCGCCCAACGTGATCGCCCAGACCACGACTGGAACGAGCAAAATGCGTCCCAAGGTGATGAGATTTGGGATACTCAAACCGCCCCCAGCCTATAGTAAGCCTTCGCCCCGCGCCGCCGCCGTCATTGCGAACCGCCCACGGCAATGCTCGATTCCGGCGCGCTGTGTTGCAGACCCAATATAGCGGCGCAGCCGTGCTTGCACACCCGGCGATTCCGACGTAGGAGGCGCGAGCAGGGCCGCATTACCGAGCCCGCTCGGCCGTCCGCATTGGTGATTTCGTGAAAGATGCACGCTACGCGGCCGCCGGTGTCGACATCGATGCTGGCAACCGCATGGTGGAATTGATCAAGCCGCTTGTGCGGGCAACGGCGCGCGCCGGTTCTGACGCCGAAATCGGCGGCTTTGGCGGGCTTTTCGATCCAAAAGCAGCGGGTTTTAACGACCCTATTCTGGTCGCGGCTACCGATGGGGTAGGCACCAAGCTCAAGATTGCCATCGAAACCGCGCGCCACGATACGATCGGGATCGATCTCGTTGCGATGTCGGTCAATGACCTCGTGGTGCAAGGCGCCGAGCCATTGTTCTTTCTTGATTATTTCGCGTGCGGCAAACTCGATCCGGCGCAAGGCGCAGCAGTCGTGAAGGGAATCGCGGCGGCTTGCCGCGACGCTGGCTGTGCACTGCTCGGCGGCGAGACCGCAGAAATGCCCGGCCTCTATCGAGAGGGCGACTATGATCTCGCGGGATTTGCCGTCGGCGCCGTCGGGCGAGCTGAAATCCTGCCGCGCAGCGATATTGCCAGCGGCGACGTGGTAGTAGGGCTCGCAGCGAGCGGCGTGCATTCCAATGGCTTTTCGCTGGTGCGCAAGATCGTCGGCGATGCCGGTCTGAAATGGGACGATGTCGCACCTTTCGAAACAAAGCGCAGCCTCGGCGAGGCGCTACTGACACCGACGCGGCTTTACGTTCGATCCTGCCTCGCCGCGATCCGTGAAACTAAAGCCGTGAAAGCACTCGCCCACATTACTGGCGGCGGCTTCATCGACAACATTCCGCGGGTCCTGCCGCCGGGTTTTGCCGTGCGCCTGGAGCTTGATCGCGTGCTGGTTTTGCCGGTCTTCAAATGGCTTGCCGCGACCGGCAAAGTCGCCGAGCACGAAATGTTGCGCACGTTCAATTGTGGAATCGGCATGGTGGCCTTGCTCGATCGAAACAATGCCGACGCTGCGATCGCGTCTTTGACCAAGCACGGCGAGAAGGTCGTGCGACTTGGCGAAGTGGTGGCCGCCAAAGATGGTGGCGCCGTGAGCTTTGGTGGGCAGCTAGACCTGTCATGGCCGACGCCATGATCAAAAGGCGCGTCGCGATCCTGATTTCCGGGCGCGGCTCGAACATGGCTGCGCTCATTGAGGCGGCAAAAGCCAAAGATTATCCCGCGGAAATCGTCATCGTCCTTTCCAACCAACCAGATGCCGAGGGGCTCAGCCGCGCGCGCGACGCCGGGATTGCCACAGCCGTCGTCGATCACAGGACATTCGGCGCTGATCGCGCAGCATTTGAGCGCGCCGTTGACGATACGCTGCGGACGCACCGGGTCGAGCTGATCTGCCTTGCCGGCTTCATGCGGCTGTTGACATCATGGTTCATCAACCACTGGAGCGGCCGAATCCTTAATATCCATCCTGCACTGCTACCGGAGTTCAAGGGACTTGATACCCATCGCCGCGCGCTTGCAGCCGGCGCCAAACGACATGGCGCGACAGTGCATTTTGTCGTCGAGGAAACCGATTCGGGCCCGATCATCAGCCAGCAATCGGTTCCGGTGCTCGAAGGGGATACTGAGGCGACGCTGGCAGCGCGGGTTCTCGAGGTCGAGCACCGGATTTATCCCGAAGCCTTACGCCAGGTTGCCGAAGGCCGCGCAAAGTTTGTCGCGGCGCGCGGCCACGCCGGCGCGCGCTAAACGTTTTCTCATCAATCATTTGCAACAAAAAACCCCCGGGGGGTGTAACCGGGGGCTACGAGAAGTTGGCAAGAACCGCTTTGGTTCATGCAACTTTCAAGTTTTCCGCAGAGGTTCGGCCGCGATTCGTGATCAGTTCGTACTCGACCGTTTGGCCCTCGTTGAGCGTGCGCAAGCCAGCACGTTCAACGGCGGAGATGTGAACGAACACATCTTTATCGCCGGTGGCGGGCTTGATGAACCCGTAGCCCTTGGTCGGATTGAACCACTTGACGGTGCCCTTTTGCATCGTCTGTCTCCTAAGTCATTCCAGATGTCAGTGAAGACGCGGTCGCAGCGACTTCACGCTACCATACGCGCCACAAGCCAGATTTTGGGGAAAGTCCGAAGCGGAGAGGTCCGAGGCGATCGTGTCGGCAAGGCAGCACCGGCCGGAAGGCCAAAATCCGATTGCACCTACAGCAAGCCGTAAAAATACGGCGCAAGCATGGCTGCACGTCAGTGCGGTCTTGTCCAAATCTGAAAAAATTTAGCAAAAAAACGTGCCACAATTCCATTGTTTGTAACTCGGCCGCCAACATGTGAATGACGCAAGCGTTGCCATAATCCGCCAACGGCGAGCGCCAGCACCGCGGCGGCAGCAGATGCTGCGAATTCGACCTGTTGCATCATCGCTCCACCAAACGCGGCGAGCCGCGTGGAAACTGCCGGATCGGTCGCCATGGTCTGACCGCCAATCCAGCCAAGCAACGCCGCGCCTGCCCATATCAAGACCGGGTAGCGGTCAATCATTGTTGCGAGCAGGGCCGCTCCGCCGATGAGCAACGGAATCGAGATCGCAAGACCAATCGACAGCAACAGGAGGTCGCCGCGCGCAGCGGCAGCGATCGCCACGACATTGTCGAAACTCATGACAATGTCGGCGACCAGGATAAGAATCACCGCGCGCCAAAGTTGGGCGGCTGCTTCGATTTCCCTTCGATCCGTGTCTTCCGGGATGAGGAGCTTGGCTGCAATGTATAAAAGCGCTGCGCCGCCGATCAGCTTCAAATAAGGCAGTGTCATCAGCTCGGCGAGAATGATCGTAAAGGCGATCCGCAGCAACGCGGCGATTGCGGCGCCAATGATCAGCCCCCAACGCCGCTCCCGCTCCGGCAAATCGCGGCACGCCATCGCGATCACAATGGCGTTGTCGCCCGACAACAAGATATTGATGAAGATGATCTGGCCTACCGCGAGCCAGAAGTCCGTGTAACCGAGTTGGTTGATGCTGGCGCTGAGCCAGTCGCGCCAGAGCGCCGGACTAATATATTCGGCGAGCAGCGCCACGGCGTACATCTCAACCGACAATATCATTGCCGGAGAAAAACTGAGCTATTTCCTTCACAGCCGTTTCGGGCGCATCAGAACCATGCACGGAATTCTCACCAATCGACTGTGCATGCACCTTACGTATCGTTCCGGCAGCGGCCTTGGCCGGATCGGTCGCACCCATGATGTCACGGTAGGCGGCCACGGCGTTATCACCCTCAAGGACCTGCACCACCATCGGACCAGAGGTCATGAAATCGACCAGCTCGCCAAAGAAGGGGCGCTCGCGGTGAACGGCATAGAATGTTTCAGCCTGTTCGCGAGTCATCTTAATGCGTCTTTGCGCGACAATGCGCAAACCGGCTTTTTCGATCATCGCGTTGATGGTGCCCGTCAAGTTGCGGGCGGTGGCATCCGGCTTGATGATCGAGAAGGTGCGCTCGATCGCCATCAAATCATCCTTTTAAAAATTGTAAGGAGCTGCAAGGGCGTGGAACTGCGCGGCTTATAGACCGCGACTTGCGCGTGGAGCAAGCGTGCACGGGTGGAATGAATACGCCCTGAATGAAGCCACCGGCACACATTCAGTTTGATAAATCGGGACTAAACCCGGTCCTCAGCGCCAGTTCAGCGCTCGCTTGGTAATTTCACGCACAACCGGCAGGCCATGAACCGATACGAGCGAAGGCCGCGCCGACATGAGTTGGAAAGCCAAATCAAGGAGATCGCAAATGTTGCGCAAGACGATATTGACAGGCGCCGCCGCCCTGACGCTGGGCACCGCTGCGCTCGCGCCAACGGGCGCGTCCGCCTGGTGGGGCGGACATCCACGCTGGCACGGTTGGCATCATGGATTCTACCGTCCGGCGATTCGGGTTTATGCCGGCCCGGTCTATGGCGGCGGCTGCTTTGCGCGCCGCCTGGTCAGGACGCCCTATGGGCCCGCGCTGCGCTGGGTCAATGTCTGTTATTGGGGTAGGCGAACCGAATAACTGGATGGGAGTGCCCCGGCTTCGGCAAGGCCGGGGCATTTGCGTTTCAAGCGACGCCAGCGGTTGACCGGATGCAATCGCAGTCAGCGCGCAATTTGCCGCAGATCACGCCCGGCCGATCCGCGACGACGGAACATAAAGTCATCTCCGAAATGCCGGGCCTTTCGGTAACGGCACGTCCCGCGCGAGTCTTGCCCCAGCCATGAAGCAGGATCACTTTCCAGGGTAGAATGATCCCTATAGGGGCCGGGAACAAGGCGGAACACGCTCGGGAGAGTAACTCGGGAGAGTAACATGGACGCGAAAACCGACGACAAGAGCGCGGGCAAGTGCCCGTTCACCGGCAGCCACGGGCCGACGAACCGCCACTGGTGGCCGAACCAGCTGGATATCCAGGTACTCCATCGAAATTCAAACTTGTCCGATCCGATGGGTGAGGCGTTCGACTACGCCAAAGAATTCAAAAGCCTCGACCTCAATGCGGTGATCAAGGATCTGCATGCCTTGATGGTGGACTCGCAAGCTTGGTGGCCAGCCGACTTCGGGCACTACGGTGGACTGATGATCCGCATGGCCTGGCACAGCGCGGGCACCTACCGCATCGCCGACGGTCGCGGCGGCGCCGGCGCCGGCCAACAACGCTTCGCGCCCGCAACAGTGAAATTCTCCACTAGCGTAATTTATTTAAAGCCATTTCAATGTCTTAAGCGAAGAATGCTTCCCAAATTTTGTGCTGGGAAGCAACAGGGAAGCAAACTGGGTGTGTGTTTACCCTCCCCCGCTGGTGTGTGTTTACCCTCCCCGCTATTGCGGTAAGCCCCGAGCGGATTCAACGCACCGGCGATGCCCACGAGGGCTCCGACCTGATCCTTGCCACGCTGACCAATTCACCCGACACTCATTGCGATCTTCATCAAAATGGTGGCGTCTAGCATTTGCGCGGACTAACTCGAAGAACGCGACGCCTGCTCCACCCAATCAAGGTCGGAAAGCAGAATCGGTATCTGCTTTATTGGTTTTACGGTGCCGAGTATTTTCTTGATTCCAAGCACTCTCAATCAAGTGGGTCTAACGATAGGAGGGTTTTAATGTTGCGGGAGCTGGGAGCCGAATTCATCGGAACGTTCGCGCTTGTTAGCGCCGTCTGCGGCGCGGCGTTGTTTTCCGCGCCTTCGGCCGGTCTGATCGCGGTTGCGTTTGCGGTCGGCTTATCGGTGCTGGCGATGGCCTATGCGGTAGGTCATATCTCTGGCGGCCATTTTAATCCCGCTGTCACATGTGGGTTGATTGCGGCCGGACATTTCAAAGCCGAAAAGGCGATCGGTTATATCGTCGCTCAAGTGATCGGCGGGGTCGCGGCTGCAGGGGTGTTCTACATCATTCTTTCCGGCGCGCCGGCGGCTAAGTGGAACGACTTCATCGCCATTTCCAATCTCTACGGCGGCCAACATAACTTTTCGTTAGCTGCCGTCGCCTTAACCGAAACCGTCATGACGGCACTCTTTCTAATTGTTATTGCCAACGTGATCACCGCCGACCGCCCGGTGGGGTTCGCGCCGCTGGCGATCGGCTTGGCGCTGACCATGATTCACCTCGTCGCCATTCCGATCAGCAATGCATCCGTCAATCCCGCGCGTTCGACAGCAACAGCTATTTTCGGTGGCGGCGCTGCGCTGTCTTGCCTGTGGCTGTTCTGGGTCGCCCCAATCGTTGGCGGTGTTATCGGCGGTTTGATCGCGCGCTGGCTGCAAACAGTTCCCGCTAGCCGATAAGGCGAGTGGACTTTTTATTGGCGCGAGCGCTATCACCTCACGCCGTCTGGCCGATCTCCGCGGCTTCACAGACGCCGATCTCGACGATGCAGTGCGCGTGGTTGTTTAAGAACAACCCGCTCGGCATGTTCGCGCCCACGAATCCGCATGAGCTGCGAGGGCTACGACTTCTCCCTTCTGAAAATGCCGACCAAGATGATGCCGGGGCCATAAATAGGCAAACAATCTGACGTTGCGCCGACGAGTCGAACGAATAGGATGTGACGGCCAGCAACAAACGTCGGACGTGGCAGCATTCTTCAAGTCCTATTTCACCACTAAGAGCGAACACATACCTGTCGCAACATCGGACCATTTCTCGGAAGCGCACCTGACCTACATCGACGCGACACTCGGCTGGCCCTTCTATAGTAAGAAAGGCATGACCGACATCTTCGAGCTGTACATGCCGAAATGGCCACCGACGGGCCTGTCCTATCCGACCCGCATCAGTGGCGATATCCACTCGGCGCTGATCGCCTTCACCGATACTCCGGAATTGTTCGGCGGCGAAATCCGCATCCTTGCCGCGGTCGATTTCAAGGACGGCAAGGCGGTGCGCTGGATAGATTATTGGGACGGTCGATCGTTCGGCGCTGAAACGGCAGCGAAGATGCGCACGCCACCGGACAAATTTCCGACCAATTTCGACTATGACGTTGCGAGCGAAGGCGCCTCGACCAAGATCAAAGACGTGTCGCAAAAGCTGGCTTCGGCCTTTGCCTCGGGCGACGCCATCGCCGCTGCCGCGCTATTCACCAACGATGCGGTTTACCTCGACCGGGCTCTGCGAGTGCGCATCCTTGGCAACCAGGCGATCGGCAAGTACCTCACCCGCGTACTGGCAACGACACCATACGGCAAGGGATCAAAGCTCATGCACGTCGTTGGTAGCGATCAGGGCGGCGGCTTCGAGTGGACGAACGACGGAAGCTCGGTAAAGCGCGGCGTCGTCGCCATTGATCTCAACAGCGCCGGGCAGGTCGAGCGTCTCGACACAACCTGGGATAACAGCATCATGAGCGACGCCGATCTCCGAGCACTTGTGTTGCAGTCAATCGAAAAATAGCGGACAGGATCTGGCCCAAAAAGGGGACATGCCGAGGCACAAAGCGGACATGCCTGCGGTCTAAACTGATGTAAACGGCAAAAGCGGCGATCGGGGTATCGGATGGCTCGTGTTCACCGTCACCAAGAGCATCACCTTGTGGAGCGTATTGGATGGCTGCGAGCCGCAGTGCTGGGCGCCAACGATGGCATCCTCTCGACTGCGAGTTTGATTGTCGGCGTGGCTGCAGCCGCGGCAACGAAAAACGCTGTT
>Ga0209465_10000396_pt1 | contig 20672 bp, 20 predicted proteins | sample PanSoiPlot1MoBio_FD_188321 | JGI IMG/M metagenome (GOLD analysis project Ga0209465, IMG submission 188321) | Tropical forest soil microbial communities from Panama analyzed to predict greenhouse gas emissions - Panama Soil Plot 1 MoBio (SPAdes)... | ecosystem: Environmental > Terrestrial > Soil...
GTCTCAGCTGTAACTTCAGCGGCGGGAATCTCGAATTCGACTTGAAGGCCGCCGCCGTCCGTCGCGTTGCTTGCTGTGACCATGCCGCCGTGCAAACGCGCAACCCGGTCCGAAATCGCCAAGCCCAGCCCCACACCGCCGGATTGCCGGTCGCGCGCGTCCTCTATGCGATAGAAAGGCTGGAAGATATTTGTCAGCTCCGACTCCGCAACCCCCGGGCCATGGTCACGGACGGTGAGAACGCTCCGGGCTAGTCCGGCGGAGTTCCTGCGTCGCAGGTTTACATCCACGGTGGTGCCCGGCGCGGTGTATCGGATGGCGTTGCGAACGATGTTTTCGACCGCGCTCCGCAACAGGTCGCTGTTTCCTCGCACGTAGATATGGTTGTCTCCGGACAGCTGCACGTTGCAGTTCAGCTCACGCGACTCGAATTCTGCGTCCGCTGCTACTTCAGCGACCAAAGCGCCAAAATCCAACGGCTTCATCTCGGCCGGTGTTGCCGAGGTATCGAGGCGAGCAACCGTAAGCAGGCGGCCTACCATTTCGTTGAGCCGGTCAAAGTCCTTCTGCATCTGCTCAAATGCAGGATCATCTCCTTTGTGCTCGCGGGCTAGGTCAAGAGCGACCGTCAAACGTGCGAGCGGAGAGCGTAACTCGTGCGACACGTCAGAAATGAGCTGCCGCTGGCTGGTGATGAGCGCTTCAATGCGATCTCCCATAGCATTGAAATCGCGGACGAGGTCTCCTAACTCATCGCGCCGGTTTTCCGCTCCCGCGGCCGCCCGCATGCTCAGGTTTCCAGCAGCCAGTTGCCGGGATGCATCGCGCAGCCGCAGGATCGGCTCCGTCAAATAGCGGGTGAGAAGATAACAAATGAGCCCGGAAACCAGAAAGGCGGCGCCCCAATGCAGCAATAGTCCAAAGAAGCTATTGCCGAAGGCAGCTCCGGGACCCGCAGGCAGCTCCGTCGCGAACAGATATGGAGTCCCGCTTTCGCCTTGCAAACGCACACTTACACGCACAATGCCATGACGCATGGCGATCGCGGGAGCGCTCGATTCCGCCGCTGCGTTTACCAACCGGCTGAACGACGCGCAGTCATGACCAGCGATCTCCGTGCCCTCCCGATTGAATAGACATGCCGAAGTGTGGGCATTCTTCCGCAGGTCTTCCAGGTAACTAGCTGCGGCCTCCGGCCCTCCGCCGCCCTCCAGCTCCGCAATTGCGGCTCTGCCATAGACGCTTGCAGTCACGCCCAGGGCTGCGTGGATTCGGAAAGGCACCCCTCCAGGCTGTAAAAGAAAGCTGAAGATCAGGGTAATGCCGGTAAGCACCACCGTCGCCCAGAACCAGAGAAAAATCTTCAGGAAAAGGCTACGCATGGCTCACGTCTTCTTTGTCTCCGAGCGCACCACGAACTGATATCCGGAGCCGCGCACCGCCTTGATGCGCTCACCGGCGGAGCCGCCCGTCAGTTTCTTGCGTAGGTTGCTGACGTGCACGTCAATGACACGATCGAACGCTCCCAGTTTCCGTCCAAGCACGCTCTGTGTCAGATCATCGCGTGTGACCACATGACCCGCATGGCGCATGAACTCCTCCAGCAGGGAAAACTCGACGCTGGTGAGATTCACCTGCCGGCCATTGATCCACGTCTCTCTGGCGCCGGTATCAAGGGTGATGTCTCCCGCGGTTAATCGCTCTCCATCGGATCTTGCTGGTGAAGCTCGCCGCAGAATCGCTCGAACGCGTGCGAGCAGTTCGCGCGGATTGAACGGCTTCGGCAGGTAGTCGTCGGCGCCGATTTCCAGCCCGAGGATGCGGTCAACATCTTCACCCCGAGCAGTGAGAATCAAAACCGGAATTCCCGATTGCGCGCGCAACTTCCGTAGCACGTCGAGGCCGCCAAGGCGAGGCAACATCAAATCCAGAATGACGAGCCTGTGTTCGCCCGAAAGCGCGCGCTCCAGCCCGCGCGCGCCGTCGTGAACCGCTTCGAGCGAGAAACCATCATTGCGAAAGCGCTCGGCGAGAAGCCCGCACAGCTCAACGTCATCTTCGACGATAAGAAGTCGCTCCATTTCCCACACCAACTACGCCGATACTAGCGCATCGCAACGCTCACTTTTCCTGCCTTTACCAAACTTTATGTTGCTGAACCAATCTTTATCGCACCGGACCCGAGGCGATGGTCGAATGATGTTGTGAGCACGACCAAGGAGGTCCAGATGAAACGCTACCTATACATAACCGGAGCGCTGTTGCTGGTTATCGCAGCGGGAATCGGCATCGCACGCGCCGAGTTCCCCGCCGGATACGCATTCTGCATGCGCGGCGGTCCGGGCGGGTTTCCCCTAGCTTTCCTCACCCGCGAACTTGACCTGACCAAGGCGCAGCAAAGCCAGATCAAGTCGATCTGGGCCGCGGAGCGGCCGGCCATTACGCCGCTGGTGCGCCAGCTTCTCAGCGAGTGCAACGAGATGAGCTTGGCCAACAATAACGGCACGTTCGATGAGGCCAAAGCCAAGGCGGTTGCCGATGAGCAGGCGGCAACGATCTCGTCGTTGCTGGTCGAGCGACAGCGGATGATCACGAAAATCTACAACGAGGTGTTGACGCCCGATCAGCGCACAAAAGCGGACCAGTTGCGGGAGCGCATACATGGCCGTGTCGAAGGCTTTCTCGATGGAATGGAGAGCTCGACCAACTAACGAATTGCGGTTGTCTCTTGCGAAACCCGGTGGTTTCCACAATGCGAACGCAGGGACCGGATTGGCGAAGACGAAACTCAAAACCAAGTTCGCATTAAAGGAGTCGATAGTGAAATGCATTCCATGGCTTATCGTCGCGACCAGCTCAGTCATGGGACATGAATCTTTGTTGCCCCTTGGCATCGTAACGTAATGCCTGCTTCCCGTTCTCAATTACGCTATCGTTGCGGGTGTTGGACGGCTTGGCGGTATGAAATGGAATTCCGCGGCGTCTTCGCACCTTCGCTAAGGCTGGCGGGAAAAGCGCTTCTTGCTTTTGCGGTCCTCCTTTCCACGTATGAAGTTTCGCCCCTGAAGGCACAAACCTGCGGCTCTAGCGGACTGGCACTTCAGGTACTCGGCTCCGGTGGCCCGGAGTTGCAGGATAAGCGAGCCTCCACCAGCTATCTCCTATGGGATCAGGGAATCGCACGCGTCATCGTTGATGCCGGCGGAGGCAGCGCACTACGTTTTGGGGAGAGCGGAGCGCAGATGTCCCAGGTGGATCTTGTTCTGTTCAGCCATTTTCATATCGATCACAGCGGCGATTTTTCCGCATTGGTGTTTTCTTCCTGGTTTGAAGACCGCAAGCGCCCCCTGCCGGTGTACGGCCCTCCGGGGAACGAATTTATGCCGTCCACTCGTGAGTTTGTGAGCGATCTTTTCAGTGAGCCGCACGGAGCTTGGCGCTACCTGAGCGAGCTGGTGGGACCAGCTAAGAAAGGAAGCTACACACTGGAACCGCATGATGTCGTAGCCGGCTCCAAACCCGTACTTGTGTTTCGCAACTCCGACCTGGCGGTGTATGCAGTGCGCGTTATTCATGGTGGGTTTCCCGCGCTGGCATGGCGGGTGGAAATGGGCGGCAAACGCATCGTTTTTAGTGGAGATACAAACGGCGAGGGAGACGGACTGACGCAGCTCGCGTTGGATGCAGATCTGTTCGTCGCCCATAATGCCGTACCCGAGGGCGCTACCGGAGTGGAAAGGCGCCTCCATATGCCGCCTTCAGTAATCGGGACGATTGCCGCGAATGCTCATGTCAAGCGGTTGGTACTGTCTCATCGAATGCTGCGGACTTTGGGAAGCGAGAAGGAGACACAAGCAGAAATACAGCGGCACTTTTCCGGCCCCATCGTATTCGCCAACGACCTCGACTGTTTTCCTGTGAGGTGATCCTTCTGGCAAAGCTTGAAAGACCGTGTCGGGTCCGACCCGTACCGCCGAACGGGCGGGTAGCAGGAAAATCGAATGCCCTCCACCACGGCCAGCGCCCTCGCGCAAATCAAGGCATCAACGCCTAGCCAATCGATCACTTCACCCTCAAACGCCGCGATCTCCGGAAGCTCCTGCTCGACCACCCTGTCGTACAAAATCAAAAACATGGGGAAAATGGAATTTTAAAAAAATGGGGAAAATGGGTGCGGGTAGTGTGGTCAGAAAAACCACGTCGCAATACCCGTTTGGGCAGATCTATTTGGTCATGGGCAAAAATCGCGCTATGATACGCGCACTTGCAACAGTGAACAATAGTGCCCACCGAACCCACATTAGAACGTGATCGCACCTTTCGCTTTGGCCTGTTCGAGCTTTCCGAGCAGGAGGGAGAACTGCGCAAGAGCGGGGTGCGAATCAAGCTGCAGGAGCAGCCGTTCCGCGTGCTGGTCGAGCTGGTGGCGAACGCCGGGAAGGTGGTTTCGCGCCAAGAGCTAAAACAGAAGCTATGGCCGGCGGACACATTCGTTGACTTCGACGTCGGCCTGAACAGTTCAATTCGCAAGCTACGCCAAGCGCTGAACGACGACGCGGATAGTCCGCATTACATTGAAACGCTGGCCAAAAGGGGATATCGGTTCATTGCGCCAGTGGCAAACATTGCGGCCGCGCCGGTACCGATGCTGACAGGCTCCGCACCGGTGATTAAGGACACCGCTCCTCCGATTTTGGTTTCAGCGGCCAGGGCTCCGGTTTCGTCGGCCAGTGATGGCAAAGCCACGACTTTGCTGGATGCTGTCTTTAGCTCGCAGCCTGACACGGACCACGAAAAACGCTTCAAGAAGCGACCTTGGTACTGGGTGGTGGTGACGTCATGCGCGCTCGTGCTCATGGTCTACGGTGTGATCCTGGCTTGGCGCGGATCGCATGCAACTCCGCTTTTCGCCAGCGAGCAGCGCATCACAGCGAATCCTCCGGAAGCTCCTGTCACGGGAGCCGTGGTGTCGCCCGATGGTAAGTATGTGGCCTATTCTGACACCACGGGGGTGTACATCCGTCACATCGACAGCGGCGAGACGCAGCCGCTGGGGTTGCCGAAGGGATTCGACGCTGTTCCAACAAGCTGGTTCCCCGATAGCGGCCATCTCTTGCTAAGCGTGGTAGAAGGTGGCGAAACGACTCCGAGCCTCTGGAAAGTCTCCATTCTGGGAGGCAGCCCGCAAAAGGTAGTGGAGGATGCCAGTGAAGGTGTGGTTTCTCCCGACGGCTCCAAGATTGCTTTTCAGCGCGATGCAGTTGACGTTAGAGCCTTCCTTTCCCACTTAACGGGGTACGCGCGCGAAATCTGGGTGGTTGATACAAATGGAAGCAATCTCAGGCGCTTGTCTGGTACCGATCTGCCGCCCGACTATGGAAACGCGCCAAGCCAGACTGCGGACCTGAGGTATTCGGAAGTTTATTTCTATCGTCTGGCCTGGTCCCCGGATGGAGGTCGGGTTGCTTATTTCCGGGTTTATCTGGGTTCCGGCCCCGAGCACTACGCCCTCGAAACGATTGGGATCAATGGCGGTCCGGGAAAGGTTCTGGAGAGTTCGGTGCAAATTGGGTCGGCGCTCTGTTGGGCTGCCGATGGCCGCCTGCTCTATGCGGATCGAAACGATCCAAGCAGCGAGAGCTTCGACTACGGAATCCAGTCGGTTCAGGTCAATGAGAAAAATGGAGAACCTGAGCACGAGCCAATGCAACTCACCAAGGGTGTGGGGCGAATCGGCGGGCTAAGCGTTACCGCTTCTGGCAAGCGACTCATTCTGTGGAGAGTGACGACCTTTGCCGAAGTGTTTTTGACAGAGATTGATGCGGAAACCAGCCGGCTCAAAGTGGCCCGGCGCCTGACTCTTGATGAACATAAGAACCTTGTCGACGCCTGGACACCGGATAGCAGTGCCATTCTGTTTACCTCAAATCGCAACGGAACCTTTCAGCTTTTCCGTCAAGCCATTGATCAAACCACGCCCGAAGTGGTGGCCGCCGGTCGCAACATCTCCCTGCCACGCTTGAATCCAGACGGCACACAGATTCTTTACCTAACCGGACCCGACCCGAAAGATCCTGCACAAATGACCAGCGTGATGCAGGTTCCATTGCGGGGCGGCCCCCCGCGATTGCTCCTGCAGAAACCCTTCATCCAAAACATCCAGTGTGCCCGAACTCCTTCGAAACTCTGCTTCCTCAATACTGCCGTGAGCTCCGCAACACAGTTTTTCTCGTTCGACCCGGAGTCGGGAGAGAGCCAGGAATTCGCCAGTTTCCAGGTGAGACAGTGGCCAAACTGGAGCCTCTCCCCGGATGGCTCGCAACTCGCGCTGATTTTTTACGGTCCGCAGCCGAAAGTCACGTTCATGAAGATGGCCGACAAAAGCACGCATGATGTAACACTCAACGAATGGCCTCGCATGAATGGCGTTGATTGGGCTGCCGACAGTAAGAGTGTGTTCGTATCAAGCCAGACCCCAAACGGAGTGCCCGTGATACTGAGTGTGGCGCCCAGCGGTCATCATCCAGTCTTGCTGGAGGGCGATAAGTGGATGCGGTACTTGGCCGTCGTTCCGTCGCCCGACGGGCGCTACGGAGCCTTGCAAGCGCTTACCGGCGAGAACAATGTTTGGATGCTGGAAAACTTTTGAGGCGAATGAACTTGAGAGAGTACCGGCACCAAGGTTTTCCAGTTGCAATCCAGCCAACCACTTCTGGATTGCTGTCACAATGATCGCAATTGCTGCCAACACGGTCATCGCTCCTTCAAAGCCCGCGCAAAAGAAAGAGATTCTGTCCTAGCCATAGAGAAACTTAGGAGCAGCGGGTTTGCTACTTAGGCGCAAGCGGCGGCAAAGCCCACCGCGACCACATGAACCATCGACTCAGCAGCGTCAGCCAGAATCGCGGGAGCCCCTGTCAGAACATAGGCTGTCGTCTTACCGCCAACATCAGCAGCCCAAAAACAAGCGACCCAGCGCATGGCCAACCAGGCGTCGCTGTTTTCAGGCTTTGCACGAGCGGATGTGCCCCCTTCAGGGGTCGGTTGCGAAGAGTAATCGAGCATGCGTTAGCAGCGGCCTAGACTCTCCGAACCATAGTGTCACAAAGAGCCGGAGGGGCTTGAGATGAAACTCACGTTACGACGCGTCCTGCTTCTCACACTCCTCGGTTCCCGTGTAAGTCTTGATGACGAGGCTCTGTTGCCATTCTTCTATTTGCTTGCGAGCATCCTTTACGAGCTTTAGGAAGCGGCGGGCCAATTCTCGAATGCGATCAGCTTGCCGCCGCTCAATGGCCTCGGTGGGAATCAATTCTGTGCCCACTCCGATCGCTGTGGCTCCGGACAGGATATAGTTTCCCGCGGTTTGCTGGTTTACACCTCCAGCTGCGATCAGAGCTATCTGGGGCAGGGCGGTGTGGAGCGCCTTGATGTACTTGTCTCCGTCGAGCGGAGCGCAGGGGAAGACCTTGACGAAATCGCCGCCGGCACTCCAGGCCGCCACTACCTCGGTCGGCGTCAGTGCTCCTGGCAAGACCGCCATGTTCTGCTTCGCGGCAAATTCCACCACCGCGGGATTGAACGCTGGAGCCGTGAGGAAGCATGCTCCTGCGTCGATACACTTCCGTGCAGTCTCAGCATCGAGCACGGTACCCGCTCCAACCGCGATCTTTGCCTTAGAACGGCAAAGGTGGGAGATCAACTCCACTGCTCCCGGTACGGTCATGGTGATTTCTACGATCGGGATTCCACCATGCGTAACCGCCTCTGCCGCGAAATGAGCGTCGTCTCCCGACCGGACTCTGATGGCGGGTATGACGCCAACCTTCCTGATGAGAGCGCAGACATCATCTTTTTTCATAGTCAACAATCCTTCGTAAAGCCAGGCTTTCACCGCCTGCGTTCCAGCGTCGCGGGTTAAACGGGTTCGTTTATGTCGACAGCCGGAAGTTGGTCGTCGGCGCTGGCAAACCATGTGTAAAGCGTCGGCAGCAGAATCACACTGATAACCAGGTTGGCAATTAAACCTCCGACGATGACGATTGCAAACGGTCGCTGGGAATCGGAGCCGATACCGTGCGAGAGTGCTGCCGGCAATAGTCCGAGGGTTGCTACCAACATTGTCATCGTAATTGGGCGCAGTCGCAGCACCGCGCCTTCCACAGCTGCATCTTCTATGTCATAACCGCGAGCGCGAAGCTGATTGATGTATTCCACCATGATGACGCCGATCTGCACGGACACGCCGAAGAGCGCAAGAAAGCCGACCCCAGACGACACGCTGAAGTGTGCGCCCGATATCCAAAGCGCTAGTAGTCCGCCAATCGGCGCCATGGCGATGTTCGTCACGATCAAGAGTGCCCATTTCACCGACTTGAACATGGTATAAAGAATGACGTAGATGAACAGGATCGTCAGAGGCAAAACGAAGAGCAATCGCCGCTGAGATCGTTTTGCGCTCTCATACTCGCCCGACCAATCGAGAGTATAGCCAACCGGCAACTTTACCGATGCGTTGACCTTCTTCATGGCTTCTTCCACCGTACTGCCGAGGTCCCTGCCGCGTACGCTAAACTTCACGGCGATGTATCTCGAATTTGCCTCGCGATAGATTTCCGCCCCTCCATCTTCAACATTTACCTTCGTAAGTTGCGCCAGCGATATCCGTTCGCCTGAGGGAGCAACTAATCGAATTTTCTCAATGGCTTCCCTGGTGTCTCTGTAAGGAGTTAGGTAACGGAGCACCAGATCAAAACGCTGCTCTCCCAGCAGCACCTGACTGAGAGCATTACCTCCTACGGCTGTCTGAATCGCGTCCTGGATGTCGGACACATTGATCCCATAACGCGAAGCCTGCTTGCGGTCAACGGTGAAGTTGAGATTGGGCTGGCCTACCACACGAAAGACTCCGAGATCCTGAATGCCCGGAACATTTTGCATGACAGCAACTATCTCGTCAGCCTTGTTTTCGAGGGTCTTCAGGTCGTCTCCATAGATCTTGACTGCCAACTCTCCCTTGACGCCGCTCACCGCCTCTTCGACGTTGTCCGAAATTGGTTGCGAGAAATTCCAGATAGCCCCGGGAATTTTTTCCAGTTCGCGATCCATCGCAGCGATCAGGCGTTCTTTGTCCTGATGGAACACGGGACGCCATTTCTCTTTGGGCAGCAGGTCAACAAAAAATTCGGTGTTGAAGAATCCTGTCGGATCCGTTCCGTCATCCGGGCGTCCAACCTGGCTGACGACCCGTGGCACCTCGGGAAAGGCAGCTAGGACCACTCGCGCCTTGTCTGCCACTGCCAGGCCTTCGCTCGGTCCGGTGCTGGGAGCCAGCGTTCCGCGAACCCAGATGGCGCCCTCATCCAAATGAGGTAGAAATTCTGAACCAATCGCGCCACTGAACGCTAGTAGCATTGCCAGCACCAGTGCGAGTACCGCCGCACCAACCGTCAGCGGCCGATGCCGGATTGCCCAATGAAGACTCGTTCTATAGTGCTTGGTGAGGAATGTCATCACCGGGTTTTCCCACTGCTTAGCGCCCCGCCGAAACAGCAGGCTCGCAAGCGCGGGTGCAATCAGCATCGAGAAAACAAGTGCTCCCAGGAGTGCGAAGGCCACCGTCCAGGCCATGGGCTTGAACAGTTTTCCCTCCACCTGCTCCAGAGTAAAGATCGGTAAATAGGCTGTGATGATGATGGCGATTGCGTAGAAGACCGGCCGCTGTACTTCGTGGGCGGCTTCGCGGATGCGTTCCACCAGCGGGCGAGGCGCTTCATCAGGGCGGTTAAGGTGACGGACGATGTTTTCAATCATCACCACTGCGCCATCCACCACCATGCCGAAATCCAGTGCCCCGAGCGAGAGCAGGTTGGCTGAGATATGGCGCAAGTCCAGGCAAATGGACGCAAACAGCAAGGCGAAGGGTATCGTCAATGACACGATCAATGCGCCGCGAGCATTGCCCAGGAAAAAGAAAAGGATAACCACCACCAGGATCATGCCCTCGGCGAGGTTGTGTAGTACCGTGTGGGTGGTGTAGTCCACCAAATCGTCGCGATCGAGATAAGGAACGATCTTTACCCCAGGCGGGAGGATATGATCGTTTAACCGCTGAACCATGGCATGGACGCCGGTCAGCATCGTTGCCGTGTCTGCACCTTTGCGCAGAAACACGATGCCTTCAACCACGTCGTTATCATCCTCGATCACGCCATCGGATCGATGGATCGCTTTTCCAATTTGGCCGAGACGAATTTTCGGCCCCTCGGTGACCACCCCAATGTCCTTTATGCGTATAGGAGTGCCGTTCTGTGCCTTGATCACCGTCTGTTCGATATCGGTTAAGTTCTTGACCAGGCCCACCCCGCGCACGTTGATCGCCTGAGCACCCATTTCAATGAAACTGCCGCCGCCGTTGGCGTTGCTGTTAGAGAGTTGCTGCTCGATTTGTCCCAAGCTCAGCCCGTAGGCAATCAATTTGTCTGGGTCCGCGCGAATTTGATATTCCTTCGTGATGCCCCCGAAGGACGAGTCATCCACTACATCCGGAACCGACTTGATGTACTTGCTGATGACCCAATCCTGCAGCGTCTTCAACTCCATCACGTCGTAGGCCGGATTCGTGCTCCTGAGGGTGTACCAATAGACCTGTCCCACCGGACTAAAATCGGGACCGATCTGGGGAGTCACTCCCGGAGGGAGTGTCACCTGCGAAAGCCTTTCGAACGCTTTCTGCCGGTCCCAGTCGTTGTTGGAATTGTCATCGAAGATTAGGTTCACCACCGACAAACCAGCTAGCGAAACCGAGCGCAAGTGCACCAGGTGTGGAATGCCATTCATCTGGATTTCGATCGGTACGGTGACTTGCTGCTCGACCTCTTCCGCCGCCCTTCCCGGCCATTGGGTGATGATCTGCACCCAGGTATTGGCCACGTCGGGATAAGCCTCAACCGGCAGGTTGTGGAATGCGATCACTCCCCAGATAAAAATGAAGATCGCCAATCCCAGAACTACGAAGCGATTGTCTAGGGCGAAATCGACGAGTGCGCGAATCATTACTGTTCTGCCGTGTTCTGGAATCGCAGTGCGTTATTGATGACTTGCTGTCCGGGTGCAATGCCCGAAATGATTTCCTGCATCCCCTCGGGCAGCATGTCGCCGCCTATCACCTCAGTTCGGCGAAACTCGTTGCCCTTCACCGGAACGTAGACCCACTGGCGATCGTGCAGGTGCAGAATTGCAGTGGCCGGCACGGCAGCGAGTTTCCGTTTTTCCCGGCCGTGGAATGTGGCCGTGACAAACATCCCCGGGCGCATGAGCCCGGGGTTGTCCATTTGAATGCGGACCTTGACGGCCCGGATGTTCGGATCCAGCACGGGACCTATATTGCTGATGGTTCCCGTGAAGACCTGATTGGGATAGGCGTTGAGCCGAATGTCAGCCTTGTCCCCAAGGCGCACGCTGGCGAGATCGTTTTCGTAAACGTCACATATGATCCAGACGGTACTCAGGTCGGAAATGGTGAAGGGGTTCGGTGAGCCTAGACCGGGCACTCCTGCCGAGTTCGTAACCTGTTGATCGGTGATGTAGCCGGAGATCGGCGCACGTATCTCCACGATGCCGCTGGGATGATCAAGGTTTGTACTACCCAGTACCCGAAGCCTTTCCGCAGTCGTCCGCACATCAACCTTGGCCTTTTCTGCAGTGTCCTCGGCCACCTGAAGGTCGTTCTGAGAAATCGCCCCACGGTCGAAAAGGATCTTCGCCCGTTCCAACTGAGTGTTTGCAAGTTTCTCGTCAGCCACGGCCTTCTGGTAATCCGAGTAGGCGCCCGAGATATCGGTGCTCTGCACCTTGAGCAGCAGTTGTCCCTTCTGCACCATGTCTCCTAGACGGGCATGGATTTCCACTACACGGCCGCTCGCCAGTGAAATCACGGGAACGGCACGCGAGATATCGGGAGTGACGGTCCCGGTGACGTTGAGCTCCGGAGCGGCAAGGTGCTCCACTGCCTGTACCAACTTGAACCTTTCCGGTTGATCGACTCTAAACAGGTTGCGGTCAGCCACTTCCTCAACTTTGACTGGAGGTGGCGCCTCGGCTTCCGGATTGCTTTTGCCGCCGCTACAGGCCATGTTCGCTGCGCATAAGGTCACGGCTAGGGCGAGTGCTGCCATTTCCACGCGCTTCATGGGATCACCTCGCGTCCTACAGCAAGATTCAGTTGGTTGGTAGCGTCGAGATAAGAACCGATCAAGTTCAGGTACGCGACCTGAACGCTACGATAATCAGCTTGAGCGTTGAGGAAATCGAGCAGCGATGCTGCGCCATGCTGATAGGAAAACTCGATCGTATCTCGCACGCTGGTCGCCTGACGCAGATATCGCTCCTTGTAGGGCTTGAGCAAGATCACCGTGCTGACGACCGTGGCATAGGCAGAATCGACATCGCTGAAGACCTGCGCCCGTGCCGCCTGAACCAGTTGCTCGTTGCGGCCGATATCGAGTTGTGTACGCTTCTTTTCCCCCTGGTTGCGATCGAAGATGCGCAGGGGAAAATTGACGCTAACGCCGAAGTACAGATCGATCGGCGGATTACGTCCGATGTCGGCGCCGATAGTCGGGTCAGTGGAGCCGTTGGCCCACGCCAGACGGTTGTCCGTGTGCGCCTTGTCCACCGACTCCATCGCCGCCCTTAAATCCGGTCGCGAGTCCAGTGCCGTTTGTCGGACCTCGTCCAGAGGCGGAGTTTGCTCGGTGAAGTCGAACGGGCCACTAACGTCGAACTGATCTACAGGAGTTCGGTCAGTGAGAAATGCAAGCAGCTGAATTTTTGCCGTCCGCAGTCTGACTGCCGCCGTCTGCAAATCGGATTCGTACTGCACCCGCTGCAGTTCGAGGCGGTCGAGATCCACCCGCGCGATTCCGCCGACCCTGTAGCGCTCGCGACTGATCTGCAGAACGTGGTCGTAATACGCCAGGTTCTCCTTTGCCAGGTTTAGAATCGCCTTCTCTTGAAGCGTCTGCACGAACGCCATGCGTAGATTGAAAACCAACGTCCTTTCCAGGTCTGCCTGGTTTGAAATCGCAATCTTGGTCGCTTCTTGCGCACTCTCAAGCCGCAATCCCCGCTTGTGCCGTCGCTCTAGCAGATAGCTGCCACTTCCCACTGGTAGAAAGTACGCAAATGCTCCATGCGGCGGACCGATTGGGAATGGATCAATCTGGTCGGCGATTATCGTTAGGGTCGGGTTGGGGCGGAGGTAGGCGGTGATTTCTTGCGCGCGGGCCTCTTCGACGGCAATTTGTCCTGCACGAAGGGTGGGATTGGCGATGCGGAATTTGTCGCGAACCTCCTGCCAGGTCAGTGCCCTCTGGGCAAAGCCGCTCTCGGCAAAGGCCGCAGCCAGCAACACACCAATACACAGCGCTTTCAGGGCCCGCTGCATGCATCCTCCCTTATCGTGAATACGCCAGCAATGAGCCCAGCTCATGCACCAAATTGCGCATCAGTTCCGCTCCACCACAGCTAGCCTTTAGGTGTGTTCTGGATCCCTTGCTGCTCTCTCGGATGGATTGGGATTTCGCCCTTATTAGAACGAGTTTTTGTGAACAATGTGTTAAAGCAAAGTAACAGCCAGTGCAGCCATGTAGATCGTGAATGGTCCATGGCGTCAGATCGCGATTCTTGAAGTGCCCTTATTTTTGGGTTGGGACGCCCTAATGCGTTGTTGGTGCCGCCTAGGGTCAACATGGACACCTTGAAACCTGGATACAGCTTTCAGCGGTTCGCTCGTGTCTCCATTCTTTTCAGCAATTTAGACCCAATCATCTCCTCTGCAGCCCGACTACATCGCATCATCACAGCCAAGTGGCTTCCCTACCTCGGCTTTGCATTCCCCGCCCGCGGCAGAGATATACTTGTCTAAATTCAGCAGTGATCTTCATCGTGCGAAGTTCAAGGAGGAAGTAATGGCTCTTCAAATTGGTGAGGTGGCTCCGGATTTCGAAGCCGAAACAACGGAAGGCCGCATCCGGTTCCATGATTGGATTGGCGACTCATGGGCGATTCTGTTTTCACACCCCAAAGATTTCACGCCGGTGTGCACCACCGAACTTGGATACATGGCTAAGATGAAGCCCGATTTCGAGAAACGGGACGTCAAGATAATCGGCATCAGCGTCGATCCTGTGGACGACCATAAGCGCTGGGCCAACGACATCAAAGAAACCCAGGGCTTTGCGCCCAATTACCCGCTGATCGGCGACCCGGATCTCAGCGTCGCGAAGCTCTACGGAATGTTGCCGGCGAGCACGGGAGGGACCAGCCAGGGCAGGACTCCGGCCGACAACATGACTGTGCGCAACGTCTTTGTGGTTGGTCCCGACAAGAAAATTAAACTGGTCATCGTCTACCCCATGACGACCGGTCGCAACTTCGATGAAGTGCTGCGCGTGATCGACTCGCTGCAATTGACCGCAAAGCATAAGGTCTCCACGCCGGTAAATTGGAAGCAGGGTGACGACGTGATCATCTCAGGTTCTGTCTCGGACGAAGAAGCGAAGAAGGTGTATCCCAACGGATGGAAGGCGCCCCGGCCTTATCTCCGGATCGTGCCACAGCCGAAGGCGTAAGCGGTCGTGAACGGCCTGAGACCTGTCTTCTTTAGGAACCCGAAGCGGGTTAGGTTAGCCCGTTTCGGCGCTTATTTCCTTGGTTTCGCCCTTTTCAGGCCTGACTTCGCCACAGATTGATCATCCGCTAGGTTTTTCTCTCAATCCAATAACTATGAGTGAGGCGGCTCGCAAGATCGCACCGGTGTCGAAAATACTAGGGCTGACTTTGCTCGAGCGAATTGGCAATACACCCTTGCTGCGCTTTCAACGCGTGAGCAGAAACTCCAAAGGCATAGAGGTGTTGGCCAAAGCCGAGTGGGTCAATCCCGGCGGATCAGTAAAAGACCGTGCAGCCGCGAGTATCGTGGCCGACGCCCAGCGAACCGGAAATCTCGGCCCTGGCAAAACCCTCCTCGATTCCACCAGCGGCAACACCGGAATTGCTTACGCAATGCTGGGAGCGGCGGAAGCTTTCCCCGTCAGCTTGTGCATACCCACAAACGTGTCGCCGGAACGTTCACGCATCGTCCGCTCCTACGGTGCGGAGATCATCTACACCGATCCGGGTGAAGGCTCAGACGGTGCCATCCGGAAGGCTCGTGAGATCGCTGCTTCCGAACCGCATAAGTATTTCTATGCGGATCAGTACTCCAATCCTGCAAACTGGCTTGCGCATTATTACGGCACCGCCGAAGAGATCTGGCGACAGACGGAAGGACGCATCACCCATTTCGTTGCTATGCTCGGTACCAGCGGCACGTTTGTCGGCACATCACGGCGGTTGAAGGAATTAAACCGCAACGTTCGCTGTGTTTCGTTACAGCCGGATTCTCCGTTCCACGGCATCGAAGGCGCGAAGCATATGTCAACTTCCATCGTCCCGCAAATCTACGACGAGACCATTGCAGATGAGAACCTGTTCATCGCCACCGAAGCCGCCTATGCCATGACCAAGGGGTTGGCCCGTGAAGAAGGGGTTTTGGTCGGCATCTCAGCCGCAGCCGCGATGGTTGGCAGCCTTCGCGTAGCCAAAGACGCCGAGCGCGATTCGGTGATCGTAACGATCTGTCCCGATGGCGCTGACCGGTACTGGAGCGAGCGGGTCTGGGACGACTTCGAAATCTAAATCATGACTCTATCACTCACGAAAGCTCATTGGAGTGAGCTCCGCAAGCACGGCGAAGAGACTTTTCCCCACGAATGTTGCGGCGTATTACTCGGCAACTTCGAGGAAGATGGATCCAAAGTCGTGCAGGCAACTGTACGATGCGCCAATCAGCGGTCCGACTCGCCGCATAATCGTTACGTCATCGACCCGCGTGAGCTCGTCCGCGTCCAGCGGCAGGCCCGCGAGCGCGATCAGGAGATCGTGGGCTTCTATCACTCTCACCCTCAGCATCCCGCTCGTTGGTCGAAAACCGACCTTGAAGAAGCACATTGGACGGGCTGCTCCTACGTCATCACCAGCGTGCTGAATGGTGCGGCAACGGAAACCAATTCCTTTGAACTCACGGGACTAGACGAGAGCAAGTCGTTTCAAGATGAAGAGATAAAGGTCCTATGAGGTCGACTACGACCGCCCCCATGAATCCGGCCCGCCGAATGTGGCATCATTAATAACCAAATATGAAGATCCTGATCCCTACCCCACTTCGCCCTTATGCGGGCAAGCAGGCCAGCGTTGAACTTCCCGCAGGCTCGGTTGACGAAGTCCTGCGCGAGCTGACGTCCCGCTATCCTGACCTGCGCAAACAACTGTTTTCCGACGATGGTAAGCTGCGCAGATTTGTGAACTTGTACGTGAATGACGAAGACATCCGCTACCTCCAAAACGAGAGCACGCCAGTGGGACCGAACGACACGCTGTCGATCATTCCTTCTGTCGCTGGAGGCTGCCTCAAGTAGAGGCCAGATTCATCGCGCGTCTTTCCCAGGAGTTTCTAAATGGCAACGCTCACCAGCCCGCAAGCACCGACCCTCACCAACGAAGAAGTTCTGCGCTACTCGCGCCATCTGATCATGCCCGAGGTTGGCATGGTCGGCCAGCAGAAGCTGAAGGCCGCGCGCGTGCTCTGCATAGGCGCCGGAGGACTCGGCTCGCCACTTGCGCTATATCTCGCCGCAGCTGGTGTTGGCACCATCGGCCTGGTTGATTTCGACGTGGTGGACTCCACCAATCTGCAGCGCCAGATCATTCACACCACTGACGATGTGGGCCGCCCCAAACTCGATTCAGCCGCGGAGAAGCTCGCTGCGATGAATCCCTTCATCAACATTCGCAAGTTCGAAACCAGGCTCAGCAGCGCTAACGCGCTCGACCTGTTTCGTGAGTTCGACATCGTTGCCGATGGCACCGACAACTTCCCTACCAGATACCTGGTAAATGATGCCTGTGTGCTTACGGGCAGGCCCAACGTTTACGCTTCCATCTTTCGCTTCGAAGGACAGGCCAGCGTCTTCGCTGTCGAAGACGGCCCGTGCTATCGCTGCCTTTATCCCGAGCCGCCACCGCCCGGGCTGGTGCCGTCGTGCGCCGAAGGGGGCGTGCTTGGAATCCTTCCCGGACTGCTCGGCGTAATCCAGGCGACCGAGGTCATCAAGCTCATTCTCGGCTCGGGCGAGCCACTTATTGGCCGCCTACTGCTGGTCGATGCACTCAGCATGCACTTCCGCGAACTCCGTCTGCGCAAAAACCCGGACTGCCCAGCCTGCGGTCGGAATCCCACGATCCACGAGCTGATCGACTACAACCAGTTCTGTGGTATCCGAGGGGAGGAAGCTCCGCAGATCACCACCGTTCCGGAAATTCGCCCCGAGGAACTGAAATCCAAGCTCGATGCAGGCGATGATGTCTTCATCCTCGACGTCCGCGAGCCACACGAGTATCAGATCTGCAATCTCGGCGGATATCTCATCCCGCTGGGCGACCTTCCCGCGCGCATGAACGAGCTGGACTCGAGCCGCGAAATCGTGGCCCACTGCCGCAGCGGAGCACGCAGCGCCAAGGCAGTGACGCTGCTTCGCCAGGCTGGCTTCACGAAGGTGAAGAACCTTGCTGGCGGCATCCTTGCCTGGTCCGACAAGGTAGACCCGAGCGTTCCGAAATACTAGGTGGAAGCGCTCGGGCTTTAGCCTGGCGAACCATATCATCAATGATTCTCGGCTTTAGCCGCCGCAAATACGCTTTCCGCAAAGACAGTTTCATCTATATGAGCGTCTGCTAGGGCGCTTCTCTGCTACCCTTGCGACAGGACACATCGTTAGCCCTGCGGAACAAGCCAACTTCTGACAACAGCAATGCTGCCGCACCACATCTATCTCGATTTCAATGCCACGACGCCAATCGCGCCCGAAGTGGCAACCGCAATCAGTCAGGTACTGAGCGAACCGTTCGGCAATCCATCGAGTGGGCACTGGGCCGGCTTGCTGGCGCGACAGGCCGTCGAGAAAGCACGGGCACAAGTCGCAGCTTTGTTGGGTTGCGGTTCGGACGAGCTTGTCTTCAGCAGCGGCGGAAGCGAATCGAATAACCACGCGCTGAAAGGTGTGTTCTTCGCCGAGGGTGGCCAAGACGGCCATATCATCACCACTCAGATTGAACACCCCGCGGTTTTCAACCCATGTTGTTTTCTTGAGCGTCTGGGAGCGACGGTTACATACCTCCCGGTGGATCGCTTTGGCCGAGTCGATCCGGACGATGTCCGCCGGGCCCTGATGCCTCGCACCATTCTTATTTCGGTGATGCACGCCAACAACGAGGTCGGGACCCTGCAGCCGATCTCCGAAATTGCGCGTATTGCGCACGAGCACGGCGTCCTGTTTCACACCGACGCGGCGCAGTCTGTAGGCAAGATCCCTACCTACGTTGATGAACTGGGTGTGGACCTTCTGTCGATTGCCGGCCATAAGTTCTATGCGCCGAAGGGCGTTGGCGCTCTTTATGTCCGCAAGGGTGTTCGCCTTGAGCCGCTGATTCACGGAGCCGGCCACGAATCAGGCCGCCGCGCCGGTACCGAGAACATCCTGCTGGATGTCGCGTTAGGGGCGGCTTGTGAACTGGCGCGGTCCTGGGTGGGGGTGGAATCGATACGCCAACTGCGCGATCACTTCTGGGAGTCGTTGCAGGCACGGTTCGGCGACCGAGTGGTCCTGAATGGACACCCGACTCAAAGATTGCCTAACACCCTGAACATCAGCTTCCGGGGAAAGATCGGATCGACCATTCTCGGGGGCCTGGAAGGGGTGGCTGCTTCCACGGGCTCCGCCTGCCACTCTGGATGGGTAGAACTTTCGCCAGTATTGAAAGCTATGAATGTTCCGCCGGAAATCGGTATGGGCGCAGTTCGCTTCAGCCTTGGCCGAACGACTACCCGCGATGAGATCGAAGAGGTCGTTTCGCGACTATAAGACACTCCGTTGGTCGAACCTTCAATTTCCGTTGAACAGCTTCAAGCGCAAAATAACCACCTGCTTCACCGATTCGACAGCCGGTGGGAGGATTTTGTAGGGTGCTACCTCTCCTGGTTGCCGGGACAAGCCCCGTTCCAATCCCTGCCTCCAGGCGAGCCGCAATTCAGTGTTGATGTGCACAATGTTGATCCCGGCCGTGATCGCTTGGCGGAAATCTTCTTCGGCTGTTCCGGAACCGCCATGCAATGTCAAAAAGACGCGGCTCGCAGCCTTGATGCGACCGATTCTCTCGATATCCAATCGCTTGCGAGCTTCCCCGCGCACCATGCTCTTCAGCATGCCGTACATATTGCCCACTGCCGGGGCCAGCACATCGACTCCCGTAAACTCGACGAATTGTCTCGCTTCATCGGGAGAAGTGAGGCGCGCGGATAATTCGGGGGACTTTTCGTGGACTTCAGAACCGCTTCCGATATCACCGATCTCTCCCTCCACAACGATGGATGGATTGATCCCCTTGAGCACGTCGACCGCCTCCTTGGTTTGGCGCGCATTCTGATCGAAGGGTAATGATGAAAGGTCAAAGACAACCGAGTCGAAGCTGGCTCTGGCTGCTTCCACAGCTTTGCTGAGACTATGCGTGTGATCTGCATTCAGAAAGATTGGGAGGTCGAACTCCTCGCGCAGACTTCTCACCAGAGCAGCAAGCTGATCGATCCCGACGAACTCCCGCTCTCCTTCCGACGCACCAACCAATACCGGAACCTTGAGTTCGCTGCTGCTTCGGAGACCGCTTTCAGCAGAACTAAATCAGAGACGTTGAAATGGCCGAGGGCCACTCCCCGTTCCTGTGTGTGCGCCAGCACAGCACGCAGGCCGAGCATAATTGTGTTCTACCTCATCAAATGTCGGCAGTCGGGCGCACCAGTCAAATTTTATCCCCTGGCAAACTTTTATCGCTACAGCGCGCCCCAGGCGATCCTCACAAGGTGCCCCGACTCGCAGACTTCCCAGGCAAGATGAGTTGTAAACTGTTGGGCGTAGCGTGTTCCTATGGATACAAAGTCACACTGGGACAAGGTATACACGACCAAGGCTCCCGACGCGGTCAGTTGGTATCGAAAGCACTTGGAGACATCCCTCGCCTTGATCGAACGAGCGGCCGATGCTCGCTCCGCCTCCATCATCGATGTCGGTGGAGGCGAATCCACTCTCGTTGACGATCTGCTCCTTCGCGGATATACAAACATCACCATCCTTGATATCTCTCAGGCCGCAATCGACGTCACGAAAAGCCGATTGGGATTGCCCGCGGAGCAGGTGCACTGGCTTGTCGCCGACATTACCAAAGTCGAACTGGAACCACGAGCGTACGACGTCTGGCATGATCGCGCGGTATTTCATTTTCTTACTGCACCAGAACAACGGACTGCCTATGTCCGGCAGGTCGCGCGCAGCGTCAAGCGGGGCGGACACGTCATTGTCAGCGCATTTGGCCCGGAAGGCCCCACAAAATGTAGCGGCCTCGAAGTGATGCGCTATGACCCCGACTCGCTCCACCGTGAGTTTGGCACGCGTTTCCGGTTAGTCGAGAGTTCCACGGAGTTGCACCACACTCCATTTGAAACCACCCAGCAATTCCTCTAC
>Ga0209465_10000397_pt1 | contig 20644 bp, 18 predicted proteins | sample PanSoiPlot1MoBio_FD_188321 | JGI IMG/M metagenome (GOLD analysis project Ga0209465, IMG submission 188321) | Tropical forest soil microbial communities from Panama analyzed to predict greenhouse gas emissions - Panama Soil Plot 1 MoBio (SPAdes)... | ecosystem: Environmental > Terrestrial > Soil...
AATGGCTCTCACGACCCTGACGGGGCAGGTGGACGACAACACCATCCTCTCCAACGAGCGCGTGATCGACATGAGCGATGTGATCCCGATGCTCGACCCCGACGTGTCGCAGTTCACGACGATGCTGATGAAGGTCTCATCGTCGAGCTGCTACGCATCGAAGGTGGAGTGGCTGGAGGACCAGTTGTTCCCCCGCCTCTCGTCCGTCGCCTCCGGTGGGGCCTCCGACGGCGCGACCATCACGGTCAACGCCGGAGAGGGCGCCTACTTCCGGGCAGGCGACATCGTGCGCAACGCCAAGACCGGCGTGGCCTTCCGCGTCACCTCGGTCTCGACGGACACGCTCACGATCGGCAACCACCTCGGGCGCGTAGCCTTCGCCGCGCACACCGCTGGTGACCAGCTCCTGATCCTCGGCAACGCCGCGGCCCAGGGCGACTCGCTCGGCACCCGCAAGGTGCTCAAGCGCGTCAACCAGTACAACTACACCCAGATCTTCCGTAACCCGTACGGCTTCACGCGCACCCTGATGGCGTCGAAGCTGTACGGCGGGCCGGAGCCCGACAAGGAGCGGAAGAAGAAGGCCACCGAGCACAAGCGCGGGATCGAGTACGGCCTCTTCTGGGGGGCCCGCAACCTCGACACCTCGGGCACCCACCCGGTCGGCGCCATGGGTGGCCTGTTTGAGTTCGTGACCACCAACGTCAAGGCGGCGGGTGGCACGCTGACCAAGGCCAACCTCGACCTGTACATGAAGGACCTGCTGCAGCACGGCACGCAGAACGTGGTGCTGTTCGCAAGCCCGGTGGTCGGGATGGCGCTCTCGGGCTTCCTGCGGGACGCCTGGCAGCCCGTCACGACCGACGCCCGCCTCTGGGGCGCCAAGGTCGACGGCTTCATCAGTGGTGCTTACGGCTTCCGCGTGCCGGTGGTCATCAAGCGCGACTGGAACGACTTCTCGACCGCCAGCTCGCAGTACGGCGGCTGGGCCTTCCTGGTCGACATGGACAATGTCGAGCTGCGCAAGCTGCGCGACACGTCCCTGCTGCGCGACCGCCAGGCCAACGACTCGGATTCCTACGACGAGGAGTACCTGTCGGAGCTGAGCTGCATGGTGCAGATCGAGCAGTCGCACGGCATCATCACGGGAGTGACCGGCTAGCACGCCGATCACCACAGCCGGGAGGGGCCGATCCCCAGCCGCAGTCTGTCCACAGACCCACGCATGGCCTCGGCCCCCTCGGCACCTCTGCAATCACCGACCCCAGGAGGGTCCAATGCGCTGCCTGTCCCCACACGCCCGCTACTCGATCAACGTCTTCGACGCCCAGGAGCAGATCGTGACCGACGCCCGCGGCTACGCCCACTCGCGTCCGATCGGCCTGCAGGTGATGGCCAACTTCGAAAACTCGGGCCTGCTGGAGCACGAGATCGAGCTGGCCCTGTCGAGCTTCAGCTTCTCCGGCCTGGCCGAGGGCGTGAATCCGCTGACCAGGGTGGGCGTCTTCGACACCGAGGTCTTCTGCCTGCGCTACCCGGAGGCGGAGCGGGAGGAGATCCAGACCCAGATCGAGCAGCGGCTACGGGAGCTGCAGAAGATGCATCCGGCGCAGTTCATCATCGCGGAGACCCCGGAGGCTGCCAAGCCCTGGGAGAAGTACGACGACGACTCGGTCGAGCAGATCCTGGCCCTGCAGCAGGCCACGGGCGTCTCTCCGGCGCTCGTGCTCCGCTACGAGGAGGAGCACCAGAACCGGCACCAGATCATCGAGGCGATGAACGACCTGCAGGCGGCGGACGAGGAGCCCGCCAAGGAGGAGATCGTTGTCGAGAGCTGACCAGATCAAGCCCGACCAGCTCGCCCCCGGCATCGCGGCGGGCCTGACCCAGGGCGTTCCCGTCGAACGAGTCGAGGAAGAGCTGCCGCCGGATCGGGCCCAGGTAGACGCTACCCACCTCAACGAGGCGGCAACCGTGCCCGGCACGCGGATCCCGCTGCCCCGCTTCTTCGTCGAGGACGATCCCGGCGGGATCTGGCGGATCCACTCGGGCCGCGTGCACCGTGGCGCCAGGGTCGTGCTCCTGCCGGAGACGCTCCAGGCGATGAAGGCCGGGCTGATCTGCCTGCGCTGCATGGAGCCCCAGGACGAGCCCTTCCCCTTCCGCTGCACCTCGCCGCCCGAGATGGGCTGCGAGTACCGGATCTCCGACCGCCAGCTCCGCGACATCGCCATCGAGTACGAGGGCGAGCAGACGCTGGGGCCCGAGCCGCTGGAGGCCTGATGCTGACGCCCGCGGGAGTCGTCGGCCCCGGCTACGTGCTCCTGCCCGGCGAGACTCCGGGGGTCTACTCCTTTCCCGGCTTCCTGCCGGGGGTGACGCTCGACCCGAGCGGGCACCAGCAGGGGGCCCCAGGAGCCGCTGTCAGCGTCCCTGCGGCGCCGGACGTGGCCCAGGCGGTCTCGGCCCCGCTCCCGGCCTCAGCGAGTCCTGGGGCCCTGCCACTGCCTCCTGACAGCTCCTCCAGCCTGCCCCTGGACCCGGCGTGACCTACACCAGGCGCTATCCCGGCGGTTTCGTCGACTACCCCGACGAGTCGACGCCGGTCGACGCCCAGTTCCTGAACGGGGTGGAGAGCGCCCTGCTCACGGGTGGCGGCGGGGGCTCGGACGCCTACTTCGTCTTCAACCAGGCCTCAGCGGCCAACCCCTGGCTGGTCACGCACGGGCTGGGCAAGTTCCCGGCGGTCTCGGTGGTCGACTCGGGCAACAACGAGATCATCCCCGACGTGATGTACGTCGACGCCAACTCCCTGACCCTGACCTTCGCAGCCGCGACCTCTGGAAAGGCGTACATGAACTGATGCCGACTCTCGGGAACGCACTCGACTTCGCCAAGCTGGAGGGCAAGAACTTCAGAGCGCACCAGCTCGGCGCAGCTCCTGGCTCGCCGGTCACGGGGCAGCTCTACTACGACACGGGCTCCAACACGCTCTTCTGGTACAACGGCTCGTCCTGGGTGAGTGCGGCGGGCGGCGCTGCGACCGACGCGACCACCTCCTCCAAGGGCATCGTCCAGCTCGCTGGCGACCTGGCAGGTACTGCCGCCTCCCCCCAGATCGCTGCTGGCGCCATCGTCGATGCGGACGTGAACGCCTCCGCGGCCATCGCGGAGTCGAAGCTGAGCCTGGCCACCGACGCCGCCGTCGGCACAGGCTCCAGGCGCACGCTCGGTCTCGGTGCCCAGCAGGCGATGCCCGGTAACGAGCGGCTCGACCAGATCACCGCTCCGACCGCCTCGGTCTCGCTCAACTCGCAGAAGATCACCAACCTGCTCGACCCGACGGCTGCCCAGGACGCGGCGAGCAAGAACTACGTCGACAACAGCGTGCAGGGCCTGGACGCCAAGGCCTCCTGCCGGGTGGCGACCACTGCCAACATCGCCACCCTCGCAGGCGGTGCTCCGAACACGCTGGACGGGATCACCCTGGCTTCGGGCGACCGGATCCTGGTCAAGGACCAGACGACCCAGAACCAGAACGGGATCTACACGGTCACCACGCTCGGTACCGGCGCCAACGGCACCTGGACGCGAGCCGTGGACATGGACGCCTGGACAGAGGTGCCGTCGAGCTACGTCTGGGTCGAGATCGGCACGGCCAACGCCGACACGGGCTGGGTCTGCACGGCAGACCAGGGCGGCACCCTGGGCACGACCGCGATCACCTGGACGCTCTTCTCCAGCGCCGGGACGCTGATCGCCGGAGCGGGCCTGACCAAGACCGGCAACACGATCGACGCCATCGCAGCCGCGGCGGGCGGGATCACGGTCAACCCGGACTCGATCCAGGTCGACGGCACGGTGGCCCGGCGCTACGACAACGCGGCCACCCACGGCGCGGGCGCCACGATCACGATCACCGGGGCCACCCACGGCTGCGGGGCCAAGCGCTCGCTGCACGTGCAGGTGCAGGACAACTCGACCGGCAACGTCGAGCTGCCGGATGTCTCGGTCGCTGCCAACGGTGACGTGACCGTGACCTACGCGGCCTCGGTCTCGGCCAACACCAAGCTGGTCACGATCGTCGGCTGATGCCGCAGGTCGTCGGCACCCTCGTCGTCCCCAAGCTGACCGCCGCTCCGTCGAGCCCGACTGCGGGCCAGGTCTACTACGACACCGTCCTCAACGCCCTCTTCTACTACAACGGGACGAACTGGCAGGCCGTGGTGATCGGCGGGGGCAAGGCGCCCACCAGGCAGATCTTCAGCTCGGGTTCGGGGACGTACACCACCCCGGCAGGCTGCTCCGCGATCCTGGTCGAGGTGATCGGAGGCGGAGGCGGTGGAGGGGGCGTCAACTGTGCCACCTCCGGCCAGGTCGCCTGCGCCTCGGGCGGTGGCGGAGGCGGCTACTCGGCCAGCCTGATCCAGAGTCCCTCGGCCAGCTACGCCTACGCGGTCGGCGGTGGCGGTGCGGGCGGAGCTGCCGGAGCCAACAACGGCGTGGCCGGAAGCGACTCGACCTTCGGCTCGACCATCGTGGTGGCCAAGGGTGGAGCACTGGGGACTGGTACCGCGAACGTCGCCGCTCCCACCGAGCAGACTGCGGGCGGAGCTGGAGGCGCTGCCAGCGGTGGCACGGGTGACATCAAGGCCAGCGGTGGAGGAGGCGGTCCGGGCTTCTGTCTCGCCGCTGGCGCCTTCGGCTACGGCGGTTACGGAGGCCCCGGAGGCAACTACTGCACCATCGGTTCCTGGAACGCCAGCAACGCGGCTAGCGGTGCTGCTGGCAACTCGTACGGTGGCGGCGGACAGGGTGGTGTGCGGACCGCCTCGACGGGCACCCACTCTGGCGGCAACGGCGCGGCGGGTCTGGTCATGGTCACCGAGTTCTACGGGCCGACTCCGGCCAAGGCTCCGACCCAGCAGGTCTTCAGCACGGGATCTGGCACCTACACGACCCCCTCGGGCGTGCGGGCGATCCTGGTCGAGTGCATCGGGGCCGGGGGCGCTGGAGGCGGTGCGGCGACGACCGGGGCTGGCCAGGCCGCAGCCGGAGGAGGTGGTGGCGGTGGTGCGTATGCCGCCTCTCTGATCCAGAGTCCAAGCGCGACCTACGCCTACGTGGTGGGCGCGGGAGGCACCGGCTCGGCTGGGGCGGTGGGCGGCAATGGCAACAACACCACCTTCGGCAGCACCGTCGTCGTGGCCGCAGCCGGTGTCGGCGGCTCGCTGGGTTCGGCCATCACTCCTCCCGGTGTGGGCGGAAACGGCACAGGTGGCGGCTCCGATGCCTCCTGCACCGGCACGGTCGTGCTGGGCGGTCTGGCCGGTGACGCGGGCCTGACCTTCTCGGCGGCGGGCAACGCCGTCGGCGGGGCGGGCGGCGCAGCGGCCAGGGGCGGCGCCGGGGCGAACCAGCAGTCGAGCACGGGCCTGGCAGGCGCTTCGCCGCGCAACTACGGCGGCGGTGGGGGCGGAGGCTGTAACGCGCAGAGCCAGGTGACCGCCAGGGCCGGAGGCAACGGCTCGGGCGGGCTGATCATCGTGACCGAGTACTACTGAGGAGGCTGAATGCCTGCGAGTACCCCGAACCTCGCCATCCCCTACCCGCTGGCCGCAGACCCGGCCAACGTGCCCTCGGACATGCTGGCCCTGGCGACCAGGATCGACAACCTTGCCGGGAGCGGGGTCTTTTCCAAGGCACCCACGCGCCAGATCTTCCAGACGGCGGGCACGGGCACCTACACCACTCCCGCGGGTTGCCGAGCCATCCTGGTCGAGTGTGTCGGCGGGGGAGGGGGCGGAGGTGGCTGCAACACCGGAACCTCGGGTCAGGTATCAGCGGGTGGTGGCGGCGGGGGCGGGGGTTACAGCGCCTCCCTGATCGCCAACCCGGTGGCCTCCTACGCCTATCAGGTCGGTGCTGGCTGCGCAGGAGGGGCGGCTGGGGCCAACAACGGCGCCACCGCGGCTGCGGCCAACGACACCACCTTCGGATCCTCGCTGATCGTCGCCAAGTCGGGTGGGCCCGGCACAGGGGTCGCCTCCAGTGCAACCACCTCGTCGGCCCAGGGCGGCAGCCCCGCGGTGGGCGCCTTGGGTGCGGGCGACATCAAGGTCGACGGCAGCGGTGGCGGGCCAGGCTTCTGTGCCGCATCGGGCATCGGTTTTGGGGGTAGGGGTGGTGCTGGCGCCGTCTACGGCTCCGCCAGGAACGAGGCTGTGTCCGTTGCCCAGAACGGCCAGGTCGGGACTGGCCCCGGCGGCGGCGGTTCGGGTGGCTGCCGCACCTCGTCGACCGGCACCCATTCCGGGGGCGCCGGACACGACGGGATCATCATCGTGACGGAGTACTACTAGATGCTCAGGGGCGATCTGATCCAGCGTGTGGCTCGCAAGACCTCGCTCGACGGCACCGCGGGCAGCGAGGACTACACCCTGATCGCGGCCATCCTGAACGAGGCAGTGATCGAGGTTTCGATGCGCACCCACGTCTACATCCAGCAGGTCGACGTGGCTCTGACCTCGGGCGTCTCCGACTATCGGCTCGATGTCTCGATCCTGGCGGTGGAGAACCAGCGCGGCACGACCCCGGCGGGCCAGGGCCAGCCCGAGATCATCTCCATGGCCGAGATGATCGCCCGCCAGTCGACCAACGTGCAGAACGCAGGCTGGCGGCGGGCGCTCTGTTTTGAGGGCAACCTGCTCACGGTCAATCCGACCCCGGACACGGGTGAGTCGCTGCGCTTCTGGGCGGTGCTCAAGCCGACCCCGATGTCGAGCGACTCCCACGACCCGGCTAACCCGACCTACGGCGGCATCCCCGAGCCCCACCGGGCGCTGGAGTACTACGCGCTCTGGCAGCTCGCGGAGGACGTGGAGAAGGTCGTCCCCTTCGGGCCCAAGGAGTACCACGACGCCTTCGTGGGCGAGTGCGGCCTGATGTCCAAGCGCAAGCACCACATCGGCGGGCGCCAGCTCGCCCCGGCCCACGTCGGCTACCCGACCGCCCGGCAGGTGCCGACCCGCAACGACGTGTATCCGGCCCAGAGGCGCTGATGGATGTCGTCCTGGCGGGACGCAACTTCGATGCAGGTCACAAGTCGGACATCGCCCGCGACCAGCTCCCGCCCTCTGCGGCTTACCGGATGCGGGACTGGATCCCCCAGCTCGGCTCGCCCCTGCGGCGGCGAGGCGGCTGGAACTATTCGACCAAGGACCTGAACGCGGTCTCGGCCTGTACCCGCCTGGCGGCGGTGGGCTGGGCGCCCTTCCAAGACGATCCTCACCTCGTCTGCGTGGCCGACAACGGCAAGGTCTTCTTCGACAAGACCCAGAACGGGGTCAGCGGCAACTACGTCGGCTCGACGGGCTTCGCCGTCCCGGTCATGCACCGCCTCGTCTGGCACATGGACCTGCCGGGCCTGGTCATCCTCTGCTCAGGCTCGACCCCCTCGCCGCCGCAGAAGTACACGAGCCCCAGCCTCGGCACCTATGCGCTGGCAGCGCTCGGAGGCACGCCGCCCAACGCCACCGTGGGCGCGGCCTACGGCGACTGGCTGCTGCTGGCCAACGGGGTCGTCGGAGGTACCCGCTACGCCAACCGGATCTGGGCCTCGGCGGTGGGCAATCCGGAGAGCTGGACTGTCGGCAGCGCCTTCTTCGACCTGCCCGAGGAGATCGTGCGGATCGTGCCACTGAGGAACATGATCCTCGTCTTCGGCTACCGGGCGACCTGGATGCTGACGGGCACCACGCCACCCCCCGGCGGCGACTGGACGCAGTACAACCTCTATGCGCTGGGCACGATGGACGCCCGCTCGGTGGCCCAGTACCGCGACTACGTGGTCTTCGCCAACAACAGCGGCGTCTTCATGACCGACGGCTCGACCCTGACCGACCTGACCGACCAGGGCGGGATCAGCCAGCGCTGGCAGCAGCTCGTCGACACGTTCAACTACAGCGTCGGCTGGAGCGCGGCGGCTGGTGTCTTCTCCGGCAACTACGTGATCGTGGTGCACGACCAGAGCGGGAACTTCATCACCTGCCAGGTCTGCGACATCGAGAAGCGGGTCTGGTACGAGTTCAACAACCTGCCCGCGGCGATGTTCGCTGACCGCCCCTCGGGGCCGGGCACGGCCTCGGCGGACGGCCACGAGGAACTGTTCTTCGCCCATCGCACCTCCCCACGGGCGGGCATGGTCTCCTACTGCTGGGCTCCCCCCGACCAGGCGGACGCGGACGGCTCGACCGTGCTTCCGGTCCTGGAGACCCCCTTTTACAAGCTGCAGTCGCCCGGCTTGAAACAGATCCGCAACGTCTGGATCACCCACTACCTGAAGACGGTCACCTCGTCGACGTACGCCAAGATGACCGCCACCTTCGCCAGCTACACGGCGGTGCTCTCGACCACGGGGACCTACGCCGTCCTGTTCCAGTACTGGGACTCCGGCCTGACCGCTCCGAGCTTCAGGATCGAGGGTGTCCTGACCCCGGAGTCGACGAGCTACCAGCTCATGGGCACGCTCAACTCGACCCAGAAGGAGCAGCGCCGCCCGATCTGGATCCGCAGGCGGGCGCTCGGGGTCGGGCTCAGGCTGACCCAGCTCCAGGCCTCGGACGACTCCACGCTGGCCGAGATCGAGTTTGAGGCCCGGCCCCTGAGCAGGGCCAGGCGTGGCTAGGGCCAGGACGGGGCATCAGCGCCAGCCTGCGCTGCCCTCGGGTGACCCGAACGCGGGACTCAACGGCAAGATCACGGCCTACCTGAAGAATCCCCTGCTCTTCCCGCCCGAGCTGGGGGCCTGGGTGCGCTCCCAGGTGGTGCGCAATCCGACGGTCAAGATCGAGACCTACCAGCTCCCCAACTTGGACAAGAAGCACGTCGTCGGGGCCACGGGCGAGCCCGCCTTCCAGAACTCCTGGGTCGACTACGCGCTCGGCTGGGACGCCTGCGCCTTCTATAAGGACAACCAGCAGCGCGTCTGGCTGCAGGGGATGATCAAGAACGGCGCCGCGCCGCCCAGCGTTGCCTTCACCCTGCCCACGGGCTACCGCCCGCTGGGGGGCCAGATCACCTTCGCCGTGATCTCCAACGGCGCCATCGGGCGCGTCGACGTGCTCGCCTCGGGCGACGTGCTCGTGCAGGCGGGCAACAACGCTTACGTCTCGCTCAACGGTCTCTCGTTCCGCATCTCCTAAGGAGGCACGATGGCACTTATCGCAGGCGGCGGTCCCGACGGGGGCGGCGCCATCTTCCGCGAGCCCATCCCCTTCCCTGGCCCGATCGGGGGCGGCGGCTACCGCTATCCAGTCCCGACAGGGCCCGGCATCCACTGGTTCGGGCCGGGCGGCTCGGGCGTGGCCTATCCAGGCTTCGGCGGGCAGCCGATCCATTTCCCGATCCGCCCAATCTTCCCCGGCGGGCCGTTCCACGGGATCCCCAACCCCGGCATCCACCCGATGGGGCCCGGACTCGCCCATCTCGCCGCCAGGCGGGCCGGGCGGCGGGCCATCGCCCTACGACGCGCTCTCTACTAGGAGGCAACATGGCACTGATCGCAGGCGGCGGTCCCGACGGGGGCGGCGCGGGCGGGGACCCGTCCGCTTCACTGACTCTGTACGGCTGGAAGCCGAGTCTGACCTCGCCCTGGTGGCGGCAGCAGGTCGAGGCCGAACCGGGCTACGTGCACTGGAAGGCGGGCGCCGACCAGGCCCGCGTCGACGCCGGGACGCGGCGCCGAGCGGCGATCCAGGCCCTGGCCCGCCAGTACGGCGGGATCCCGGCGGGCTACAGCGACACCCTCGGTGACCTCTCGCCTGCCGACCTGGCGATCGACGCCGCCGATCCGATGTCGCAGCTCAACCGCCTCAAGGCGAGCTACGACACCCAGCAGCAGCAGCTCCAGACGAGCCTCGCGGCCCGCGGTGCCCTGCACTCGGGCGACCTCGTCTACGGGCAGGGCCAGCTCGCCAACCAGTACGCCACCAACCTGAGCGATGCGGCCACCACCTTCCTCGGGGCTCCGGGCCAGGGCGGCTTCGCCGGGGCGCTGGACGACTACACCCAGGCCTACAACGACGCTTACTCGGGCCAGCAGGGGGCGATTGACGACGCGACCGCGATCCTGGAGCAGCTCTACCCGACCGAGGGCTCGGACGTGACGGCCAACCTCGACCCGAACTGGCAGTCGACCTACGGCGTCCCGGTCTACACAGGCCCGGACGGCAGCCTCTACATCGTCGGTCCCGACGGCAACCTGCAGCCCTACACCTCGCCCGACCAGGGCGGTGCGGGTCCGGCTCCGGCTCCGACTCCGACCACCTCGACTCCGGCTGCTCCTGCTCCCACCACGGGCCCGGCGGGTCCCTCCAACATCTCGTTGCTGCCCTACTACTACGGCGGCGGGCCACTGGGTAGGCCGCAGGGGCCGGGATCGGTGGTGTATTACTAATGCCCCGCGGAGTCGGATACCGCCCACCCCCGATTCGCTTCTACGGGCCGAGGCAGCTCCGACGGCAGGCCAACCGCCAGGTCCGGGACACGATCAAGGCCCAGCAGGCGCCGATCGTCTCGGCCCAGAAACTGGCCGACCAGAGGGCGGAAGCGGCCCGCTACGCGCTGCAGGGCTTCGGGCTGGCCAGTGCCTCGATCCTCAAGGACTCCGCTCCGATGGCCGGGGACGCCTACCGCCAGAGCGCTCAGGAGCAGTCACAGATGGCCGGAGCGCTCTCCGGCGAGGTGGGCCAGCAGATGCGGGACACGATCGCCCAGCAGCAGGCGACGATCGACCGCCTGGCCAAGGGCGGGCAGATGACGGCCCCGAACGTGGAGGGGATCACCAACTCGCTCGACTACGGCGGGGGGCTGATCCCCGGCATGGCCAACGAGCGGCTGGCCGCGAGCCAGATCGCTACTGCCTCGCAGGAGCCCGGCTACCAGGCGGGCCGGACGCTGGAGGCCGTCCAGGGCAGCATCCGCGACCAGGAGCAGAACGACCAGCAGTACACCCAGCAGATGCTCGACCTGGCCGCGACGGTGCCCCAGCTCCGCAGCCAGATCATGCAGCAGCTCCAGGCCAACGAGCTGGCCAAGCGCAACGCCTGGCTGCAGTCGCAGGCCCAGGCCTCGCTGATCGGTGCCCGTGCGGCTGGCGTCCGCCAGGGCAAGCGCCGCCTCGACATCGAGCAGCAGCGGGCCGACGTGTACGCCCGCCAGGGCCAGGCCAGGCTCTACCTGTCCGCCCAGAACCTGAAGCTGCGCCAGGCTGCCGACCGTCGGGCCGTGCGCCAGGCCCTGATCCAGGGCCACCGGATCGACTCATCGGCCTCTCATGCGGCGGGCTACCTGATCGACCGCAACGGCGACCCGATCCTGAACGGCAAGGGCAAGCGGATCCCGGTGCAGTCGTCCTCGGGCGGCGGTGCCGGAGGCTCCAGGACGGGACCGGGCTCGACCTCCTGGAAGGGCGCCTACAAGTACGCGACCGCGCACTATGTGCGGCCCAACATCGCGGGCACCAACGTGCCCGACAAGTCCTGGCAGGCCACCCCCTACCCGAGGATGGTGAGTTACCTCGTCGGCTCGTACGGGCTGACCCGCGGGCAGGCTATGAAGCTCCTGCGGGGGATGGGGATCAAGCGCACCACCAAGCGGGGCTAGATGCCTCACGTCGAGCAGTTCGCCCCGCAACTGGCACGCCCCAGAGGGGGCGGGCGTCAGCGTGCCCCCAGAAGGCCCCCCAGGGCCGTCTCAGCGCGTCCGGCGCACATTCCGGGCCTGTACACGCCCTCGTGGCTGCCGCGGATCCCACGGCCTCCCAGGCCGCAGCCGCAGACGCCCTCGGGCCACGTCGTCGGCCATCACGACGTGCGGGCGACCCAGCGGCTCGTGACCAGCGGCAACGCCCTCGGCATGCAGCGCCGCCTGATCCGGGCGGGCTACCGGATCGCCGCCGACGGCGTCTGGGGCCCACAGTCGCAGCAGGCCTTCCACAGCTACGCGACCACGCTGGGCCACTTCCAGGCTCACCAGTGGAACGTGCGCTCGCACCAGCTCATGCAGCATCCGGCCCACGCCGACCCGCAGGAGCTGCTGCGCCACTTCGGCTTCGCCGGGTCTGTCGCCCTGCGCCGCCAGGCCAACCAGAACTACGCCGCTCGCACCTTCAACCAGGAGATCGTGCTCCGCCACCCGACAGCGCAGCGTCCCGGCCTGACCCGCTACCAGGGCCGCAACTACGTGACCCATCTGGTGCCCACCCGCTACGGGCAGCGGATCGTCGTCGGCGGGCCCTCGCACCCGAGCGCCGTGGGTCGCTTCCTCGGTGGGCTCGGGCACGAGATCGCGGGCGTGCCGGGCAAGCTCTGGACGGCGACCGGGGGCAACCTGCTGGCCCAGGGCTACGCCACTGCCGGAGGGCACGGCAGCCAGGAGGAGATCAACCGCCAGCTTCGCCGCACGCGGGCCGCTGCCTCGGGGATCGACGAGTTCATCGCTCCGGCGATCATCAAGCCGATCGAGGGCAAGTCGATCGGCGCCTGGGACGTGGCCAACACGGCGCTCTGGTTCGGTGGCCCGCTGCGCTTCGCCGGGGCTGGCACCGAGGGCGTGCTGCAGACTCTCCGCGCCGCTCGGGTGGCCCAGGCTGCCGGGGATACGGAGAAGGCCGGGAGGCTGATCACGCTGGCCCAGACGGCTGCCCGTGAGGGTGGCCCGGCGGCGATGCGGGCCTACCAGGAGAACGTCGGCGTGCTGCGGCCCCTGGCCCAGCGGCTCAACCTGCCCTCGATCTCCAGGACGACCCGCGCCTTCGCCCGCAACCCGGCGATCCAGGAGCGCTACGCGGCGATCGACGAGCGCCTGCGCAAGGGCGAGATCACCCGCCTGGAGGCGGCGAACATGAAGCGGGGCGTGCGCCAGGTCCTGATCAACCCCTCCAAGATCGCGGGCATGGGGCCGACCGGGCTGCTCAGGCGCCTGGAGCCCTCTGGACGCGCCCTGACGCCCGAGGAGCTGACGGCGGAAGACCGGGCGATCTTCAGCCAGACGGGCGGCTTCCGTCCCCACGAGCCCGTCGGGCCGATCGACGCCAACGAGATCGTCGACCGGATCCTCAGCGAGCACAAGCTGAAGGACCTGCCCAAGGAGATGAACACCCGCAAGAAGCTGCTGGCGGTGGTCGAGCGGGTCTACGGGCACGTCCAGGAGGGCTCGGCCTACCGCGACTGGTACGCCCGCAGCGTCGCGGTCACCCGCCGGATTGCCCGCCGGATCGGGGTCACCCCGGCCCAGCTCATGGACGCACGGGCCGTCGCCTCCCAGCTCACCAGCCCGACCGACGAGGTGCGCAAGGCGGTGCAGATGATCCGCCAGTCACGAGGCGAGGAGCACCTGCTGCCCGTCTCGGAGGAGACGGGCCAGCCCCGCACCTACGCCGGGCTGACCAGACCGAAGGGCGCCGCCAAGGAGGACTACCTGGCCTCCCACCAGCAGATGAAGGTGGACAAGATCCTGGCGGGCGAGCCCTGGCAGACCGCCCAGACGCCGAAGATCGAGAACTACGCGGCCAACCACCTGGAGCACATGAACCCGCGGGCCTACGCCAAGGCCTTCCCCGAGGGTGCGAAGCAGCCGGTCACGATCGACACTCACATGGCCAACATGGTCGCCCCCAGCCTGGGCGAGGACCCCGGCAAGCACTACCAGCAGATCGCGGACATCTTCCGCCACATGGGCGACCAGCTCGGCTGGAGCCCGGCGGAGACGCAGGCCGCAGCCTGGGTGCCGTTCAAGGCCCGCAACGAGGCCTACCGGGCCTTTGAGCGGGCAGGGATGGCGGAGCTGCCGCCCTGGGAGCGCTACCTGGGCACGGCAGGGGACGCGGGCGAGCGGGCCTACGCCAAGTACGGGCCCGAGGCGCTCAAGGCGGAGGACGTGTTCTTCCAGCACGAGCAGGCTCCGCCCGACCACACCTTCGACAGCAACGTGGCCCAGGTGCACTCGGAGATCCGCCCGGACGAGGAGTTCTGGCCCGAGCGGGCTGCCATGTACGACCGCCTCTCGGCGGACGAGAAGCTGCACTACGCCCGCCTGACCGACCAGGCGATCGGGACCGAGTTTGAGCAGGCGCTCGGGCTGCGCAGCGGCGGCAAGCGGGCGGGCCAGGGGATCTGGCGCGGGGAGTACTCGCCGGGGATCGCCCACCACGTCATGATCGAGGGCGAGTCGGTCACGGGCACCGAGGCGGAGCTGAACGCGCTGGCCGCGGCCAAGGGGATGGCCAAGCACCAGACCTCGGTGAGCTGGGGCGTGCCGCGCCTGCCGAGCCAGGGCGAGTTCCGGGGCATCCACTGGAAGCCGCCGGAGGGTGCCGACCCGGCTGCCCTCTCGGACCAGCTCGACCGCGAGCTGGGCCCCGGCAACGTCGGCTTCATCCACGCGCCGGACGGCGGCTACTACGTGATCGACTTCAACGGTCGTCTCGGCAGCCGGGCCAGCGTGACCAAGGCGCTGCGCGACCTGGGTGGCGAGCAGACCGACATCGGCTGGGACGGCGGCTACACGATCGACGCCAGGATCGCCAAGCAGGACGACTGGGGCAATCGCTACGAGGCCTCGATCGAGGCTCTGCCTCAGCAGCAGCGCTCCGAGCTGGAGCTGGCCATGACCCGCGTGCGAGCCCGCACCGACCAGATCGACGAGCACTTCTTCGGGCGCAAGGGTGCCCACCTCGTCAACCTGGAGGAGGCCAAAGCCCTGGAGGCCCAGGGTACGCACCTCTTCCACGGCTCGCCGCTGGCCAACGAGATCATGGCCGAGCGCCGCCTACGGGTCGGAGACGAGGCACCGACTGCCGCCTGGATGACCGCGCACCCCGAGTACGCCGACTTCTTCGCGCCGGGCTACGAGCGCAACATCGTCGCCATCCCCAAGGACCAGATCCCCTTCGGGGAGGGTTCCGCCCAGCACCCCTTCGGCGCCTACGGCTCGCCGGACGACGTGCTCTTCCAGCGCACGCCGGGCGAGGGCCGGATCGACCGGGCCCTGAACCGGATCAACCGCTACGGGCGCTCCAAGCCCGCCCCGGTCGAGCCCGGCGAGGACTGGTACGCGCACGCCGGACCGCAGGCCACCGGGGCGGACAAGCTCTCCCGCGACCTGGCCCGCGGTGTCGCCCGGCTCGGAGGCCATACCGAGGAGACGCTGTTCCAGGGCGGCGGGCGCTACGAGCACCTCACGACCGACGAGCTGCACACCAGGGCCGAGCACCTGGAGGGCCTCTGGAACGACATGGTCGACGAGCTGGCCAAGGGCGAGGGCGTCCCCGGCGACTACAAGCGGCTCACGGCCTACCAGAACGCCACGGCCAAGAAGACCATGCGCCGTCTCGGGCGCCGGGCTCCGACGGTCAAGGAGATGCTGCGCCAGCAGGCCGAGACCAAGCTGCAGAACTTCATCGACGCCAACCTGGACAACCCGCTCGTGCAGCGGATCGAGGCCGAGCAGGAGGAGGCCTGGAAGATCCGGCAGGAGATCGCCCGCCGCAACGACGAGCTGTTCCAGCAGCCCGCCGAGGGCGAGACCAAGGGCTCCTACGTCCGCCGCACGAGCCCGAGCGGCGAGATCACCGGACAGATCCGGGAGACCGGGCTGGCCGACGTGGGCACGGTGCAGCACGAGCTGATGCACCACATCCGGCCTTTCCTGACGCCGGAGATGGATCAGGTCGCCCGCGAGGCTGCCGGGCTCGCTCCGGGCCAGGCCTGGACGCGGGAGGCCGAGGAGCACTTCGCGGACTCCTGGCTCACCTTCCTGCACGAGGGCAAGAGCGTGCCCCGCAACTGGGCCGACATCCTGAAGACGATGACGCCGCAGATGCGGCGGGCCTACAAGGTCGAGGAGCTGCCCGAGATCACCGACGCCCAGCGGGCCATGTACAAGCAGCTCGGCGGGCACGACCAGTCCTCGGCCATCGGCCAGATGCTGCTGCGCAACTCCCGCGCCGCCACGCGCCTCGCCTCCGACAAGAGCTACATGCCGAGGGGCAATCCGCGCACCATCGAGGAGGCCGACGCCCACCTGCAGGAGCTGGACGCCGCCGCCCAGCACGAAGGCTTCGGCGCCAAGAAGGTCGACATCAAGCACATGAAGGCCGGGGAGACGACCGAGCTGACCGGCGGCGCCGCGGGCGAGCGCGTGCGCGGCCAGATGGCGGGCCGGGTGCTGGACAAGGACTCGATGGGCGCCTACGAGCGGATCGGTGCCGCCCAGCAGGTGCGCTCGACCAGGCAGGCGATCAAGGAGACCGAGGCGCTGCGCTCACCGGAGCGGGCTCGTCGCCTGGCCGCACGCCGGGGCGCGATCGAGAGCGCCGGAGGTGGGCTCAAGGGCTACTACGCGGGCAAGGCCGAGCTGAAGGGCATGTACCCGGCGGTGCACCTGGGCCAGGACCTGGGCCTGAACGAGGACGCCGTCGACACGCTGATCAACCTGATCGAGCACCACCCGGCGCTGGCCAACAAGGACTGGTCGAAGCAGCGGGCCCAGGACGCCCTGCTCAAGCTGCTCAACGGCGAGAAGCTGCAACGCAACGAGCAGGGCCTGCTGGAGCGGATCTTCGGACGCGAGCTGCGCCCGAACCAGCTCCGAGACTTCGCCCGCAACCTCGGCTGGCGAGGCTGGACGCGGGAGCTGATCAACCTGCCGCGCTCGCTGATGGCGACGATGGACCAGTCGGCCATGTTCCGGCACGGGATCATGACCCTGGCCCACTCGCCCAGGGTCTGGGCCCGCCAGTTCGGACCGATGTACAAGGCGCTCTTCTCGGCCACCTCGGCGGAGGGCTGGGAGAAGGCGATGCAGGCCTCTCGCAGCTACGCGCTGGCCGACAAGGCCGGGGTCGCCCACACCAACATGGGGATCGACCCGCTCGCCCGCGAGGAGCAGTACATGTCGGTGATGGCCGAGGCGATTCCCGGCCTGGGCAGGATCGTGAAGGCCTCCGACCGCTCCTACACGGGGGCCCTGAACGCGATGCGGCTGGGCCTGTTCGACAAGATCGCCCACCAGGCCGCGATGCAGGGCTGGGACCTGAATGACGAGCACCTGCTGAAGTCGATCGGCAAGTTCGTCAACTCGGCCACGGGCCGCGGCGACCTGGGTCTGCTCAAGGATCACACGGTGACCCTGCAGTCGCTGATGTTCTCGCCCCGCCTGCTGGCCAGCCGGATCAACTTCTTCAACCCCTTCTACTACGGCTCGTTGCATCCCTTCGCCCGCCGCCAGGCGCTGAAGTCGTTCGCCAAGCTCGTGGGCGGCACGATGACGGTCCTGGCCGCGGCCAAGATGGCCGGGCTGCCGATCGTGCTCGACCCGCGCAACGCCGACTTCGGCAAGATCAAGAAGGGCGAGACTCGGATCGACTTCCTGGGTGGCTTCCAGCAGCCGATCGTGCTGATGGCCACCCTGCTGACCGGGACGAGGATCTCCTCGACCACGGGCCTGCCGGAGAAGCTGTCCGGCGGCGGCTACCACACCAGCCGCTTCGACGTGCTCTGGCGCTTCTTCCAGAACAAGATGGCCCCGGTGCCGGGCGGCTTCGTCGAGCTGATGCAGGGCCAGGATCCCCAGACCCACGAGCCGCTGGGCTGGAAGCAGCTCGGGGCGCCTGGGCTGCGGCACCCGTTCCGCTCGATCGAGGAGAACTTCTACCTCCACCACATGGTGCCGCTGCTGTTGCAGGACATCGCCAGCGTGAAGGGCAAGGGCCACTTCCTCGACCCGCTGCCCGCGCTCGGGATCGGGGTGCAGGAGTACGGGCCCCCACCCAAGGGCGAGCACTACCGCAATTCGCTGATCAGCGATTCGCACAAGGCGGGCCTGCCGACGCCGCCCAAGGTCGTGATCGAGGATGCCCACTGGCAGGGCGAGCTGGACAACAAGATCACCCAGGGCATGTCCTCGTACGACAAGATGAAGGCTGCCGCCCAGGTCTTCGACCAGAAGTACGGCACCGACATCACGGACCAGTTGGCGAAGAACGTCACGACCCAGGGTGCCGCCGACAAGGCCTACCAGGACTTGCGGCCCAAGATCGCTCCGGCCTACGACCACTGGAAGGCCGTCGTCGACCGGGTGCTCAAGGCCAAGGCCGCGAACGAGCCCGTCAAGCCCAAGGGCGACGGCGGGGGCGGGATCATCCACTCGATCGAGCACGGCGTCGGCAGCCTGCTCGGCGCAGCCGCGAGCCCGCTGGCGACCTCGACGGCCAGCGCCGCCACGAACCCGCCTCGCCAGCTTGCCGCTCACCACCCGGTCACAACGGGTGGCGGAGCTGGTGGGGCGGGACTGCCGCCGGAGCTGGGCTCCGCGATCCAGCGGGCAGCGGCCCGCTACAACGTCCCGGCCTCGACCCTGGCGGGCATCTGGCGGATCGAGTCGGGCTCGACCTACCCCAACCCGGCGGTCAACCAGCTCGGCTACGGCGGGCTGTTCGGCACGCACCGCTGGAACGCCTCCACCCAGGAGCAGGCCAACTACGCCGCCCAGACGCTGCGCCACCTGCTCGACCAGCACGGCGGCAACATGGCTGCCGCTCTCTCGGCCTACTCGGGCGGGGGGTACACGAGCGTGCCCGGAGGGGGCGGAGGCTGGCACGCGGGCTCTGGTGGCGGCGTAGGCACCTTCTCGGCGGGCTCCTTCACTGGCGGCGGTGGGGGCGGTGGCTTCGCGGGCCCGCCGATCAACTCGGTCGTGACCGAGGCCCTGCAGATGATGGCCGAGGGCGACTACAACCCGTCCCAGCTCCTGACCACGGCGCTGCACAAGATGTCGGACGTGCCGATCTCCGGCAACGTGCAGGGGATCGACTTCCAGCTCCCCAAGGGCGGCAAGGCAGCAGGAGCCGCCCGCGGGGCCATTGCCCTGGCCGAGCACTTCCTCGGCACGCCCTACGCCTGGGGCGGGGAGTCGCCCGGCGGCTTCGATTGCTCGGGCCTGCTCCAGTACGTCTGGGCCAAGATGGGCGTGCGGATCCCGCGCACCTCGCAGACGCAGTGGCGGGCCGGGCGCAGGATCGCCGTCAACCAGCTCCGGCCCGGAGACGCCGTCTTCTTCGATATGGGCCCGAGCGGGCCTGGGCACGTCGGCATGTACATCGGCGGAGGCCGCTTCATCGAGGCCCCGCACACGGGAGCCCGCGTCAGGATCTCCAACCTGCGCGGCTACCCCGGCTACGCGGGGGCACGGCGATTCTCGCGGCGGTGACCCAGACCGAGATCATCTTCTGGTCGTTCTTCGGCTTCGTCTACCTCTGCCTGCTGCTCTGGTTCGTCAAGGTCCTGCTGCGAGGCGGTCCGAAGCCGATCGCCTGGCGGCGCTTCTCGATCGGCTTCTACGTCGAGCGCCAGCCCCGCGAGGACAGGGAGTGAAGGGTGAACAGGGCCAAGCTGCAGCTCTGGATCGTGCTGGCCCTGTTCCTGCTCTGGGCGGTCGGGCTGATCGTGGCCACCGCGGGCGGTAGCCCGCTGATGCTGAAGATCCTGACGCCGCTGATCACGACGGCGCTCGGCTGGCTCTTCACCGCGAGGGCGACCGAGGCGTGAACGGCACCACGATCCTCGACCTGATCTACCTGGGGGTGGGCGGCTTCCTGATCGGCTCCTGCATGTACACGGGCTGGTACACGACCCGCTGGGAGCCCGAGGTCAAGAACGGCTGGGCGGTCGTCGGGGTGGGGATCGTGATCACGGTCTCGATCAACGTCTACGTCGACGTGAGCCGTCACATCGACGGCGCTTGGCGCGGGCTCAACCTGCTGGGATACTTCGTTGTCGCGCTCGGGCTGGCGATGATCGTCCGAGAGCGGCGCGAACACCGAGAGGAGAGCGATGGCGACGACGAGAGGCGGCGCTGAACGGGTCGAGCTGCACCGGGGCCGGGACAAGCTCTGGTACTTCCGTCGGGTCGCCGCCAACAACGAGATCGTGGCCGACTCGGAGGGGTACCAGAATCGTGCCGATGCGGTGAAGATCGCCCACAAGATCTACCCGGACGTGGCAGTCTGGATCAACCAGGGAGGAGTGTGGCTGAGCGACATGAGCGAGAACGGGGACCACGAGGACGAGACCGAGCTGGAGGGCCAGACGGTCACCGAGGGCGAGGAGGTCGAGGGCGAGCCCGAGTTCCTGCCGGAGCCCGAGCAGGAGGACGCTCCCGCCGACGCCGAGGAAGGGCCGGAGCCGGACGAGCCTCCGGTCGAAGGCGACGACGACGATGCGTAGCTACCGCCTGACCTCACCCGCGATGCGGGGTGCCGAGGTCAAGACGGTGCAGCGCCGCCTGGCAGGCGCCAACAAGTTCAAGGAGAACTACCGCCCCGGCAAGATCGACGGCGTCTTCGGGGAGGGCACGGCTGCCGCCTGCTACCGGGCCAAGTGGGCCCTCGGCTACCCCAAGGACAAGCTGCAGCGCACGTACGGGCCCGTGCTGGACAACTACCTGACGGGCGCCAACCCGCTGCCCAAGGACTACCAGCAGCGCCGGGCCGACCGGAAGAAGGCCGCGGCCACGGTCGTCTCGCTCGGGTCGAAGGCGCTGGCCAGGGCCAAGACCAAGCTCGGGGTGACCGAGTCGCCCTTCG
>Ga0209465_10000398_pt1 | contig 20619 bp, 16 predicted proteins | sample PanSoiPlot1MoBio_FD_188321 | JGI IMG/M metagenome (GOLD analysis project Ga0209465, IMG submission 188321) | Tropical forest soil microbial communities from Panama analyzed to predict greenhouse gas emissions - Panama Soil Plot 1 MoBio (SPAdes)... | ecosystem: Environmental > Terrestrial > Soil...
CTGAAGGACACCGACAACGTGTCCTTCACCAGGTGAGGCCGGCAATTCAACGGTTCCGTCGACGAAGGACAGTTGACGGCTGACCTAAGCAATCCGTTCTTGGTCCGCGTCGATGGCAAAACAATCATATCGTCGGCAACTTCAGACCACTGTAGGCTTGCTACTTCGTCGGCACGCTGGCCGAGCAATGCCAGCAACCTAATAATTGAGCCGTAATGGTCGTCGCCAGCATGGTCCCAAATCAGTTTTAACTCGGCATCGGACAGCACCCGCTCCCGCGGCTTCTCCTCGAAGGTATCTCTGCCAACCAATGGGTTCTGGGCGATGCATCCTTCCGTCATTGACCAGGTGAAGAACTCGCTTAACGTCGCCTGCATCCGGTTGGCGGCTACCGGGCCGCTGTTCTTCCCTACCGCCTCGATCTCGGCGCCGACCGTGCGGCACGAAAGACTGGCGAGTTTCAGCCCGTGTAGCTTCTTTGAGTATTGGAGAATGTGCCGCTCAAGGTGGCGATAGGTGCCGGGCCGCACCTTGTCCTTGCCGGTCTTCTTCGCGAGCCAAAGCTTGCCAACAGCCAGGAATGTCTCGGCGGCATGCTCCCGGCTCTCGGCCTTCTCGCCGGCCGGATCCTGGCCAATCTTCACCCTGGCCTGAAGCTGGGCGACGCGCTCCCGAATGCTAATGTGGTTCTTGTCCTTGCCCGCCTTGAAGCTTTCGGTGGTGACCGTGCCAAGGGACATGCGGCGCTGCTTGTCGCCGAGGGCATACTGAAACACGAAGTTGCGGCTACCGCCTTCGCGCAACCGGACACCAAAGCCGGGCAGTTCGTCGTCCCATTCGATGTGGTCCTTCTTACCGGCTGGCAGTCGAACCTCGCCGATGGTCTTGGCTGTGAATTTCATGAGAGCCCCCAGGTTGGGAAGGTTATGGGAAGATTGCGGATGCGCTCCGATGCTTTCCCATGCTTCTCTACTACTCCTGGTCTTTCAGAAAAATCACGCAGTTACAAGCGTCATGCTCGCTCTTGCCTGTTGATGCTCGCTCAATTCGGCAGGTTTGGGTACTCCAGGTCGCAGGTTCAAATCCTGCTGCCCCGACCAACTAAAATGAGTTAACATTGAAGCAAAAGCCGAGGCAGGTCCTGCGCTGCGTCCCACGGCAGCACGCGCCTTAGCTTTCCTCGCGCGCCATGAAGGGAGGCTTACATGCATTGTTGCAATGTGGTCGGTGCGATCGTGGTGACAACGCTGACGATGACAATCGGCGGAGTCCAGGCGGCTGACAGCCCGAAGTATCCCGACTGGAGAGGCGCATGGGCACGGTTCGTGGTTCCCGGGCTTGGCGGGCAGCCCTCGTTCGATCAAACCAAGCCTTGGGGATTCGGACAACAGGCACCGCTGACTCCGGAGTATCAAAGGGTCCTGGAGGAGAGCATCGCGGATCAGGCCAATGGCGGGGAGGGTAATTTTTTTGACCACGCCGTCCGGTGCTACCCCGGGGGCATGCCGCTCAACATGATTGCATTTCGCCCCTTGGAATTCGTCATCAGTCCGGAAACCACCTATGTCCTGATCGGCGGCGCAGAGCACTTTCGCCGGATTTTCACCGACGGACGCGAGTGGCCCAAGGACATCGAGCCGACCTATGTGGGCTACTCGATCGGCAAATGGATGGATACCGATGGCGACGGCATTTACGATACGCTGGAGGTCGAAACGCGCGGGCCGTTCAAAGGCCCTCGCGCCTATGACGCAACGGGACTGCCTCTCCACTTCGACAATCAGTCTGTTTTCAAGGAGCGGATCTACCGCGACAAGGCCGATCCAAACATGCTTCACGATCAGATCACCGTTTTCGACCATGCGCTGACCCGGCCCTGGATCGTGGATAAAAAATACGTGCTCGATCCGAATCCCCGTCCTGAATGGGCCGAGGCCTATTGCACCGAGAACCCGTCAATGATCGCCATTGGCAAGGAGAGCTATTTCCTGAGCGGCGACGGCACGCTGATGCCGGTCCGCAAGGACCAGCCGCCGCCGGACTTGCGTTATTTCAAGCAAACGCAGAGGTGACGGCCGCTGCTGACGCAACCGCCTGCACGTCAAACGGCACCAACTCATTGGTGGCGAACGCAGCCAGGTGACTCAATTTGTCGGCCGCCCGGTCGAAAAAGCGCCCCTTCATGCATGCTTCCGCTTTGGGCCGGGAGACGCCCGCAAGAAGACGGGCAGTCATCCGCTCAACAGCAGACGTTGCCGCGCCACGATCATTGATCAGCGCGGTGCACCGTATCAGGGCAGCGCCGTCAAGATGGTAAAGCACGACTGGGTAGCTTTGCAGCTGAAGCTGAAAGAGCTGCATCAATGCCCAACATGTTGCCAGTAGCGGCTCGTCGGCGGCGCGATCGAGGAAATAGCTCTCGCTGGCCGGAAACAGGCTTTTCACACCATGGCGGACGTCAACTTTCAGCATATAGCCGCCGACCAAACCCTGAGGGTGCGCCGTTGTCCGATGCTGAGCGCAGTGGCCAAGATATTGTCAATAGAGCCGAAATGGGCGCGGATCCGGCGCCGCTTGGTGCGAAACTGCTTCAATTGATGCGCTGAAAGGAAACCGTGGAGACATTCCATAAGGGCGCGCGCTTCGGGGGCTGGCTGATGCCGGTAGCTGCCCCGTAAGGCGCCAGTGGCGAGGGGAAGACGTTTGTCCGGTGCCGATACATGCGCCAGACGACGGTCGGTCAGGCCGGCTTTCGGGGTATGGACGAATGACCGGAAACCACGGCCGATGGCGAGATTGTGCAGCACCCGATCAGTCGTCAGCAGCGCGGAGCGCGTATCCAACAGCTTGTCTAGGATCTCGATATCAGGAATTCCCGGATGCTCGATTGCCACAAATACCAATTTGATCGGCCGGTCGCCCAAGCGCCCGCGGAGCTGTCCCAAAAGTGGGGAGTTTGACCCGACGCATTCGTCGACCACGATCCGTTCGATGCGGCTCATAAGTGCTTGCTTGGTGCTGCGCCAGAATCCCGGGGCTTCAAATTGCGGTCAGTCTCTGACTCAGGGACATAATGCTATGACATAAAAATCGGGTCCGGTCTGCTTCAGGGTGGTGACAATAAACACATTGTCCAGGCCCATGATCTGATTCGAGCCATTTGCGACCGCCACAAAGAAACTGTCGTGGGCCCGACCAGCTACGACGTGGTCGAAATTGGTTGCGGTGAAACAGGCCGGCGCCATCTGCGTCTTGGCACTGACTTCCGAAGAGGGGGCGCTCAATCCCCCTGCAGGGTCGACGGATTTAACGACATAAAAATACGTCGTATTTGCGGTCAGACCTGCATCCGTGAAGCTTGGATCTGTAACCAAATCTGCGTTGACTTTCGAATAGGGACCTCCCGAACTGGCCCCGCGGAAAACGTCAAAGCCAGCTACACCCGCAGGCGCTTTCCACGACAACGCTACCGAAGAGTCGCTGACTGCATCTATCCTCGGGTCCGTGGGCGCGAGGACTACCGAGGTCCCTGTCGTCGTAACCTCCAGCGGGTTGGACGCTGCGCCTTCGACGCCGGCGAAATCGATCGCCGCTACCGTATACCGATACGTGTTGCCGGGCGACAGGCCCGCGTCCGTGAAGGACGTGGCGGTGACCGGGCTACCCGCCGCCTTGTTCCGATCTCGGTAGACGTTGAACCCGCTCGCGCTTGCCACCGGGCTCCACGACAGCGAGACCGACGCGTCGGTGACAGCCGTCGTTTGCAAATCGGCCGGTGCCGGCAACCCCGAATGACCACTGACGATCCGGTCGATCATCCGCTTCACGGCAGCCATTTGCCGACCGCTCTTGGCGGCATAGTCCGGATCATCGTAGCCCCACCAGTCCCAGCAGCCATTCGGGTTCTGGCTGCTGGCGGTCGCCTGTGGATAGAGCATGATGATATTGTTGGTGTCGGCCCATTTGTTGTAGCCGGTGTTGCGAACGTAAGTCGTGCCGAAGGTTACGAGCCCGGCTCCCCCCGCGGAATACCGGTACGTCTCGTACTGCTTGCAGCCGTGAAATACGACGTGCAGCGTACAGATTTGTCGGTTGCTGCAATTCACCGGAACATACAGCCATCCGTCAGACGCCATGCCGTGATCATTCGGCTGATCAATGAACTCGCCCTGATTGAAGTTGATGAACGCACCGCCGAGCTGGCCTGTGTTCTTTGGATTCAAGTTTCCATAAATCCATCGCAGCAATTGGCCGGCGCCGTCGTAGTTGCAGTTATTGATGAACGGATCATCGCGCGTCATGCACGGATTACCGAAATAGTCGGTAGGCATCGCGTGTTCGGCCGCGATATCGTTCTTGTAGGATATGTTTGCGGCGTCAATGTAATGACGGTAGTAGGTGAAGAGATCATTCATGATGCGTTGGGGCACCACAGTGTCGCTGGTGCCAGAGAACATCCAGATGCGATGATTGGCCAAATTCCTGGTGCCGTCGATGAGGCCCCGCCCGGCGTTCCGATCCGTTATCGTGATGAGTTGAGCGACGTTGGTGGAACTCTGCCCGAAGCATCCGAAAACACAGCTGCAGGTCGATGTCGCCGCCATGAGACTGCCTTGCGCGCAGTAATACGGTCCACCCGCGACGACCCCAGCGCCGCGTAATATAGAGGAGAACGCGACATCGAATTGGACCGCCATGTATCCGCCCGACGATAGACCGGAAACCGAGGTCTGGTTGATATCCACATTGTAGCTCTGGAGACTGACCACCTGCGCGGCGGCCGTTGAGCAGGCGGCGGCCGCAGCCGCAATTCCGGCGGCGCCGAACGATGCAAGCAGGCTCTTGCTCCACGACATATCACAACTCCTTGTCTGTTTACCCCATGTGTTGGACGCGCCTTTGCGGATGCGGAAGGATCGCGCACCGGGCAGTTCAAGGGACGCTTTATTCGAGCCGGATATTTTTGGACGTAAGATAATAATTGAACGTGAGGCGCGCGGGTGTGAGGCAGATCACACAAAGAACATCGCTGGGAGAACAAGGCTCATCACTGCTCGGTCGCCATCAACGGCTCGCGGCCGATGAGGCGGGCAAGTTGCCGCAACCGCGCGAACAAACGCTCACCGGCGAGATTGCGGTATTTGCTAGTCAGCTTGAGTTTCAGCTTGCCTCGCTCCACCACGAGCGGCGTGTTGGGCAGCACACCCGGCATGGCGCCTGACACCAGATAGGCGACCCGCATGGCGGCACCGAGTATGCGGGCGTGGTCGATCATGCGCGACGTGGCCAGTTCGCGCACATGCGGCGACAACTCGTCGTCGGCAAGACCGGCAAGACCGACGTGACGGAAGAACACGGTGAGCGCAATGAACGCGCGTCCCGGATGATCGACGCCAACGAAGGCCGCATGGGAGATGATGTTGAGCGATTGCTCGCCGCGATAGTCGGGATGCGCCCGCCAACCGATGTCGGCGAGGAGGCAGGCGGCACGCCGCAGGCGTTTTTCATCGCGAGTCTCGTCGATGCCAGAGGTCGCCATGAACTTGTCAGTCCAATCCGCAAGTTCCTCGCCGTGGCGGGGCGACCGTGAACGCAGCACATTGAGTTCTTGCGCCGCCGCAATCAGGGGGTCGCGTTTCTTCTCCGCGTCGCCGAACATGGTGAACAGCAAGCCTTCGCGCACTCCGAGCGCCGATACGACGACTCGCTGCGGCCGTGCGATGCGCACCACGTGCTCCATCACCAACGCCGCATAAGCGAGCAGCGGCCGGCGCGCCATTGTTACGGTTTCGATCTTGGAAAGCGTTTCCGGGTCGACGCGGCGCACCAGGCGCGAGAATTCCAATGCTTCGGCTGCCGGGATCACATAGCCGTGCATCACGTGAAGGGGATAGCCGATCTGCCACATATGCAGCCGCGTCAGCGAGCGCCACGTGCCGCCGACCGCGTAGAAGTCACGGCCGCGGCCGCCCTTCAAAATCGCTACACGGCCGAGCGCATCGCGGACGATCTTTTCCGCCTTGGCGAGCGATTTTGACGATAAATCCTGCAAGGCGAGGCCGCCGAGCGGAAGCGTCATACCAGATTTGAGCCTGTGGCCGCGCACATCGGTCAGTTCCAGCGAGCCGCCGCCGAGGTCGCCGACGATGCCGTCGGGCCGGTGGAATCCGGAGATGATACCGAGCGCCGACAGCTGTGCTTCACGCCGGCCCGACAGTACATCGATCGATACACCGCAGGCTTTTTCGGCGCGCACGATGAAGGCCGGACCGTTCCTGGCATCCCGACACGCCGCAGTGGCAATCGCCCACACGTCGCCAACCCGCATGGCATCGCACAAGGCGCGAAACCGTATCAGCGCAGCCAACGCTTTGCCGACCGCGTCCGCGGCCAGCAAGCCGGTGGTCGCCACCTCGCGACCGAGCCCGGCCAGAACCTTTTCGTTGAAGATCGGCGTCAGGCTGCGGGTAAGCCCCTCGTAGACCACCAGGCGAACCGAATTCGACCCGATGTCGATGACGGCGATGGGCGGACCGTTGTCGATCCGACCCTGCGCCGCGAGTTTGGGCGCAATCTTTGCGATCCGCCCTGCGCCGCGATAGATTTCATTCAAGATTACGCCGCTGGGTGAGCCTGCGGGGCGAGGATTTCTTGAGGGATTCGCCACGGCCCGACAGGCTTGGGTTGGTCATGAAATATTTGTGCGCATTGAACGTCTCCTCGCCGGAGGCCGCTTTCATACGCATAGACGTGCCGTCAGGCAATAGTATCCAGCTTTGGTCGTTGTCCTTGAAATTGGCAATCATGATCTGGTCGAGCACCTGCTGATGCACCGTAGGGTTGATGATCGGGCACAGCGCCTCGACGCGGCGATCGAGATTGCGGGGCATCAAATCGGCCGAGGAAATGTAGACGGCGGCCTTCGGATGCGGCAAACCGTAGCCGTCGCCGAAACAATAAATGCGCCCGTGCTCAAGAAAGCGGCCGATAATCGATTTGACACGAATGTTCTCGGAAAGTCCAGGAACGCCCGGCCGCAAGCAGCAGATGCCGCGCACCACCAGGTCGACAGGCACGCCCGAGGCTGACGCTTGGTAGAGCGCTTCGATCATGACCGGGTCCACGAGTGCATTCATCTTCATCCAGATTGCGGCAGGCCGACCTGCTTTGACATGCGCAATCTCCGCCGCAATGTGTTCGAGGATGCGTTTCTTGATATTGATAGGAGATACCGACATGCGTTCCAGGTCGGCCGGTTCTGCATAGCCTGTGATGAAATTGAAGATACGGGCAACATCGCGCGCAATCGCGGGCTCTGCGGTGAAGAACGACAGATCGGTGTAGATGCGCGCGGTCACCGGGTGATAGTTGCCGGTGCCGACATGGACATATGAAGTAAGCGATCGCCGCTCCCGCCGTACCACCAGTGACAGCTTGGCGTGAGTTTTGAGCTCGATGAATCCGTAGACGACCTGGGCGCCCGCACGCTCGAGGTCGCGCGCCCAACGGATATTGGCCTCCTCGTCGAACCGTGCCTTGAGTTCGACCAGCGCGGTCACCGATTTGCCGGCTTCAGCGGCCTCGGCCAGCGCTTTCACGATTGGGCTGTCCTTGGAGGTACGATAGAGCGTCTGCTTGATGGCGACCACGTCCGGATCACGCGCCGCTTGCTGGAGGAATTGCACCACCACGTCGAACGATTCATAGGGGTGGTGGACAATCAGGTCCTTCTGGCGGATTGCCGCGAAACAATCGCCGGCTTGCTCGCGGATGCGCTCGGGAAACCTCGGATTATAGGGTACAAATTCGAGGTCCGGGCGATCAAGATTGGTGAGCTGCGATAGTTCGGCCAGCGCCAGCGTGCCGTCAACCAGAACCACCTCGTCATCGGCTGCCGACAAAGCGCGCTGCACAAAGCGCCGCAGTTCCGTCGGCATCGCGGCCTCCATCTCCAATCGGATGACCGACCCACGCCGCCGCCGTTTGAGAACACTTTCGAACAGCCGGACAAGATCTTCCGCTTCTTCCTCGATTTCGATGTCGGAATCACGGATGACCCGGAAAGCGCCATGCCCCTTCACGACATAGCCTGGGAACAAACGTTCAATGAACAGCGATGTCACCTGCTGCAGTGTAATCAGCCGCACCGCGGCGCTTCCTGGCGGCGATGGCAGCCTGATGAAGCGTTCGATCATTGATGGTACCCGGATCAGAGCGTTCATCGGTTTGCCGTCGCTCGCGCGGTCGAGTTGCAGCGCCAGCGAGAAACCAAGGTTGGGAATGAACGGGAACGGATGAGCGGGGTCGATGGCGAGCGGCGTCAGCAGCGGGAAGATGTTGTGGAGAAAATGATCGGCAAGCCAAGTGCGGTCTGCCTTCTTGAGCGAATCGATTTCAACCAGAAAGATATCCTTGGCGGCAAGCTCGCGGCGCAATTCGCTCCAGCACCTCTGCTGGTCGATGACGAGGGTCGATACCGCTTCCGCGATGCGGCTAAGCTGTTCGGCCGGCGTTAAACCGTCAGGACTGCGTGTAAGGATACCGGCGCGCATCTGACCTTTGAGGCCGCCGACGCGCACCATGAAGAATTCATCAAGATTACTGGCGGAAATCGATAGAAACCGTACCCGCTCCAGCAGTGGGTGGTTGGAATTACCAGCTTCTTCCAGGACACGGCGGTTGAAATGGAGCCAGGACAACTCTCTATTGATATAGCGGCTGCCTGCATCGGCCGATACCAGCGCCTCGGATGCGGCGTCGTTGTGATTTAATTCCGGCGCAGATTCGAACGGCAAAACAAAGGCTTGGGCGGCGTCAACCATAAATGCCTCAGGTTTATGGGCAGAATTTTGATCCTGCACCAAGACAATCCTATGACATAAGGGCTTCAATTCATATAAGCCTTGCTCGGCAGCGAATGTCAGGGGTTGCGACCGCGCAACATCTCGGCGGCCAATGCCCGGTTAACGGGACGCTTGAGCCGCATCGCCTCCTGGTCAAGTTCCGCCACTACGGCCTGCGCTGCCGCGAAGCTGCGTTCGATCCGGTGCACCAGAAATTCGATGAGCCGTTCGTCGACAACAAGCTGGCGATCGGTAAACAATTTGACCAGTATCGCCGCCAACAGGGCGTCGTCGGGCGGTTCGAGCGCCACCACCGGTAGCGCGCGCAGCCGTGATGCGAGGTCGGGAAGACTGATCGGCCACGTCACCGGCGCTTGCCGCGCCGTCAATAGAATATAGGCCGACTGTTCCTGGGCAAGATTGAGCAGGTGAAACAGCGCCGCTTCATTGAGTTCGCTGCGATCTGCATCCTCGATCGCCAACGCAGCACTCGAGAGTGCCTGCGGTACCGAGAAAGCATCGATGGCGTGGCTCGCAATCACGCGTCCACCGGCGGCCTTCGCCCAGATTGCCGCCAAATGGGTCTTGCCGGAGCCCTCTGGTCCGATCAACGCAATCGCGCGCGCTGGCCAATCGGTCCAGCGGTCGATCAACGCGAGCGCCGATTCGTTACCGCGTCCGCAGAGAAAATCCGCGCGATCGAAGCTCTCGCGATAGCCGAGCGCAAGGTTGAGCTGGCGCGGTGAAGCCGGATCGGAAGAGCTCATCATGAGTCCAGGCCGGAATAGAGCGAGATCGCAAGCACGCCTGCTGCCGCTAGGGTTTCAGTTCTGGCGCGCTCATATGCAGCACCCACTCGCGCACATAGAATCCGACCGAGGCAAGCGTCAAGGCCGCCACGATCGACATCACGATGTATTCGACCAGATTGAAAGCCACGCCGAACGCAAGTGACGCCAGTACAAGGCACGCGAACACAATCTGCGCAACCGTGTTGAGCTTGGAAACCAGCACCGGTCTGACTCGCATCGGCTTGCCGAGAAACCATGCCAGCATAATGCCGCCAATGATCAAAATATCCCGCGATACCACCAGGATGACGATCCAGCGCGGGATCGCCTCGGTTATACCCAGGGCAACGTAAATTGATACGATCAGCACCTTGTCGGCGAGCGGATCGAGATGGGCACCGAGGTCGCTGGTCATGCCTAGACGCTTGGCAAGAAAACCGTCGATCGCATCGCTCAAACCGGCGACAAGAAAGACCAGAAACGCGATCTGCATCTGGCGGGACGCGATCGCCCACACGACGACCGGCACCAGTAAAATGCGGCCAATGGTAATAAGATTGGGAAGGTTCAAGATGGCGACCCCGGATCTTCGGGCGCAGCAACTTTAATCAGCTCGACGGCATTGCCAAGGTAGGTTTTGCGAAATGGTTTTATACGGATTGCAGGGTGGGCAACGGCGCGAGCCATGCCCACCTGAAAAGTCCTGACGTGGACACGCGGAGTCTGCCATCGGGCTCGCCGAAGTCCGGACCCCGTTCGCTTGGCCCACCCTACCTCACCAACACCTCCCGATCACGGATTGAGAAGCGGAATGCTCTTGGGGTCCGGACTCTTCGGGATCGAATCGAGATAGGCGTAGATGTCCGCCAAATCGCCGTTCGACAGAATTTCTTCCCGATAGGGCGGCATCGCGCGATTGGTTGTTCGCACGAAGTTGGATAAGGCCTCAAACGGTATCGGATTGGGGGCGAGCTTCGGGCCGGTGATTCCCCCCTGTCCTTGATAGCCGTGGCATTGCCAGCAGCCGTGCTGAAGAAATGCCACCTTGCCCTTCTCCGCCGAGGCCGCAACTGCGCTTGCCTGGGTGAGTGCGAGGCCAGCGGCGAAAATCGCCAGCGCCGCGACAACGTTACGCGATTTCATCGCAAGTTCCTTACCGAGGTTGCGTCCACACGTCCACCAATGCGGGCTGACCCGATTTGACCACCTCGACGGCCTTCTTGAGCGTCGGGCCGAGCTCTGCCGGGTCCTTGATCGGGCCGGCGCTCCAGTAGCCCATCGATTTTGCGAGCGATGCATAATCGATGTCCGGGTTTTCGATGCTTGTGCCAATTGGGCTGCGATCCATGCCGAGCGCAGCGACGCGGTTGCGCCGGTTGGCGAGGCGCTGCACGTGCATAACTTCCTGATGGTAGCCGCGGTTGTTGTGCATGACGCTGAGGATCGGGATCTTGTGTCGCGCCGCGGTCCACAACACGCCCGGCGCGTACATCAGATCGCCGTCCGACTGGATATTGACCGAGAAACGCCCGCCGGTGTCGCGGTTGCCAAGCGCCGCGCCGATAGCGGCCGGCGCGCCGTAACCGACGCCGTAGCCGCCAGATGCACCGAGCCAGTTGTGATGCTTGTCCATCTTCCAGAGCCGGTTCGGCCAACCGCTGACATTGCCGGAGCTGGAAACCAGCGAATAATCGAGATCCTTGATTTGAGCGTAGATCTCCATCGACAGACGTGCGGTTGAGATTGGGCTCGCGTCCCACGCTAGCGCAGCAGCGGCCCTGGTGCGCTCGTGGGCCTCTCCCCACGCCTTCTTGAGATCAGCGCCGCGCTTTTCCAGCGCCGCCTTCCGGTCGCTGGGAACTGCGGCTTTCACGGCTTCTATCAGCGCCGGCAAGCTTGCTTCGGCGTCGCCGGCCATATCGACGTCGAGCGACTGGAAGCGCTGGAAATCCTGATAGTTCGACTTGGTGACGAGTCCCACCGAGCTGATGCCGATCAGCTTGGTTCCCGGCTTGATGACGGTCTCGTTGACGCCAACGCCGTCGAGTCCGTTGTCAACGAACCGGTTTACTGTCGCCCAGTAATCGGAAAGCTCGAGGCCGATGATGACATCGGCATTCGAGATCAGCGCTGCGCCACGCGCGTTTTGCTTGAGATAATGCGAGTTAGGGAAGTTCATGCGGCCGCCCTGGTCGATTACCGGCGCCTGGAGCGCCTCGGCGAGCTCGACCAGGAGCTTCACTCCGGCCGGCGTGCGGGCAGCGCGGTCGGCCACAATGACGGGACGCTCGGCATTGGCGAGCAAACGCGCCGCCTCTCTTATGGCATTGGCATCGGCCTGCGCGGGCGCCGTCGGTACATACTTCGGAATGTACAGGCTCTCACGCTCGTGCGCCTTGATCGGTTCCTGCTGGAGGCCAAGGTCGAGTGCAATCATCACCGGCTCATGCGGCGGCGTCATTGCAATCTTGTAGGCGCGGACCATCGACTGCGCAAAATGCTGCAGCGACACCGGTTGATCGTCCCATTTGGTGAAGTCGCGCACCAGGGCATTGATGTCCTGCGCCGAATGGAAGGTCGGCACGCCGGGTGCCCGATGAGCTGCATCGATGTCGTTACCGCCGATGCAAATGACGGGAACGCGGTCGCACCAGGCATTGTAGATAGCCATGGTGGCGTGTTGCAGGCCGACGGTGCCGTGACACAGCATCATCAGCGGCTTGCCCGTGACCTTGAAATAGCCGTGGCCCATGGCGACCGAGGACTCTTCATGGGTACAGGTGATGAATTCGGGCTTCGTATTGCCACCGTAATCGATCAGCGATTCATGAAGCGCGCGGAAGCTCGAAGCCGGGTTTGAGCAGACATAGGCGATGTCGAGCGTTTTGATAACGTCGACCATGAAATCCGATCCGTCGGGTCCTGTTGCCTTCGCCAGCTCCTTTGGGGTTCCGGTTTCGGCTGCTGCCATACGGATATCGGGCCGCAACGCAGACCGGGGCTGCGCCGGCGATCGGGTGGGCATGGCCGCAGCTTGCGCAGTGTCATGCGGCGATACAGCGGTCGCGGCACCCGTCAGAGCGACTCCTGCCATGAATCTGCGCCGGCTTACATCGGGCCCCTGTGCCGCCGAACCTTGTGGACGTTTGTCCCTTCGAGCCATGAGTTCCTCCTTCTGCGGGCCCCGTGCGGGGCCCGTGCGATCGATTCGTGCGCCGCTATACGCATCTTATGAAATACGCGGAATTCTACGTTACCATGACGGGCAGCTATGTCATCCGGGAATTTGGCCCGTTAGTCCAAGTCGTTAAGACCTCTTTGCGCCGGCCATCCGTCGCGTGCTCAGACGTCCATGTGACAATGCTGGATGCAGCCTGTGGCTCCGGGTATCACATCACTTCCGCGACGCATAGGCAGCGGCTCGACCCCGGAGAGGAACGACATGAACTTGCAAATTCGGCGTGTTGTAACAGGCCACAATGCCGAGGGGCGTGCGGTAGTGAAAATCGATGAGATCTGCCGCAACCTGATATCAACCCGCAAGGGCCAGCAATCCTGCGTGGTGTGGTCTACGGACACCGCTCCAGCCAACAACGACGCCGACGAAGATGCCTCGCGGCGCGCGGTCGGAACCACGCTTGCAGGCGGAACCGTGTTCCGAGTCGTGCGATACGACCCGGGCGTCGTGCCGCGCAACCATCGCACCGACTCGATCGATTATGCAGTCGTGCTCGCTGGCGAGATCGATATGGAACTCGACTGCAGCACGACAAGGCTGAGGGCCGGTGACGTGCTGGTGCAGCGCGGCACCATCCATAACTGGGTCAACCGCGGCACTGAGCCGTGCATCATCGCGTTCGTGCTGGTGGACGCCAAGCCGGTTGTGGTTGGTGACAGGAGGCTCGATGCGACCGGATAACCCGACCCGTCCCAGTACTCAGTGCGTCCATGGCGTGCGGCGCGAATATGCGAAATTGTCGGCATAGGCCATGATGTGCCGTCTCGAAGGGCTGGGTTCGAACACCTGATAGGCAATTCCGTGATGCTCGCAATACGCGATGGCCTCATCCTTGGAGGCAAACCGCAGCCGCACCTGCTGCCGCGTGTCAGGCGAACTGGTCCAGCCCATGAGCGGCTCGACTGTCTTGGGCGCAGCCTGTTCGAACTCGAGCACCCATAATTTGGTCGTGGCGGTGCCGGACTGCATTGCGGTCTTTGCGGGCTTGTAAATGCGGGCAGTGGTCATGACCGGCGGCGCCTCGTGGAGGAAAATCTTGCGGCGTTTGGCTTGGCATACAGGAACCGGCCGGGTGGTCAAGGGCGGCGCAACCGGTTGCGCCGTACGGCTGGCTGCCAATGAAGTACCTTGCGGGATCGGGCAAACACGGAGCGCCAACGTATGACGAGAAGGGAAATCGAACTCGCGTTCAGGCAGATGGGCGATCCTGGCACCTTTCGCGTGCGCCTGTTTCTTGACAACCGCACGACGGTCCTCGCGCACGAGTGGGATTTCGTTGACGAGGGCGACGGACTGCTGCGCGTCGTGAGCCGCGGCCGTCAAGCCACGATTGACGTCAATCGCATCGTTGTCATCGAGCGGGTGCCGCTGCCGTCGTGATGGGCGAGGCCCCTCTTAATGCCGCTCCACCACCACCACCCTTCCCCTGTCCACGGCGAGCGCCAGTTGGCCGCGCTTGAGCGCGATCGCCTGATCACCGAACATATCCCGGCGCCATCCGCGCAGCGCGGGCACGTTGGCGCGATCGTCAAGCGCGATGCGTTCGAGGTCCTCAACAGTCGCAATCACCTTGGCGGCGACTCCATGCTGCTCGGACGTCATGCGCAACAGCACTTTGAGAAGTTCGACTGTGGCGCTGCCGTTGATACCTTGACGGGGCTTGGCGAGCCGGGGCAGCTCGGAAGGATTCCGCGCCAGCCCGCGCTTGACAGCCTCGATTATCTCCGCGCCCCACTTGGAACGTTCAAACCCCCGCGGCAGCGAGCGCAGCGATGCAAGCCGCTCCGGTGTAGTGGGGGCGTGAGTTGCTATGTCGCCGATAGCTTCGTCCTTGAGCACGCGGCCACGCGGCACATCGCGCGACTGCGCCTCGCGTTCACGCCAGGCCGCGACCTCGATCAGGACGCTCAGCTCCTTCGGTTTGCGCACGCGGGTCTTGAGCCGCTCCCATGCGGTCTCCGGCTCGGCCCGATAGGTGTCAGGCGAAGTCAGGACCTCCATCTCTTCGCCGACCCAGTCGTTGCGGCCGCGTTGTTCCAGGTCGGCAGAAAGCGAGAGGAACACCTCACGCAAATGCGTCACATCGGAAATCGCATAGCTGATTTGTGCAGCCGACAATGGCCGGCGCGACCAGTCGGTGAAGCGATGTGATTTGTCGAGGACGTCGCCGGTAATCCGGTGCACCAGCTGATCGTACGAAATGGAATCGCCGTAGCCGAGCACCATGGCGGCGATCTGGGTGTCGAAGATCGGACGCGGGATGAGCTTGGCCTGATGCCAGACGATTTCGATGTCCTGGCGCGCCGCGTGGAAGACCTTGAGCACACGCTCGTTCGCCATCAGTTCGAAAAATGGTGCCAGATTCAATTCCGGCGCAAGCGCATCGATCACGATGGCCTCGTCCGAGGTTGCCATCTGGGCGACACACAGCAATGGGTAGTAGGTGGTCTCGCGCAGGAATTCGGTATCGACGGTAACGAAGGTGTGGCGTGACATTCGCGTGCATGCCGCCGCGAGATCGGCTGTCGTGGTAACCAAGTTCATTCCCCATCCTTACCGGAGTCGACCGGCGCTGTCGCGGATGGAAAAGGCGGCACGCCTGCGTTAAATCGCTGGCGGACCGGTTCGATGCTCTGGCATGCTTGGCGCGACTGTTATGTAGGTGATACTCGTTATCCCTACCATTTCTCTACAGTTTGTCGATCATTCCTCTCCTGCAAGTTGCAGCCTGGCGACCGCGGACGTGATCGCCACAAGGGTCGCGGGTGTCGTCGCCCGGACATTCTACGGTTTACTGTCGTGTCAGCCGATTTGAGGACCCTCGTCGTGGTGCGACGTGCCTTCAGGGTGCGACGGCACACTTGTGGATAAGATCGGTGAGAATTGCGGGAATAGCCAGGAAAAATCGCAGCGGCCTGAAGCCTTTAAGGCTCAGCCGCTTCTTACTTTCGGCATGTGAATGAACGCCCACGGCGACGGCATCGGTGCGACCGGCACTTCGATGACGGTCGGTCCGTTGCGGCGCGCAATCCCGCGCCGCAACGCTGCGCGCAGCCCCGCCGGGTCCTTGGCGCGCTCGGCTGCCGCGCCGAAGCTTTCGGCAAATCGCAAAAAATCTGGATTGGCAAGATCGCAGGCAATCAGGCGGTTCCCATATTGCTCGGCTTGGATGCGGCGTACATTGCCGAAGGCGCCATCGCTGAATACGACGGCGATAAGCGGAATTTTGTGGCAGACCGCGGTCGCCAGCTCATTTGCGGTGAACATGAAGCCGCCGTCGCCCGAGATCGCAACGACCGGCACTTCGGGTCGCGCATGCTGCGCGCCGAGGGCGGTCGCATAGCCCCAGCCGAGATTGTCCTGATAGCCGGGCGACAGAAACGTGCGCGGCCGGTAGACCGGGAAAACCAGGCGGGCGGCGAAGCCGATCTGGGTGACCTCATCGACCAGAATGCCCTCCTCCGGCAATTCGGCCCGGATGGCGTCGAGAAAGGCACGTTGGGGGGCAAGCTTATCAAGGCGCGCGTCCCAGCGTGCGTGGCGCTCCCGCATTTCCTCGTTGCGCGAGGGCCGTTTGGCGTTATGGGCCGGCAATATGTCGAGGAGCCGTCGCAGAATGGGCGCCACGTCGCTGATCAGGGCGATCGTCGGCCGGTGGACCCGTCCAGGCTCCTCGGGGTCGGAATCGACCCGGATCACGGCGAGCCGGTCGTCGATCCCCCAGTGCTGAAATGGATAGAACATCCGCGTGCCGACGCCGAGCACCACGTCGGCCTCCCCCCACAACTCGCGGCCGAGGGGCAGCGTTACGCTGAGGGGATTGCGGCTATCGAGCACGCCGCGGCCCCGCCGATAACCGAGCACCGGAGCCTGGAGCATGCCGGCGAGCGCCGTCACCTCGGCGGATGCCGCTTGTGCACCGCCGCCGCAGATGATCATCGGCCGTTTGGCGGCGCCCAGCGTTTTCGCAGCAGCCAGGACCGCATCCTCGTCGACCGCGCGCTTGTCCGCCGCTATCGGCGCCTGTGGCGCTCCCGCGCCGGGCCGGCCCCACATGTCGATGGCGCATTCCAGCACAGCCGGACCGCGACGCCCGGTGAACATCGCGGCGACGGCCTGCGCCACCAACCCGGAGGCCTCGCCCGGCGCCTTGATCCGGGCCGAAAAATCGACCAGTCGTGCGATGATACCGGCCTGGTCGCGGATTTCGTGCAGATGTCCCAGTCCGCGGCCAATATCGGTCTCTGGGATTTGGCCGATCAGCCCGAGCACAGGCGCATTCATCGCATAGGCGGTGAGCAGCGCCGCGCCGGTGTTGAGGAGACCCGGGCCGGGGACGACCGCATAGGCCGCCGGACGACCGGTAGCGATCGCCGCACCCAATGCCATGTAGCCGGCGCCCTGCTCATGACGCGGGTGTACCACGCCGATGCGATCGGATGCCCGGAACAGCGCATCGAACAGATGGTCGTTGTGGATGCCGGGCAGGGCGTAAAGCGTCTTGATGCCATGGGTGATGAGCGAGGCGACAACAGCCTCCGCCGTGGTCACTGGGTCCATTGGGGGTTACCTCGGATGGTTTTTCGCGGCAGATGTGCAGATCGAGCCGCCGCTGTCGAGAGGCCGCGCCGTAGGGTGTTGCAATGCCTGCCACGTCGGGTATTACCAGCGCCACAAACTCTAGAGCTTGTCATGTCGCGCGAAAGCGGGCATCCAACAACCGCGTCCTTTGCAAATTCGCTCATGAGTTCAATGGCAAGCGGGGTGGTTATTGGATCGCCCGCTTTCGCGGACGATGACAATCGTTCGGGTATCTCCGAGGACTAGATGCACCGTTATCGTACCCATACCTGCGGCGAGCTGCGCGTCGAGCATATTGGTTCCACCGTTCGGCTGTCGGGCTGGTGTCATCGCATCCGCGACCATGGCGGCTTGCTCTTCATCGATCTGCGTGACCACTACGGAATCACGCAGATCGTCGCCGATCCCGACTCGCCCGCCTTCAGGACCGCCGAAAAAATGCGATCCGAATGGGTTGTCCGGGTCGATGGGCTCGCGCGGCGGCGTCCGGCCGGCACCGACAATCCGGACATGCCGACCGGCGAAGTCGAGGTGTTTGTCAAGGACATCGAGGTGCTCGGGCCAGCCGCTGAACTGCCAATGCCAGTGTTCGGCGACCAGGAATACCCAGAGGAGATTCGCCTCAAGTACCGCTTCCTGGACCTGCGGCGCGAGCGCCTGCACCGCAACGTCATGAAGCGCGGTGCGGTCATCGATTCACTGCGACGGCGAATGAAGGAGCAGGGCTTCTTCGAATTCCAGACCCCGATTCTGACGGCGTCGAGTCCGGAAGGCGCGCGGGATTTCCTGGTGCCGTCGCGGCTTCACCCCGGCAAGTTCTATGCGCTGCCGCAGGCGCCGCAGCAGTTCAAGCAACTCGTCATCATTTCGGGCTTCGACCGCTACTTCCAGATCGCACCATGCTTCCGCGACGAGGACGCGCGGGCAGATCGCTCACCGGGCGAGTTCTACCAGCTCGACATCGAGATGAGCTTCGCGACGCAGGAAGATGTGTTCGCCGCGGTCGAGCCGGTGCTGCGCGGCGTGTTCGAGGAATTCGGCGAAGGCAAGCCGGTGACGCAGACGTTTCCGCGTATACCCTATGCAGAGGCGGTGCGCGGCTATGGATCCGACAAACCGGACTTGCGCAATCCCATCAAGATGCAGGATGTCACCGCGCATTTCCGCGACTCCGGCTTCAAGGTGTTTGCCGGAATGATCGCAGCAGATCCGGCCGTCGAGGTGTGGGCGATCCCCGCGCCCAAGGGCGGCAACCGTGCCTTTTGCGATCGCATGAATTCCTGGGCGCAGGGCGAGGGTCAGCCGGGACTCGGTTACATTTTCTGGCGTGAGGGAGAGGAGAGCGGCGTCGGGCCGCTCGCTAAGAATATCGGCATCGAGCGCACCGAGAAGATTCGCAATCAGCTCGGTCTGGGAGTTGGCGACGCAGCGTTCTTCGTCGCCGGCAAGCCCAAGGATTTCGTCAAGTTCGCTGGCCCCGCCCGCGCCAAGGTGGGTAATGCTCTCGACTTGATCGACAGTGGTCGCTTTGAGTTCTGCTGGATCGTCGATTTTCCGATGTACGAATGGAACGAGGAGGAGAAAAAAATCGACTTCTCCCACAATCCGTTCTCGATGCCGAACCTGACGCCGGAGGAATTCTTGGCGCTCGATCCCAATGACACTGAGAAAATCCTCAGCCTCAGGGCAATCCAATACGACATCGTTTGCAACGGCGTCGAGCTGTCGTCGGGTGCGATCCGCAATCACCGTCCCGACGTGATGAAGAAGGCGTTCGCGATCGCCGGCTACGACGAAAGCGTGCTGGAGCAGAAGTTCGGCGGCATGCTGCGGGCCCTATCACTTGGTGCCCCGCCGCACGGCGGCATTGCGCCCGGCGTTGACCGCATCGTGATGCTGTTATGCGGCGAAGAGAATTTGCGCGAGGTGGTGCTGTTCCCGATGAATCAGAAGGCCGAGGACCTGCTGATGGGCGCGCCATCCGAGGTGACGCAAAAGCAGCTGCGCGAACTGCACATCAGGTTGAATCTGCCGAAGTAGGGCTGCCGGCCGGGTTAGCGGCGAGGAGCGTCGTGGCGTGCCTAGCCGGACAATGACGCCACGGTGTTTTGAAATTTATGCGGCATAAAATCAAACATTTTATACGGCATAAAAGAAACGCCCCACTCTTCGCGGCGGGGCGGAAAGGGGCTTCTCGTGTAGAAGGTAGTTCCGGCCGATTTAAGCCCGGTTCGCAAGTGCGCTGCCTGGCTTTGAGGGGAGACGGCGCACCTGCCTGGCGCGTTCCGCGCCCTGTCAGCGATGAGGGCGGCGGCTCGCAGTGCGCGTCACTGGCGCACTCGCGGTTTGCGGGCACGCGCCCCAGGCACCAAAACCGAGATCGCGCCCCTGCGAGTGACCGGGCGTAAAGCACTGATTTCCGGCCTTTGTCGGTCCATAATTGTCGATAGCGCTCGCCGGTGTAGATGCCAATGAAGCCACGAACGCCGTCACTGCCGCTGCAGTAATCAAGAGATGTCGCATTAGGTTTCTCCCTAGGAGTTTTCAGCCTCTACATGCTCCAGGTTGTTTTGCCACCTGGTTGCATGGCATTGCATAACTTTTACACTTCATAAAGTATCGAAAATTTATGCTTTCGCAACAATAAATTTATGAACGCCAATTTATGTTCATGAACGCAGATTTTGATCGCGCTGTTGATCGGAGTCGCACAGGCCGGTAGTGCTGCCAGACGGGGCATCGCCTGACAACAGTCGCGCCGACGGCTGTCAATGGCTTCCAGGACCGGTGCCTGCTACCGACTTCAACGCTGCGTTTGACCCGGTTCTCAGGCCGCACACATGAATGCGCGGGCTACGTCTTTCCGTTAAGACCCAGACGCTCTGCGGCCGCGCTTCGCTTGAGCCAGAAGCGTCCACGCCCGGCTCCAATCAGCATTCTGAGCGCGCTGCCGTAATTGGCGGGGGCGGCCTGTACCGCAGCGCGCAGGCAGGCGATGCCTTCATCCAGCTGCCCGAGTTCGATCAGGCAATAGCCGAGGTTCATGCGGGCGCGGTGGTGCACGGGGTCGCGCTCGAGCACGCGCCGGAAGCGTTCGGCCGCGCGCGCGAAGTCGCCTTCATACTGCAGGGCAATGCCGAAGCCGACCAGGGCGTCCGCATTGCCC
>Ga0209465_10000399_pt1 | contig 20591 bp, 22 predicted proteins | sample PanSoiPlot1MoBio_FD_188321 | JGI IMG/M metagenome (GOLD analysis project Ga0209465, IMG submission 188321) | Tropical forest soil microbial communities from Panama analyzed to predict greenhouse gas emissions - Panama Soil Plot 1 MoBio (SPAdes)... | ecosystem: Environmental > Terrestrial > Soil...
CCGTGCTGATGCGCCGTGCCGGCTACGAGGTGCGGGTGCTGCCGCTCGAGCATCAGAGCTTCGAGGAAAACCCGGCGACCTTGCTCGAGTTCATCCGCCGCGACCTGCGCTGGTGCCAAGGCAACATGCAGTATTGGCATCTGCTCGGCCTGCCGGGGCTGCGGCCGGTCAGCCGCTATCAGCTCGTGTTCGCGATCCTGATGTTCGTCGGCTCGCCGGCCTGGATCGCCCTTCTGGTCGCCGGAACGCTCGCGGCCGCGTTGGCGCCGTCGTCCGGCGACTTCATTCGCGCCGATGCCGGTACGGCGCTCTTCGCCGCGACCATGATCATGTGGCTCTCGCCCAAGCTCGCGACCTTCCTCGACGTGCTGGCGCGGCCGAAGGAGCGCTGGTCGTTCGGTGGTACGGCGCGCTTCCTCGCGAGCGCCGTCGCCGAGACCATATTCTCGCTCATGCTTGCGCCGATCATGTGGTTCGGCCACACGCTGTTCCTCGCGCGTCTGCCGTTCAGCCGCAGCGTCGGCTGGGCCAGTCAAGTGCGCGACGACCACGCGGTGCCGCTCGGCCTCGCGTGCCGGGCGCTGTGGCCGCACACGCTGGTGGGCCTCGGGGCGACCGCGCTGCTGGCTGCGACCCATCCGGCCGCGATCCCCTATGCGCTGCCGCTCGCCGGCGGGCTCGCGCTGTCCATCCCGCTCGCCGTGATCACGGCCTGGCGTCCGGTCGGCGCTGCCTTGCTGCGCGCCGGCGTCGGCCGCCTGCCGGAGGAGACCGTGCCGGTTGCGCTTGACGCGCTGGCGCTGCCTGCGATCGCGGCAGCGCAGCCGGCCGGCGCCGTTGCGAGCTGACGCGATGTTCGAACGCCTGCGCACGGCACGTGGGGTCGTGCGCTCGCTTCTCATCTACTATGGCGACTGGCGCCACGCCGCCGCCATGGATCGGATCTACGCGCAGTTCGTCAAGCCGGGCGACCTCGTGTTCGATGCCGGCGCCCACGTGGGCGACCGCGTCGCGGCATTTCGCCGGCTCAAGGCGCGCGTGGTCGCGATCGAACCGCAGCCCGCGCTGGTTCGCACGCTGAAGCTTTTCTATGGCCGCGCCGCCGATGTCGTGATCGAGCCGGTGGCGCTCGGCGCCGCCGAGGGCACGGCCGACCTCAGGCTCAACGTCGACAATCCGACGGTGTCGACCGCGTCGGACACTTTCATCGCCGCCTCCCGCGGCGCCCCCGGCTGGGACCGCCAGGCCTGGCGCGGCAGCGTCACCGTTCCGATGACGACGCTCGACGCGCTGATCGCGCGCCACGGCGTGCCGAGCTTCATCAAGATCGACGTCGAAGGTTTCGAGGCGCAGGCGCTGGCCGGTCTCACGCGGCCGGTCGCGGCGCTGTCCTTCGAGTTCACCACCATCCAGCGCGAGGTCGCGCTTGCGGCCCTCGATCGCTGCGTGGCGCTGGGATTCTCGGGCTACGACGCGGCGCTCGGCGAAAGCCATGCGCTCGTGCACGGCGCCTGGCGTTCGGCGGAGGCGATCCGCCGCTGGCTGGTCGGCCTGCCGGACGAAGCCAATTCGGGCGACATCTACGCGGTGCGGCGATGAACGGTGACAAGGCGCAGCCCCTGTCGTGGCGACGTGCGCTGCCGGTCGTCGCGTTGACCGTGGCCGGCTTCGCGCTGACGCTGCGGGTGTTCTACCCGGGCGTGATGACCTGGGATGCGACCTACGTCTATTCCTATATCGCGGCCGGCCGCGCCGGTGACTGGCAGTCGCCGCTGATGACCGCGCTGTGGGCCGTGATCGATCCGATCGCGCCCGGATCGGGCAGCATGTTTCTGTTGATCGCCGCGGTCTATTGGCTCGCCTTCGCGACGCTGGCGCTCGCCGTGGCGCGCCGTTCGCCCTGGCTCGGTCCCGTGGCGGTGATGCTGGCGCTGGCGCCGCCCGCCTTCGCGTTCGTCGGCATGATCTGGCGCGATGTCCTGCTCGCGGGATCCTGGTTGCTCGCCGCGGCGCTCGCGCTTGCGGTTGCCGGGCGGTACGGCGTCTGGCGCGTCGTCGCGCAGGCGCTTGCGCTCGCACTCCTCGCCTTCGGCTTCCTGCTGCGTCCGAACGCGCTGTTCGCCGCGCCGATCCTGGCCGCTTATGTGGTCTGGCCGGAGCGCTTCGATCTCAAGCGTGCCGCGTTCCTCTACGTTCCAGCGGCCGCCGCGCTCGCGCTGCTGGTGCCGCTCGTCTATTACGGTCTGCTCGGCGCCAAGCACGAGACGCCGTTGCACGCGATCTTCGTGTTCGACCTCGCCGGTATCACGCATTTCACCAAGGAGAACCAGTTTCCCGTGACCTGGACCGCGGACGAGAGCGCGTTGCTCACCGAGCGGTGCTACCAGCCGACCGACTTCGACAATTACTGGACGCGGCAGCCGTGCCTGTTCGTGATGCAGAAGCTCGAGCAAGAGAAGGTGTTCGGCTCCCCGGCGCTGACCGAAGCCTGGCTGCGCGCGCTGCTCCGTCATCCGCTCGCCTATCTCGAGCACCGCATGGCGGTCACGGCGAATTTTCTCATGAACCAGAACCAGACGATCTGGACCGTTGACGTCGCGGATCCGGAGCGGCCGGTGCTCGAGAACAATTCGTGGTATGCGGCGCTCAAGACGGTGCATGACGCTCTGCTGCCGACCCGGCTTTTCCGCGCCGGTACATGGCTGCTGCTGTGCCTGCTGTGGTCCGTTCTCGGCTGGCGCCGGCGCGCCACGCCGGCAGGTGCCTTCCGGGTCGGCACCAGCGGATCGGCGGTGATCTACATGGCGACGTTCTTTCCGGCCGGGGTGGCTGGCGATTTCCGCTATGCCCTGTGGGCGGTGCTGGCCGGCCTCGCGGGCTTCGTCGTCTTCGCGGGACGTCCCGCCGAGTATCCCGATCCTCGCGCGCCGCGTGTGCGCTCGCCCTTGTCTCCAGGCCGGATATGGCCGAACCTGTCGGACGTGGGGAAATCCTGATGCAGGCATCCGAGATCATCGGGTTCGGCCTTGCGCTCTACGCCGCGGCCGGCGCCGTGACGGCGCTCGCCTTCGTGTCGTTCGGGATCTCCCAGGTGCTGCGTCCGCCGATCCCGGCGACCATCGGCGCGCGTCTTCTGATCCTGCCCGGTGCGCTTGCGCTCTGGCCCTATGTCCTGGTCCGCTGGTGCAAGGCGCGAGGCACGCGATGACGCGCACGCATCGCTCGCTTCACCGCGTACTGTGGCCGATCCTCGCGGCCATCGTCGCCATCGGCTTCGCGCTGGCGCTGTGGCTGCGCCCGCCGCCCGAGGTAGGCCAGACGCGCCTGGCTCCGCCCGCAATGACGCTGGAGCGGTTCGGATGAGCGTCGGCCTGCGCGCGGTGCAGTGGAATCGGGACAAGCTCGTCTATGACGCGATCCTGATTGCCTGTGTGGCGCTCTACATCGCGGGCTTTCGTGTCATCGTATGGCAGATCGAACCGCCGAAATCTCTTCCCGACGCGATCGACCTGTGGATCCGCGCGACCGGCACGTGCGCGTTTCTGATGCTGACCGCGATTCTCACGATCGGCCCGTTGGCGCGGCTCGACCGGCGCTTCCTGAAGCTCCTTTACAACCGCCGCCATTTCGGCGTGCTGACGTTCCTGGTCGCCGTCACGCACTTCGCGTTGATGCTCGACTGGTACTGGGTGCAGAACGCGCTGCCCAATTTCGTCGCCGAGCTCGTCAAATGGCCGGACTACGGGAAATTCATCGGCTTTCCATTCAAGGTGCTCGGTCTCGCCGCATTGCTGATCCTGTTTCTGCTCGCCGCCACCAGCCACGATTTCTGGCTGATCTTTCTCACCCCGCGGGCGTGGAAGTTTCTCCACATGTCGCTCTATGTCGCGTACGGCCTTGTGGTCATGCATGTCGCACTGGGCCACCTGCAGGATGACCGTACGCTGCCGATCCCGCTGATGCTGGTCGTATGCTTCGGCACGGTCACGGCGCTGCATCTCATCGCCGGACGGCGCGAGCACAAGGTCGACCGCGCTGCGGCCGCCGGCGGCTGGCTCATGGTCGGACCGCCCGCCTCGATATCCGATGGCCACGCGCGTATTGTGTCGGCGCCGGGCGGCGAGCGCATCGCGGTCTTCCGCGACCGCAACCAGATCGGCGCCGTCACCAACCTGTGCGCCCATCAGAACGGACCGCTCGGCGAGGGTCGCATCGTCGACGGCTGCATCACCTGTCCGTGGCACGGCTATCAATACCGGCTGGCCGACGGTTGCGCGCCGGCGCCGTTCACCGAGAAGCTCGTCACCCATCGGGTCAGGATCGAGGGCGGCCTGGTCGAGGTCGATCCGACGCCGTTGCCGCCCGGCACGCCGGCGGCAATCGTCATTGCCTAGAGCTCGTTCCGTTCGTTACGGAATCGGACCGTGCTCTAGATTCGTTTGTTCGCCGGAATATGCGCTAAGCGCATTGTCATTGCCGGGAGGACAGCATGCCCGAGAATTGGGTCGACGTCGGCGCCGTCGATGAGCTGAGCGCATCGCCGCTGCGGCGGATCAGCGTGCAGAACCGCGAGATCGCGCTGTCGTTCCGCAACAAGACGTTCGGCGCCGTCGCCAATGCCTGCAATCATGTCGGTGGCCCGCTCGGCGACGGCCGGCTCGACGGCGACTACATCACGTGTCCGTGGCATCACTGGAAATTCCACCGCGTCAGGGGCACCGGCGAGCCGGGCTTCGAGGAAGACTGCGTCCCGGCCTATCCCGTAAGGGTCGAAGGTGGACGCGTGCTCATCGATCTCGCCAACGCGACCGGCCGTCGCAAGAAGCCGCATGATCCGCATCCGCTCGCGCGCGAGGCCAGGCGCGCGCCCGGAGCGCTGCGCGTCTGCGGCATCTCGACCACCGCGATGGACCCTGAGTATCCGCGCTTCTCGGGCTCGGATCACCTGCTCGACCGCGCCCTCGAGGCGGCGTCGCGCGACGGCGCCGAGACGCGGCTCATCCGGCTCAACGATCTGAAATTCCGCGCCTGCGAGGGCTACTACTCGAAGGCGGCGCATGCCTGCACCTGGCCGTGCTCGATTACGCAAATGGACGCCAAGGACGAGATGGAGCGCGTCTACGAGGCCCTGGTGCATTGGGCCGACGCCGTCATCATCGCATCGCCGATTCGCTGGGGCGCGGCGTCCTCGCTCTATTTCAAGATGGCGGAGCGGCTCAACTGCGTGCAGAACGCGATCACGATCAATGACAACGTGCTGATCCGCAACAAGGTCGCGGGCTTCATCATCGTCGGCGGGCAGGACAATATCCAGGCGGTGGCAGGCCAGATGCTCGGCTTCTTCGCCGAGCTCGGATTCATTTTCCCGCAGTTCCCCTACATCGCGCATTCGCGCGGCTGGTCGCACGAGGACATGGAGGTCAATGTCGACGTCGTGCGCAACTCGACCGAGCTTGCCGACGGCGCCGCGATGCTGGCGAAGCGCTGCATGGCGCTCGCCAAAGACCTGATCGGGCGCGACGAGGCGCCGGTGACGATCGAGCGCGGCGGTCGCAAGGCGAACGCGGTCTGAGTTCCCCCAGGGGTCGGTCGGTCTGAACTTGACCGGAATGGCCGCCGGCGTACCTCCGCGGCATGGGGATGCTGCTGATGCGCCCCCTGGAATCGCGGCGTCGATAGGCCCACAATCCGCACGACCTGACGCCGCTTCGTCCGTCGGAGGACGGCCATGTCCGGGCTTGCGCTCGCGCTCGGCCTTGCATCAGGCTCGCTGGTCGGCTTCTCGCTCGGCCTGATCGGCGGCGGCGGCTCGATTCTGGCCGTGCCGCTGATGATCTATCTCGTCGGTGTGCCGCAGCCGCATGTGGCGATCGGCACCAGCGCGGTCGCGGTCGGGGTCAACGCGGCAGCCAATCTGGTGCAGCATGCGCGCCGCGGCACCGTCAAATGGCGGTGCGCTGCCGTGTTCGCGGCGGCGGGCGTCGCTGGCGCCCTCGTGGGCTCGACGCTGAGCAAATGGATGGACGGGCAGCGGCTGCTCGCCATGTTCGCACTGCTGATGTTCGTGGTCGGCGCCAGCATGCTGCGGCGTCGGCCGGAGGCGGGCAGCGGGTCGATCGAGCTGTCGCACGAGAATTTCCCGAAGCTCGTGATCCTCGGCGTCCTGACCGGGTTGCTTTCGGGATTCTTCGGCATCGGCGGCGGCTTCCTGATCGTGCCCGGGTTGATGCTCGCGACCGGCATGCCGATCCTCAACGCGATCGGCTCGTCGCTGGTCGCCGTCGCGGCGTTCGGCGTGACCTCGGCCGCGAACTACGCGGTCTCGGGGCTGGTCGACTGGGGCCTTGCCGCTGTCTTCATCGCCGGCGGCGTGCTCGGGGGCCTGCTCGGCGCGGCACTCGCAAAGCATCTCGCCGACAAGCGCGGCGCGCTCAATATCACCTTCGCGTTCGTGATTTTCGCGGTCGCCACCTACATGCTGGTCCGCAGCCTCGGGCTCGCCTGAAGCGGCGCTGCCGCGCGAAGGTCGCCTTCGCGCTACCCAAACGCCGGTGCCGGGCGTAAGCTTCGTCGTTGTCGGTCGGGGGTGAAACGATGAGCCGGTCCATCCTTACCTCGCTGCGGGCGGTGGCGCTCGCATTGATCGCCGCGAGCAGCGTCGCGCAGGCGCAGAATTTCCCCTCGCGCCCCGTGACGTTGATCGTTCCCTGGCCGGCGGGCGGTACGACCGACATCGTGATGCGCGCGCTCGCGACCGCGACGGAGAAGCCGCTCGGGCGCTCGATCGTGATCGAGAACCGTGCGGGTGCCGCCGGCACGCTCGGGCCCATGCAGATGGCGGCGAACGCGAGCCCGGACGGCTACACGATCGCGCAGATTCCGATCACCATTTTTCGCGCGCCGTTCATGATGCGCACGACCTTCGATCCGACGCGCGATCTCACCTATGTGATCGGCCTGACCGGCTATACGTTCGGCGTGGTGGTGCGCAGCGATGCTCCGTGGCAAAGCTTCGAGGAGTTCCTCGCCGACGCCAAGGCCCATCCCGGCAAGATCAACTACGGGACGCCGGGGGCGGGAACGAGCCTGCACATCACGATGGAGCAGATCGCCAAGCAGCGCGGTATCACGTGGACGCATATCCCGTTCAAGGGCAATGCCGACACCACCAATGCGCTGCTCGGCGGCCACATCCATGCGGTCGCGGATTCGACCGGCTGGGCGCCGCACGTCGAGGCGGGAAAATTTCGTCTGCTGGTGACCTGGGGCGCGACCCGCACGCACAACTGGCCCAACGTCCCGACGCTGAAGGACCTCGGCATAGACATCGTGTCGAACTCGCCGTTCGGCATCGCCGGTCCGAAGGGCATGGATCCCGCGATCGTGAAGATCCTGCACGACGCATTCCGCAAGGGCCTGGAGGATCCGGTCTATGTCGCCGCCATGGTGCAGTTCGACCAGGAGCCGTTCTATCTCGGCAGCGACGACTACCGCGCCTTTGCGCTGGCGCAGATCGCCGAGCAGAAGCAACTGATCGAGGAGTTGCACCTCGGACCGCAGTGAGCGGGCGCCCGCAAGGCGCACGTTCGGCGGAACCGCTACACCTTCTGCCCTTCGCTCAGCGGAATGTCATGCAGCGTGCTGGGCGCGAACAGCTCCTCGAGCTTGACGCGGCGCGGGGACAGGCCCTGCTCGTGACTGTATTGCAGCAGCGCCTCGATCGACGGCCGGTTCTGCCCGATGCCGTAGGGATACCAGTCGCGCCCGAAGATGGCCTGTTCCTCCTCGATCATCGGCTGCAGCCAGGCGAACGACGCCTTGGGCGAGCCGGTCTCGCCGACGAGATTGTAGCAGTGCTCCTTCGCCTGGCAGAGCGCCTTGTACAGATTGAGCGCGACCCAGGGATCGCGCTCGTAGATATCCCGCCGGATCACCACCGTATGCATGATGGGATAGATCCTGGTGCGCCGGTAATAATCCTTCTCGACCTCGGCATAGTTCGCAAACAGCCGCTGCACCGTCTTGGCGCCGCGTCGAAACGACAGCGGGTTGTTCGCGGTGATCATGAAATCGATCTCGCCGCGCTCGAGCAGGTCGCCGAGCTCGCTGCCAGCGGGCGCCTGGGTGAGACGGATGCCCGCCGGCAGCTTGCGGCCGGTCCGGTCGGCACGGCCCTGCACCCATTCGACATCGGTCGGCGCAACGCCGAATTCGTGCTGCATGAGCCCGCGCATGTAGACGGCGGCCGTCATGCTGTATTCTGGAACGCCGCCGCGCTTGCCTTTGAGATCGGACGGCGTTTCGATTCCCTTCGTGGTGTTGATGAAGAAATAGCCATGGCGGAAGACGCGCGAGGGAAACACCGGGATCGCGATGAACGAATCGTTGCCGTCGCCGACGAGGCTCGTGTAGTTCGACAGCGACATCTCGGAGGCGTGGAATTCCTGGTACTGCAGCATCCGCCAGAAGATTTCCGCCGGCTGCAGTGCGATGTAGGTGAGGTCGATGGCGTCCGGCTTGATCGTTCCGTCGCGCAGCGCCTGAGTGCGATCATAGGGGCCGCAGGCGAAATTGAGACGCAGATTGGCCATGAGCAGGGTCCCCGGGATGGTGTCTGAACCTCCCCGGCAGCGCGCGCTCTGTCAAGCCGCGCGCGGGGTCGCACGTACGGTCATCAGGCGCCCGCGCACCTCGCAAACGAGAGCGGGCCGCCGGTTGTCCGGCGGCCCGCGCGCATTGCAGAATTACGAGATCGTCAGGCTGGCTGCGTCTGCGGCTCGATGGCCTTCGTCTCGGTCGCCTTTTCGGGGTCGACCGGAAGCTGCAGCACGCTCGCGACCTGGCCTTCGCACAGGCGCGTCACCAGCACGACCTGACCGCTCGGAAACTCGAGCGCGTCGTGATGATCATGCGGGTTCTGCTGATTGATCTCGCGGAAGCGCGCGACCTTCTCGGCGATCTTACGGCTCGGCAACAGGCCGAGCGCGTGGACGCAGGTCACCTCCTCATCGAAGGCAAGCTCCGTGCCCGGCATCAGGCAGACGGCGACATTCGGCTCGCCGACGGCGGTGAAGCCCCGGGTGATTGAGTTCGTGAATTTTGTGGAGATCAGTTTATCACCGACCTTGGCTGGTCGGCTCGCGAGATGCTCCAGACTATAGTCGCACATGGCGCAGCTCCTGTGATTGAACAGCCGCAGGGGGTTGTTCAGGCCAACGGGATCGTGACAGCGCCGTCGTGCCCTCGGGTACACAGATCCCGGCCCGGCCCCGAGGCCCGGCACGCATTGCCACGCCGCTAAAGTGCAAAAGGTTGAAGCCGAAGGTTGGTTCCGTGTCGACGCAATTTTTTGCGAGATGCGGCGATCAGCCCGAAGAGATATCTCGCGCGTGTTCGAAGACGCGCACAAAATGCGGCAAATGCGACATAAGTGATGCATTTTTGCCGATCGTGCGGGCCGCGGATTTGCCGGAATCGAATGCGATTAATATTAAGATAAAGCGCACGGCGGGGGAGCGCCGAGCGATTGTGCAATGCCGTTGAGCTCGCGCCACAGCTTGGCTGCGAGGGGAATGCCGTTGCGTCGCCGCAGCTCCGCCTCGCGGCCGCCGCGCTCTCCTGGTAGCAACAATTCGTTAAAGCCTTCGCGCCGCGGCAGATCCTTCACGAGCCCGATCAGCAGTCCGACGTCGCGCCGGAATTCGGCGAGCGGGCGGAAGTTGGCCACGTTGAACACGATCACCATCGCGTTCTGCATCGGCGCCGTGGATCCCGTGAGGCCCGCGAGTGCCGTGATGATCGGGGTGCCCGCCATCACGCCGGTGAGGCATTCGAACAGCAGCGAAAGCCCGGAGCCCTTGGGGCCGCCGAGCGGCAGGAGAGTGACGGCCTGGGCGGCGTCGGTTGTGGGTCTGCCCTCCTTGTCGATCGCTGCGCCTTGCGGAATCGGCCGCCCTTCGGCCGCAGCCTGCCGGATGCGTCCCGCCGCGGTCAGGCTGGTCGCCATGTCGAGCACCAGCGGATCGCCGCCATCGGGCCCGGGAATCCCGATCGCGAGCGGACTCGTTCCGAGGCTCGTCACCTTGGCACCGTGATAGGCCATGAACAGCGGCCCCGCGACCATCACGAGCGCGGCAAAACCGCGTTCCGCGATCCATTGCGCGTAGCGGCCGACCGCGCCCGTGTGTGCGGTGTCGCTCACGAGTCCGACGCCGACACCGAACGTTTCCGCGATCTCGATCGCCTGTGCGGCGGCCCGCATCATGCAGACGGGTCCGGCCGCACGCGCGCAATCGAGAATGAAAGTCGCCGGCATGAGCGGCCGCAGGCGCGGCTGCGCGGTTGGATCGAACGCGCCCTTGCGGATCTGGTCGAGATAATCCGGGATGCGCATCGCGCCGTGCGAGTCGACGCCGCGCAGATTGGCCCACAGCAGCACTTCGGCGACTGTCGCGGCATCCTCCGCGCGCATGCCTTTGGCGCGGAAGATGTCGTTGAAGAAGCGCAAGAGCTCGGTATGGCCGACGCGGATGTCGCTCATGAAGTTTTCCTCAATTTCGCGTGATCGGCCATGGATTGTCCGGGCGGCCTCAAGACGTGGATGCCCGCACGAGGCCGGGCATGGCGCATGTGCGGGCGCCTGCGATCTAGCATTTGCGCCGCCGAAATAGAACCCGGCGTCTACCGCGCGCGCTGGCGGAGTGATAGCGTTCACGACAATCGCCCGCGAAAGGACGAGCAACCGACATTCATGGGAGAGATGACGATGCGAGGGCTGCTTGCAGCATTGGGATTGGTCGCGACCCTGGCAACCGGAACTGCTTTCGCGCAGCCCGCTACGCCGAACGATCTCGGCGTGACCATGGGCCACTGGCACCTCAACTCGCGCGACGTCGAGACCAACAAGAAGCTGTTCGTCGCCCTCGGCGGCGTCGCGGCGAAACCAGGCGACTTCGAGATCGTGAAGTTTCCTGGCGTCGTCGTCTTCCTGCATCAGCGTCCCGGCACGCCGGCGCCGGTCGGCGGCACGGTCGGGACCGTGATCAATCATGTCGGCTTCTACGTACCGGACGTGGCCGCAGCAGTCGCAAAATGGAAAGCTGCCGGCGTCGATGTCGGGCCCGGCACCAACGGCCGCACCGATCAGGCGTGGATCACGACGAGCGAAGGGCTGAAGGTCGAGATCCTGGAGGACAGGAGCCAGACGGTCCCGATCCGGCATCACCATGTCCACTACTACGTTGCGGAATCCGCGATTCCCGAGATCCAGTCCTGGTACGTCAGGCATTTCGGCGCAACCGTCGGCACGCGCGGACGGTTTCAGACCGCCAACATTCCGGGCGCCGAGCTGACGTTCACGAAATCCGATACGCCGACGGTGCCGACCGCGGGGCACGTGCTCGATCACATCGGTTTCGACGTGAAGGACCTGGTCAAGCTCACCAAGGAGCTCGAGGCGGAGGGCATCAAGCTCGACCGGCCGATCGTGACCCAGCCGAGCGGCGCCAAGCTCACCTTCATTCACGATCCGTGGGGCACCTCGATCGAGCTCAACGAGCGGCCCAATCCGTTGTAGCAGCAGGCGAGATCCATCGAGGTTGCTCATGGCGCGCGCTTGCGGTCGCGCACGCGCGCCGCCAGAATGGCACGCGCCCCTCCGGCACGGGCCCGATCCATGAGCGTGTACGCGCTGCAAAAGCTGCTCAGAGACGTCAACCGCATTCCCGAGCGGCGGGAGGCTTATTTCAAGTCGCCTGCCGCGTTTGCCCAGGGCTATGACCTGACGGAGCGCGAACGCGAGGTGCTGCTCGGCTTCGACGTGCGGGCGCTCTACGACATGGGCGTGCACGGCCTCATCCTGCGCCAGTTCACGATCCTGCACAAAATGTCGGACCCCGACTACGTCAAGGTCCTGCGAGGAGAATAGCCATGCCCATCAGCTTCGCCTGCGCCGCCAGTCATGCGCCGGGCATCACCGCGTGGGCCGAGGCGGCACCGCCTACGCAGAAGGAGCGCGTCTATGGCGCGTTTGGCGAGCTGCGCGCGCGGCTCGACGCGAGCGGCGCCGAGGTGCTGATTCTGCTCACATCCGAACATTGGGCCAATTTCTTTCTCGACCACATGGGCGCGTTCTGCGTCGGCCGCGCCGAGACCTATACGGGACCGATCGAACCCTGGCTCAAGATCGAGCGGACGCAGGTCAGGGGCGATGCGGCGCTTGCGACCGAGATTCTGGAGACCGCATATGAACGCGGGATCGAGCCGAGCTTCGCCTATGAGCTGCAGTTCGACCACGGCACCATGGTGCCGCTCAGCCTGATCAATCCGAAAATGGACCTGCCGGTGGTGCCGGTGCTGTTCAATACGCTCGCGGTGCCGCAGCCGACGGCGCGGCGCTGCCTCGAACTGGGGCGCGTGATCGGCGAGATCGCGGCGCGCTCACCCCGCCGCATCGGCCTGATCGCGACCGGCGGGCTGTCGCACGATCCGGGCGAGCGCAATCACGGCGTCATCGATTCGGGTTTCGATGAGAAGTTCCTCACCGCGATGGCGGCGGGCGACGGCGATCGGCTTGGCCGCTATTCGCGCGCCGATTTCGCGGCTGCCGGATCCGGCGCCTTCGAGCTGCTGAGCTGGGTTGCGCTCGCGGGCGCGCTCGGCGGCCGCAAGGGCGAGCTGGTCGCTTACGAGGCGGTCAAGCCGTGGGCGACCGGCGTCGGGCTGATGGCCTTCCCGGCGGCGGCCTGACCGGCGGCGGCGCAAGGCATGTGAGCATGGCGTCTGAGGATGTGTCGCGGCCGGCTCGCACCGGAGCTGCGCATGCGCCGTGGCGTCGGCTCGCGCGCCCGGCGGTCGTCCTGCGCATCGCCGCGCTGGCGTGCTTTCTCGGTGCGTGGGAGGCGGCCTCGCGCACCGGCCTCGTCGATCCGCTGTTCGCGTCGAGCCCGACGCTGATCGTCGAAAAATTCGTCGCGATGGTCTCCGACGGCAGCATCTGGCCGCATATTGCGGCGAGCGGCGAGGTCATTGCGATGGGCTTCGCCCTTTCCGTCGCGGTCGGCGTACCGATCGGCCTCGTGATGGGGCGGGTGCCGCTCATCGCCTCGACGATCGAGCCGTTCGTTGCCGCCCTCTATGCCTCGCCGCAGGTCGCGTTCCTGCCTTTGCTCATCATCTGGCTGGGCATCGGGTTTTCCTCCAAGGTCGCGCTCGTCTTTCTCGGCTCCGTCATTATCGTGCTGATCAACACCGAGACCGGCGTCACCCAGGTCGATCCGCGACTGATCGAGACCGCGCGCTCGTTTACGGCGCGCGAGCGCCAGATCATGACCAAGATCGTGTTGCCGTCGGCGCTGCCCTTCATCATCGCGGGCATGCGGCTCGCGATCGGGCGCGCCCTCGTGATGGTGGTGGTGGCCGAGATCTATGCCTCCAACAAGGGTCTCGGCTATCTCATTTTCCAGGCTGGCGGCATGTACGACACCGCGCAGGTCTTCGTCGGTGTCGGCATCCTCGCGGGCGCCGGAGTTGCGTTCAATGCGGCGCTGCGCGCGTTCGAGCGCCGGCTCGCGCCCTGGCGGCAGGACCAGGCCGCATGATCGAGATCAAGGACGTCTCCCACAGCTATGCGGGGCGCGACGGGAGCGGCGAGCATTGGGTCCTGCGCGACATCTCGCTCACCATCGCGCGCGGCACCTTCGTCTCCCTGCTCGGCACCAGCGGCTGTGGCAAGACCACGCTTCTGCGCATCGCCAACGGCCTGATCCGGCCGTCGCGCGGCGCCGTCGTCATCGACGGCAAGGCCGTCGCCGGCCCGGCGGCCGATCGCGCCATGGTTTTTCAGGAGTTCAACCTGCTGCCCTGGCGCACCGCGCGCGGCAATGTCGAGATGCCGCTCGAGGTGCTCGGGCTCGCGGCGCCGCGGCGGGCAGCGATCTCGGCACGCGCGCTGGAGCAGGTCGGCCTCGGCAAGTTCGGGCACTTCTATCCGCACCAGCTTTCCGGAGGAATGAAGCAGCGCGTTGGTCTCGCGCGCGCGCTCGCGATCGATCCGTCCTATCTGTTCATGGACGAGCCGTTCGGCGCGCTCGACCCGCAGATCCGCGAGATGATGCAGATCGAGCTCATGCGGCTGTGGGATCAGGACCGGAAAACGGTCGTATTCGTCACCCATAGCGTCGACGAGGCGGTGTTTCTTTCCGATCGCATCGTGATGCTCGGCGGCCAGCCCGGGCGCGTGATTGCCGACATCGCGGTCGACCTGCCGCGACCGCGCTGGCGCGACGAAGAAGCCTTGAAGCGCAGCGCGAAATTCGTCGAATATCGGCATACCATCTGGCACATGCTCAAGCAGCAGCTCGGCACGATGCCGGAAACGGTGGAAGTCACAATTAGCGGAGAATAGGCAATGGCCGAAGAGAAAGTCTCATTCAGCTCGAAAGGGCTTGCGATCGCCGGCATGGTGGACGTACCGGCGGGCCTCGCGGCCCGCGAGCGGCGGCCGGCCTTCATGGTGTTGCACGGCTTCGGCAGCAACATGACCTCTCCGACCGTGGTCGATCCCTGTGCGATGCTGGGCAAGCTCGGCTACGTGACGCTGCGCTTCGACATGCCGGGCTGCGGGGCGAGCGAGGGCGCGCGCGGCAACCTGATCTGCCTCGACCAGGTGCAGGCGACGAGCGACGCGCTGACGATGCTGGCCGGGCATCCCAATGTCGAGCCCGATCGCATTGCGGTCATCGGGTCGAGCTTCGGCGCCGCGGTCGCGGTCTACACGGGCGGTATCGACGAGCGGGTCGCGGCGGTCGTCGCGTGCAGCGGCTGGGGCCACGGCGAGCGCAAATTCCGCGGCCAGCACAAGACCGCGGAGGGCTGGGCCAAGTTCACCGCCATGCTGGAGGAGGGCAAACGCCACCGCGCGCGCACCGGCCAGTCCCTCATGGTGCCGCGCTACGAGATCGTGCCGATCCCCCCGCGTCTGCGCGGCAACCTGGCGGCGGGCTCGGTGCAGATGTTCACCGCCGAGACGGCGCAGAGCATGTTCGATTTCCGCCCCGACGACGTGGTCGGCCGGATTGCGCCGCGGCCGCTGCTGCTGCTGCATTCCTCGGTCGATTCGGTGACGCCGACCGAGCAATCGGTCGAGCTGTTCAAGCGCGCCGCCGAGCCCGCCGACCTGCATCTTTTCGCCGAGACCGACCACTTCATGCTGGCCGAGAGCAATACGCGCGTGCACACGGTGCTGCTCGAATGGCTGGCGCGATATTTCCCGGCAAAGTTGAAGGAGGCGGTGGCTTGAGCCGCCGTTACGCCGCGACCGTCGCTTCCGCGGCAGGCTGTTTGTACTCCTTCAGCCGCGGCAGCACCTCCTTGGAAAAGAGCGTGAGGTTGTCCACCGTGTCGGCGTGCGACATCGTGCCGGCGTGGCCCATCATCAGGAGGTTGCCCATGCCGCCGCAATATTCGGCGAAGGCGACGATCTGATCGTAGACCTGGTCGGGCGTGCCGCAGAACAGCACGCCGACGTCGATCAGCTCCTGGACGCCGGCGGTGCGCATATCGATGAAGCGGCCGTCGCGGGTGCCGGTGCGCGGTCGCGCCTCGCCGCGCAGAAGGCGGACATTGTCTTCGACCGACAGATAGCCGGGCGGGTTGCGGAATTCAGGCGCCACGATGCCGCTCGACGGCAGGTAGATTGAGACGGCCTTGCCGCGCCGGTGCGCTTCCGCCTCGCTGTCGGCGACCGCGACGAGGCCGAGATAGGCGAAACGATCGGCGCCCGGCGGCTTGCCGCGCTTGGCGATGTAGCCTTCGCGATAGGCGTCATAGAGCGGGCGCGTCGCGTAGCCGGTGCCGAGCGTCGCCATCGCGATGCCACGCTCGCCCAGCACGCGCGCATTGCCGCGGCTGCCGGTCGTCGACCACACCGGCGGATGCGGTTGCTGATAGGGGCGCGGCCACAGGTTGACGTGGCGATAGTGAAAGAATTCGGACTCCCAGTTGAACGGCTCGTCGTGGCTGGTCATCGCCTTGATGATGAAGTCGTGCGCGTCCCAGAACCGCTCCATCACGCGCACCGCATTCTGGTTGGACGGCGCGAACTCGTAGGGGACGCCCTTGACGAAGCCCATGTCGAGGCGCCCGCCCGAGATCACGTCAACGGCCGCCAGCTCCTCCGCGCAGCGCAACGGATCCGGCCGGTGGCCGAGCGGATAGCCGAGCACCAGGAGGCGTGCGCGCTTGGTGATGCGGGCGAGGATCGAGAGGCCGACGATGCAGGCCGACGACATGCAGGTTGCGGTCGAATGGTGCTCGTTGAGCATGACGTCGAGGCCGAGCTCGTCCGCGATCACCCATTCGTCGTAGTAGCGATTGAACAGCTCGTTCGCGATCCTGGGATCGAGCCGGCGGTTCGGCAGGTTGACGCGCAGCGAGCCGTGGTGGTTTTCCCACGCGGGTGGATAGGCCTGCTCGGTGAAATGATAGACTCTCATCGCATGGTCTCCGGATGACCCGTCACGATCGTCACGATGCCGCGAACGCGAGCACGCGGTCGGCGAAAAGTCGCGGCTGCTCGAGGTGCGGGAAGTGGCCCGCCTTGTCGATCAGCTCGAAGCGCGCATCTGGAATCTCGGCCGCAAAGGCGCGGCCGTAACCTTCCGACAGGATGCAGTCGTCCTTGCCCCACAGAAACAGCGTCGGGATGCGGATGCGGTGCAAGCGGCCCCTGAGCTTGGGATCATGCATGTAGGGCTGCCAGGCGAAGCGGCCGAGCGATTCGCGGTTACGCGCCACAACGGCGACCTCGGCCTCGGGCATGCTCTTGTAGTCGCGTTCGCCGATTTTCGGATCCCAGAACGCGAGCTTGTTGAACTCGGGATCCATGATCGCGAAGACGTCGACGATGTCGCGCGTCTCGCGCCCGCCGACCTTGATGCCGACCGCATTGGCCATGACGAGATGCGACATGCGTGCGGTCGACTTCACCGCGATCTCGGCCGCGATCCAGGCGCCGAACGACACGCCCACCACGATGGTGTCGCGCAGGTCGAGCGCGTCCATGAAATCCAGATAGAAGTAGGCGAGGTCGTCGACCGTCGTCATCGACGGCGCGAGCTCGGAGACACCGAAGCCCGGATGCGAGGGCGCGATCAGACGCGCGCCGGCGGCCAGCGCGTCGAGCACCGGCGCCTTGGCGTCGATGCCGATGCCGGGATGCAGGAACAGGAGCGGCTGGCCTTCGCCGCGCTCGATCGCTTCGATGCGCAGGCCGTTGACCGTGATTGGTCCGTCGGCGGCCGGCGCGACCCCGGATGCGGGAGCTGGCATTTCGACCCCAGTTTTGTTATACTATGTGAAACACATTTTATATTATCGAACAACCAAATGCCGACCGTGTCAACGAAGGCGGCGCCGGCGCCGCGCTACCGCAACCAGGCCGCACAGCGGGTACTGGCGGTGCTCTCCGCCTTTGCCGGCCCCGAGAGCAGCCTTGGCGTGACCGAGCTCGCGCATCGGCTCGGCACCAACAAGAACATGATCCATCGCGCACTCACGACGCTTGCGCTGCAAGGCTACGTGACGCGCGATGCCGGCGGCGCGCGCTATCAGCTCGGCTACCGCGTGCTCGCGCTGGCCGGCGACGACGAGGCCTTCGACATCCGTGCCCTTTGCCGCCCCGCGCTCGAGGAGCTGCATGCGCTCACCGGCGAGAGCGTGTTTCTCTCGATCATCGTCGGGCGCAGCCGCGTCAACATCGACTGGATCGAGGCGCGCGGGCGGCGCGTGAGCGCGGGCCAGCGCGGCCGCTCGGTTCCGCTTCATTGCACGCATATGTCACGCGCGCTGCTCGCCTATCTCGACGACCGCGAGATCGCGGACTATCTCGCGAGCGCCGCGCCGCTCACCCGCCATGACGCGATCTTTCCCGAGACCGCCGGCGCGACCGCGCAGGACGTGTGGGACGACATCGTGCGGATGCGGCGCAACGGGTTCGCGACCTGGCGCAATCCGCAGCAATACGGCGCGAACTACGTCGCGTTTCCGCTGCTCGACGGCGCCGGCCGTCCGCACGCGCTGGTCACTGCCGGCGGGCCGCTGGAGCGCTTCGGGCCGCAGCGGGTCGAGGCGTTGATGCCGGCGCTGCGGGCGCTGCTGCAGCCGCTGCAGCAGCACTGCCGACATGTGCCGTCGGCGCCGATCATCATCGACGGGTCCGGGGCGTGAGCAGTTCGGCGAGCCGCGCGCTGCGCATTCTCGAGGCGGTCGGTGCGGCCGAGCGTCCGCTCGGCGCGACCGAGGTGGGCCGCGCGCTCGGCATCTCGCCGGCCACCGCGTTTCGCGGCCTCGACGCGCTCGAGCGCGTCGGCTACGTGGCGCGCTTCCAGGCCTCGACGAAATTCGTGCTCGGGAAAGCCGTGGCGGCGCTGCGGCAGAACCTGCTGGGACGCTTTCCGGTGCGCGACGTCTCCATGCCCTATCTGCGCCAGCTCGCCTTTGCGAGCGGCGAGACCGCTTCGCTCACGGTGCGGCTCGGTTGGTACGGCCTGCGCATCGCGGCCGCCCCCGGCACCAACGAGGTGACGACCGCGCTGCCGCTCGGCGCCGCGCGGCCGCTCGCCGACGGCTGCGCGTGCATGGCGATCCTCGCCGGCCTCGATCCCGGCGCCGTCGATGCTTTTGCGGCCTGGGCGCGGCGCCGCAAGCTGCGCGCGCCCGACCTGAAGTCGCTCGCAGGCGTGCTCGCGGACATCCGCAGCCGCGGGTTTGCGGTCGAAGCGACGGCGTTCGCGCGCGGGCGCGCCGCGCTGGCGTTTCCGCTCCGCGCCGGACCTGCGGTCGCCGCGATCGCGATCGAGGGGCCGCTGCTCGATCTCGCCCGGCCCACCGCGCACCCCGACCTGCCGCACTGGCGCGGAATCGTCCGGTCGGTCGAGGGTGTCGCGCAGGCGCGGCCTGCGCTTTTCGCCGGCCCGTTCGACCATCTCGATCCGGACGACATCGTGCTGAGTTAGCCGTCATTGCGAGACTTGCGAGGCGTGCGAAGCCCGCCGAGGCAATCTCCGCCGCAACCGGAAGAGCAAGTGGCTGGATTGCTTCGCTTCGCTCGCAATGACAGACTTGTTCGGCGATACACACCCTTCCTGACGCAGTCCCAGACAGGCGACGATCGAGATGACCAGCTCGCCCGAGCATGACCCCGGTCATGAAATTCATGCCGCGCTGACCTATGCGACTCATGACGGCGTCGCCCTGCAAGGCGATCTCTATCTGCCGAAAGGCGCCGGGCCGTTCCCCGCGCTCGTTGCCGTGCACGGGGGCGGCTGGCAGCAGGGCGCTCGCAGCCAGTTTCAATACTGGGGGCCGTATCTCGCGTCGCGCGGCTACGGCCTGATGGCGATCAGCTATCGGCTGGCCAAGAAGGGCACCAAGGCGTTTCCCCACGCCGTGCATGACGTGGTCTCGGCCGTGCGGTTCCTGCGTGCCAGCGCGACGCAATTTCGGCTCGATGCCGGGCGCCTTGCCCTGTTCGGCGCATCGGCGGGTGCGCATCTTGCGGCCCTCGCGGCGCTCGGCGCCAATGCGGGCCGGTTCGTCGACGGCTATCCGGACGATCCGCATGCGAAAGTGAGCGCCAACGTGAAGGTGCTCGTCGGGGTCTACGGCGTCTACGACGTGATCGACATGTGGGAGCGCTATCGCGCCGACAGCCCGCGCGATAACAATGTCGAGAATTTTCTCGGCTGCGCGCCGATGGACGACCGGCAGCTCTATTTCGACGCGACGCCGATCAGCTACGCGACCTATGCCAACAATCAGACATCCGTGTTGCTCGCCTGCGGCACCGAGGACGACCTGGTCGACCGCCGCCGCAACACCGACGTCTTGCTGCGGGCGCTCAAGCAGGCCGGCTTCTTCACCCGCACCTGCTACGTGCCGGGCGCGGGCCACTACTGGGCGAGTGATCCGATCGACGAGCCCGGGAGCTATCCGGCCGTGCTGGCGCCGCGCCTGATCCGCTTCCTCGCCGAGAAGCTGTGAACGATCGCGCCTTGCGTCGCTTCGCTGCGCGGACTATCCCCAGCCCAACGAGGAGGAGACAGCATGGCCGAACGCTACCCCGAGGAGATCAAGGGCTTCCGCGTGCTCGGGCACGATCCGTCGGCGGCCTGGGGCTGCGGCAGCCTCGTGCAGGTGCACAAGGGTTACGCCTATGTGGGATCGGTCGGCACCTCGAGCGGCCACGCGCCCGAGGGTTTCACGGCCCATGACGTGCGCGACCCGACCAATCCGAAGAAGGTCTTCGAGTTCCGCGCCCCGCCCGGCGTGCACTGTCACAAGCTGCGCGTGGTCGGCGATCACATCCTCTGGGTCAACTCCGAGCGGCTCGCCGGCGACCGCGGACGCAACGCGCGCGCCGGCATCTTCATCTTCGACATCAGCAAGCCCGATGAGCCCAAGGAAGTCGGCTTCTACGACACTCCGGGGTCGGGCCCGCATCGCTTCGGCGTCGACAACAAGCGTCAGCTCGCCTTTCTGCCCAACGACGCGCCGGGCTGGAACAAGCGGGTGATCTGGACGCTCGACGTCCG